>ENA-OQCS01000915-OQCS01000915.1-human-gut-metagenome-genome-assembly--contig:-NODE-915-length-16009-cov-2.863808_pt1 | contig 16009 bp, 22 predicted proteins | sample MGYA00242757_ERZ504575 | MGnify/ENA primary metagenome ERZ504575 (study PRJEB26092, sample SAMD00036297) | human gut metagenome | host: Homo sapiens | study: EMG produced TPA metagenomics assembly of...
GTTGGCAAAAACTATTGCTCGCCATTTTTGTCAGAATGATTCATTGGATGAGGAATGTACTTTACCTCGAATTATCGGCATCGAAGGTATTTGGGGATCTGGAAAATCCAACGTGGTTAAAATGTTGAACGTGAATTATCAGACGACTATTACTTTTTTGAGTATGACGCAATAAAATGAGTATATAAATTTGCGGTGAAATAGTGAATGATTGCGTATGAAGAAGAACCAAATTATAGAAGCGATGCACAACAAATTGTATGAGATAGACCCTCACGCAAGGCTATCCTTCTCGGTTCTCGCGCCAGAGGTACAGAACACGAAGGAAGCGATTGGGACATTCTTGTTCTTCTCGACAAGCCAAAGGTCACTCTGCAAGATTACGACAAGTATTCCTATCCACTAAGAGAATTAGGATGGGATATTGATGAAACTATCAATCCTGTCCTATTCTCACAAAAAGAATGGGAAGAAAACCGTCATACCTTATTTAATCATAATGTAACAAAGGAAGGGATTGTAATATGATAAAGGGAGTTACAAAAATTACTGCACAACAGCCGCTTTACGAGCGCACAACACGTGGCAGATAACCGCACAACAGCTGATGTGCGATTGCATAACAGCTGTTGTGCGGCTGACGATACTATCTCTTTCGACAACTATTCCTATCTTTTCCAACAACTTTTTCTGTCATTTCAAACCGCCAATCACAGTATTTCCAAATTCTATCTGTTATTTCTTTCCTCTTTTCTTCTTGATTCTCAGAATAATTGTTTATCTTTGCGACGTCAACCAGACAATAACGGGTGATAACAAGAAAATTTATTCTTGCTGACATAAAACTGAGAAAACTATGGCTATAAAATATGAAATACATTATCTTCCCAATGCTGGAGGAAATGAAGAGACACGCCGATTCGCCCATATCTTTGAGCAACCTGCGATGACAGACAAGCAGATGATAGAACGAATAGCCCAACATAGCTGTTTGGGAAAGGGAGAAGTGGCTACTGTCTTCATGCAACTGCGTGACATTATCGAAGAAGACCTGCAGGATGGAAAGCGTATCAACATCCCGGAAATCGGATACCTCTCACTCTCGGTAAATCTGGATATGGATGAACTGAAGCCTGACAGCAAGGTGAGAGCCGACTACGTTAGCGTAAGGGGCATCAAGTTCCGCCCCAATGAAGACCTGCTGAAACAGGTGAAGCATCATACTCATTTCGAGAAATCGCAATATACTTCCCGCTCCTACCCTTTCTCTGAAGATACCTTGAAGGAGAAAATAAGAGAGTATATGAAAGACCATCGCTCCATCAACCGCAGAACCCTGGAAATGGAATTTCATATCCGCAAACAGACTGCACTCAACTGGTTGAAGCAACTGGAAAAATCCGGTTTCCTGATTAAAGAAGGTTCACGCAATGCTCCGGTTTATTTCCTGGCAGAAGAATAGAAACCTGCATCAGGATTATCGGCTATAGCATAGGAAATAGCCTGAAATCAAGCTTTTCGTAATCTACAACCAAAAGATAAAATAATATGCCAAATAAAGAAGAAAAAAGAATAACAGAGCAGAGCTCGCTCTACGAACATCTGGAAAAGATGAGCGTAGCTGAACTCACCGCTCATATCAATGAAGAAAACAAGAAGGTGGCTCTGGCAATAGAAGAAGCATTACCCGCCATCAACCAACTGATTTCCGCCATCGAAGGGCAGCTGAAGAAGGGCGGAAGACTCTTCTATGCCGGTTGCGGAACAGGCGGAAGACTGGCTACGCTCGATACCATCGAGGTGCAGAACACCTATGGCATCGACGGTTCGCAGATACAAGCCATCTTCCCCGGAGGCATCGGCTGCCTTACACAAACCAGGGAATCAAGAGAAGACGACCTGGAGAATGGCTGGCATCAGCTCTGCGACAAGCATATCTCAAAGCATGATTTCGTGCTGGGCTTCTCGGCAAGCGGCACAACCCCATTCGTGCTTTCCATCTTGCAGCATTGCAAGGAGGCAGGTATTCCTACGGGTTGCATCGTCAACAATCCCCACGCTCCCATCGCCCAGGCTGCAGATTATCCTGTAGAGGTCATCACGGGACCGGAGTTCGTAACGGGAAGTACCCGTATGAAAGCCGGATCATCGCAGAAGATGATTCTGGATATGATCAGTACTTCTCTCCAGATTCGACAAGGACGGGTGGAAGGCAACAAGATGGTGAACGCCAAGCTTATCAATCATAAACTCATCGACCGCGCCTGCCGTATCTTCATGGAACGCAATCCGGAATATACGGATTACGAGGAAGTGAAGCTGCTGATTCTGAAAGCAGGAAGCGTGAAGAAGGCGGAAGACCTGCTGAAGAGTAAAAGCGATTTAGATGTTTAGATAGTGTTAGACAAGACTTCATCTTTATAAAATAGGAATATCGAGACTTCACCTTATATAATAGAACTATATGGCAAAGAAAGCAATTGTAATGGGTGCCACATCGGGCATCGGAATGGAAGTGGCCAAACTGCTTGCTGCAAAAGGATGGCAGGTGGGAATCGCCGGAAGAAGAATCGAAAGATTGCAGGCGCTGATTTCGCAGGGCGGCATTACCTGCTACCAGCAAATAGACGTGACTTCTCCCGATGCTCCTGCCCAACTTCTCGAACTCATCGATAAATTGGGAGGCATGGATCTCTACTTCCATAGTTCCGGCATTGGCTGGCAGAACAACTCGCTGGATATAGAAAAGGAAATGAAGACCCTAGAAACCAACGGCTTGGGATTCACGAGAATGGTGGATACTGCATTCAACTGGTTTGCCGCCCAGTCTTCTACTCCAACCAATAAGAGTGAACTTCTGTTCCTGAAAGTAAGAAGAAGGCAAACCATGCCTATCAGAATTTCCGCATTGCCTGCATCACTTCCATCGCCGGAACCAAAGGTCTCGGTGCTGCTCCTGCTTACTCTGCCACCAAGCGATTCCAGAACCATTATCTGGAATGCCTGTCGCAGCAAGCACGGATGCGTCATCTCCCCATCGCCATCACAGATATCCGACCAGGTTTCGTAAAGACCGACCTCATCGCAGGCAGCAGCTATCCGCTGCAGCTCAAATCGGAAGACGTGGCGAAACATATCGTGAATGCTATCGAAAACGGAAAGGAAGTTAAGGTGATAGACTGGAGATATGATATCCTCGTCTTCCTCTGGCGACTCATTCCTAGATGGTTATGGACGAGATTGAGAATTACGTCATAGCAACTTTATTCCTTTCTGATGACAATCGTCTTGAACCAGTCTTTCAATACTCCAGCATATTGATCCTGCGAATCAGACAGCAGGATGACAACCTGGGAACCATCTTCCAGCATAGGACCAAGACACATACCTTCGTAATTGGCAAAGGAACGCTTGGAAAGAGACAAGCCGGTTTTCCATTCCGTGAGCAATCTCTTTTTCAAGAAAGGAGTATCTGATGAAACTTCTCTTTCATAGAAAATACCTCAGAATTCAAAGGATTAATCAGATAGAGCTTGCACTTGCAGAAAGCACCTATCTTGATCTTAGGAATAAATGCCTCACGCTCCAGAACCAAAAGCTGACCATCGGGCAAGACACAAAGCTCACTCACACCCATCACATAGATATCTGCTTTCTTATGGGTAGAAGGTTGATCCATCTGATAGGCATAGGTCATCATATAACGAGAGTCTTTCTTGCTATTCACTTGCTCGCTATACTCTTCCTTGTTACTATCTTCCTTCATCTTTCCCCAATTAAGCCTCATCAAACGAAGCCGATTGGCCAATCCGTTTTGAGGAGTAGCAGGCTGTCCGTCCTTGCGAAACGTGCTCTCAGGTATTGACCAGAGATACTGATGGACGGGATAAAAAGCCAGAGACTCAAAATTATAATTGGGATAAAAATCAGAAGAAGGCCATCTGCTTTCCCAAAGGTTCTGCTGATAGCCAATCTTGGCAGCATCTGCCGAAGTAGGCAGAATAGGAAACTCCTTTAAACGGCAATATCCTTCACTTGCTATCACCAAGGTAGAATCAGAAACCTTCACGATGGCTTCATGGTCAAATCCCTTCTCCAGCCCCAGCCAAGGCTTGCCGTCGTTCAGATTTCCATCTGTTCTCTCGGTAAAACCCAGGTTCTCTACCGTTCCAGTTCGCCGGTCTTGGGATTCACCTGAATTCGGAAGTTGAAATACAGAGCACTATCCGACTTGTCGCTTACCACCGCATAGATATCATCATGCAGATGAGCAATGCCACTGTAGTTACCCGCAGCCACGGTTTTCGGAAAAGCCTTTTGGGAATTCTCTCTCACGACTTTCCAATCCTGTGCTCCAGCCAACAGACTGAATGCCAGGAAGATGGTCAGGATACTACAACGCAGCATAGGTAAGAACAAACTCCATGGTTAATTCGAAATCCACATGCGCCGTCTTTCTGCTCTTGAGATTCTCCACATCACACGACCAGTCTGCCATCGTATCAAATGGCTTTACCCGCATATCCTCAAACATCAGTTTTTCCTCTGAGAATAACTTGAAGACCGTTTCCTTGGCACACCAATGCACCAGCTTGGCATCCAGATCTTCCGCCTTCTCATCCTTCGCAGGAATTGGAAGCGATGCGCTCTACCCTATCGCTGAAGTATTCGATATCCACCGCCACTTCCTGATTCTTGGAAAGGATAAGCGCAACATAACCCTTGGTATGCGAAACGCTGATATGATAACCACGGAACAATGGCTTTCCAGCCTCGTTTGTGGGTAATGTCACCCGCATGAGAAAGCAAGCCCTTGGAAGCCCCGTTCGTCTTGAGCATCTCATACATTAATGCACGAATGCAAGAAACTCCAGTTTCCTGCCATCGTTCTTATATTTCTCTTCCATCTGGGAACGGTAAGCCTGCAGAAGAGGATATGCTTCAAACAACTGTTCTACAGTCTCATCCATCTGCCATAAGCCCAGACTCACTCCCGGATAAACTTCTCGTATATTGACAACTGCCATACTATATAATCAAAATATTACAAATATAAGGAGGAGGAACTACCTGGAAGAATTCTCCTCTTCGTTTCTTACCGGATGTACCGTCACCTTGATCTTGCTGATGCGGCGCTCCTCGATATTCATCACCTCGAAGTATAGTTCTTATAATCTATCTTCTCGTGCATGCTTGGGAAATCACCCTTGATTTCCAAAAGCAGACCTGCCAAGAATCTGCATCGCCCTCAACCTCCTCGAACTCTTCGTCATCTACATTCAGAATCTTGCAGAAGTCTGAAAGCAAGGTCTTGCCTTCGAAGATAAATGTATTATAATTTAATTTCGAATAGAACTTCTCCTCCTCATCATATTCATCATTGATCTCGCCAACGATTTCCTCCAGGATATCCTCCAGGGTAACGATACCGGAAGTACCGCCAAACTCATCTACCACAATGGCGATATGAACCTTATTCTCCTGGAACTCGCGAAGCAGATCATCTATCTTCTTGGTTTCAGGAACGAAGTAAGGAGGACGGATCAGACTCTGCAACGGAAGTTGGATGCCTTTGAAAGATGTGGTAATAAGTCCTTGATATACAACACACCACGAATATTATCCGTATTATCCTGATATACCGGAATACGACTGTAGTTGTTCTCTACAATACACTTCAACACCTCAGGATAGGTGCTGCGAATATCCAGGTCAACGATGTTCTGACGGGTGGTCATCACCTCCTTGGCTGTTTCATCGCCAAATCGGATGATACCCTTCAGCATATTCTGTTCGTCCTTGATATCTTCCTTGTCGGTGAGTTCCAGAGCCTGTTCCAAATCATCCACACTCAGGACATGGTTTTCTTTCTGTATAATCTTTTCAGCAACGATTCCACTCTTCAGCAGTACATTCTCCAATGCCCAGAACACCTTGCGTGCAAACATAATACCGCCCACACATCTACGGCAAAACTTGAGAGGATCCTGTCGGGCATAAACCTTAGGCATAATCTCTCCGAAGAGCAAAGCAAGAATGTAAGGATTACCGTGATGATAAGGAACTGAAGCCAATAGGCTTTAGGACCAAACTCCACGATTCCGGCAAAACATAGTTGAGGAGCATGATAATGGTGACATTCACAAAGTTATTGGTTATCAGTATGGTAGCAATGTACGTTCTGAATCCTCACGCAACATCTGAATTTTCTTGTCACAGTCAGTTTTCTCGTCCTCCAGTTCCGCAATATCCGCTGGTGATAAACTAAAAAAAGCGATTTCGGAACCACTGGCAAAAGCTGACATACCAAGCAGGATAGCTGCCAATATAGCAGCTACAAAAACACCAGTAGATGGCTGCAAGAGCAGCACATCACTAAAAGCATCCGTTATGGTCGATATATCCAATTTCTGAGCTTAAAATTTAAAATGGTAAATCTTTGTTCTCAGTAGTCTCTGCAGGAGCTGAAGTTGGAGCTGAAGTTGGAGCTGAAGCTCCCGACCGCGAGGTCAGCATCTCCATATTATCAACGTATATCTCTGTGATATTATGTCGCTTACCCTGCTTGTCATCATAGAGTCGATAGCGGATCCGGCCTTCCACATAGAGTCGGTCGCCCTTGTGTACATACTTCTCCACCACCTTTGCAAGACCACGGAAGAACACGAGGTTATGCCAATCGGTATGATCTGGTACTTGCATACCATTAGCCAGGGTGTAACCTTTCTCCGTTGTCGCAAAAGACACTTGAGCTACCGCCTGATCTGCATCATAATAATGCACAACAGGTTCCTTGCCCACATTACCAATCAACATTACCTTATTCATAGTTTTCTAATAATTATCTTTTTACTTCCACATTCCCAGATAGCGGAAATGGAAATTCTTACCCTTAGCTGAAGGGAACTGACTACGAGAGTCAACTCTCTCCTTCAAGTGCTCTACAATACGAGTGTAGCAATCCAACCCCGACATAGCCTTTACATGAGCCACGAAATGAGTATCTCGGTATTCAAACTTTCCCGTAGCAGGCACCATCACAACACGCTTGAAATCCAAAGATCCCTCGTACCAGCCAGCCAACTCCTGTGTAAGATTCAGCATCACAGGATTCTCCTGACGTTCTGCAGGTGCAGACGAACGCAAGGCCTTCTTATCCTTGAAATCCTGCATCGTAACAGCAGCCGTCTTGATAACTATGAAATAAATACGAGGACGAACTTATAACGTTTAGGATAGCAAACATCGCTAGCGGCGTAATCTCTAATATCAGCCTCTAGCTCAGCATCCATACCAATTTCCGGGATACCTTTCAAAAAATCTATTGCTTCATCGACATTATTTACTAATGTCTCCTGATCAAAATATCTTAAATATAAATTCATAATAGGTATGTTTCTCTATTTTCAAATAAAATAGAGCGGAAAACGGGACTCGGACCCGCGACCCCAACCTTGGCAAGGTTGTGCTCTACCAACTGAGCTATTTCCGCCTAATAAAAAATATCAAAATGGTGAAGAGGAGGAGACTCGAACTCCCACGACACAATTGTCACTACCCCTCAAAGTAGCGCGTCTACCAATTCCGCCACCTCTCCAACATTTAGATGCCATTTTGAACATCAGTGCCCAAGACAGGACTCGAACCTGCACGTTGTGAAACACACGCACCTCGAACGTGCGCGTCTACCAATTCCGCCACTTGGGCTCAAAATACATATCCTCATTTAACTAGGTACGTAAAGATGGAGCGGAAAACGGGACTCGGACCCGCGACCCCAACCTTGGCAAGGTTGTGCTCTACCAACTGAGCTATTTCCGCTTGTACAACTTCAAGAAGTGAAGAGGAGGAGACTCGAACTCCCACGACACAATTGTCACTACCCCCTCAAAGTAGCGCGTCTACCAATCCGCCACCTCTCCATTACCTTGAAATTCCATACCTAATACAGAATGACATATTGTCCAAAATGTTCGAGCGGAAAACGGGACTCGGACCCGCGACCCCAACCTTGGCAAGGTTGTGCTCTACCAACTGAGCTATTTCCGCTTATTTCCTAACTTTCATAGGAGCGTTCCTCTGAATGCGAGTGCAAAAGTACTACATTTTTTTGAACCCACCAAATTTTTCAGCGTTTTTTTTATAAAAATGCACATTTTTCTTCAATTTAGGGGAAAAACGTGCATTTTTAGGCGTATTTCAAGCATTATTCGTCCATTTTAGGGACAAACTTCATCAATTTCCCAGTCATCAATCCATCCTATCGCGATAGTCCTCATATCCAAATTCGCGCAAAATTTCCAAATTTCCGTCCAAATTTACGATTCCGATAGCCGGATGAGTGATGCCATTAAAGGTATTTGTCTTCACTGTGGTGTAGTGGAGCATGTCTTCAAAGATGACATTTTCGCCAATTTCCAGTTCATGATCGAATTTCCAGTACCCCATGAAGTCACCACTCAGGCAACTATTGCCACCTATTCTATATATATGTTCGCCCTCCGGAGCCTTCATCGGGTCTTCAACCTCCAAAGTTTCAGCATTTCTCACTGCCGGCATATATGGCATTTCGAGACAATCTGGCATATGGCAGGTAAAACTGGCGTTGATAATCGCAGTCTTGATACCTTTATCTTCTACCACATCTACTACCTGGGTTACCAACGGACCGGTTTGCCATCCAAAGGCACTACCAGGCTCCAGGATAACCTTCAGATGAGGATAACGGGCATGAAATCCCTTTAATATATTAATAAGGTGTAAAACATCATAATCCTTGCGAGTCATCAAGTGGCCACCTCCAAAGTTAATCCACTTCAACTGCGGAAACCATTTAGCAAACTTTTCCTCGATATGTGCCAATGTGCGTTCAAAGACATCCGCCCCACTCTCGCAATGGCAATGACAATGGAATCCCTCTATGTCGGAAGGCAAGGTTTCCGGCAACTTATCTGCCGATACGCCAAATCTGGTTCCGGAGCACATGGATTATACAATAAGGTCTCCACCTCAGAATATTCAGGATTCACTCTCAATCCGTACTTGATTTCCGGATTTACCAATCGGGCACGCTCATGATAACGCTCATACTGAGAAAGCGAGTTGAACGAAAGATGACTCGAACAGCGGGCTATCTCATCAATCTCATAATCCGTATAAGCCGGCGAAAATGTATGCGCCGGACTTCCAAACTTCTCGAAAGCCAGTTTCGCCTCACTCAAAGAACTCGCCGTAGTAGAATGGATGTACTCTCTGAAAATCGGAAAAGTCTTCCACAGGGCATAAGCCTTGAAGGCAAGAATAATCTCCACATCGGCACGTTCTGCCACACTTTTGATAAGACTCAGGTTGCGTCTCAGTCTCTCCTCCTCCAAAACATAAATTGGGGTGTGAATCTCACAAAAGTCGATAAATTTACTCTCATTTCTTGATAAATATTAATTTTATGGTACAAAGATAGCTTTTTATCCCGATATAATTGCAGGATTGCGAAATTTTTAATACTTTTGCAGTATAAAATGCATTTTGACAATGAAATTAGCAATAATGACCAAGTCCACATTCTTTGTGGAGGAAGATAAGATACTCACCTCGCTGTTCGACGAGGGGATGGACAACCTGCATCTCTTCAAGCCAGGTTCATCGCCCATATACTCTGAGCGCTTGCTCACTTTATTGCCAGAAGACTACCGACGCAAGGTTACGGTTCACGACCATTATTACCTCAAGCAGGAATACGACTTGGCGGGAATACACATCGATGATCCTCTTGCTCCTGTCCCTGATGGCTACAAGGGCAAATACAGCCGCACCTGTACTGACCTATTAAAGCTGAAGGAGATGAAGAAGAAGTCAAACTATGTTTTTCTGAAAAACATATTCGACTGCATCGAATTCAAAGACGAGAAATCCTCATTCTCTACACAGCAGTTAGAGATGGCTGCGAAGGCTGGTCTCATAGACAAAAAGGTATACGCCCTGGGAGGCATGAGCCTGGAAAATCTCAAAATGGCCAAAGACCTGGGATTTGGAGGCGTGGTAATCTGCGGAGACATCTGGAACCGCTTTGATATCCATAATGAGACTGACTTCAAGGAGCTGATTCAGCATTTCGAAAGACTGAGAAAAGCTATCAGCTAAAAACCAATTCGCAATGATTCATATATATATATCATCTAGAATAATACATAACTATTAATACACGTAAACACTAAAGGAAATGAGTGACAAGAACTCTTATTTGGTATTCTCAGGTACTAACTCGAGATACCTTGCAGAGAAAATCTGCGCTAGTTTAGGTTGCCCACTGGGTAATTTGGTAGTAACCAAGTTTTCTGATGGTGAGTTTGGCGTTTCTTTCGAGGAATCTATCCGCGGTCGCGACGTATTCCTCGTGCAGAGTACCTTCCCTAATTCAGACAACTTGATGGAGTTACTTTTGATGATCGATGCTGCCAAACGTGCATCAGCTCGCCACATCATCGCTGTTGTGCCTTACTTCGGTTGGGCTCGTCAGGACCGTAAGGACAAGCCACGTGTCAGCATCGGTGCCAATTGGTTGCCGACTTGCTTAGCGTTGCCGGAATTGACCGCCTCATCACCATGGACCTCCATGCAGACCAGATTCAGGGCTTCTTCGATGTTCCAGTAGATCACCTCTATGCTTCTGGCGTTATCCTGCCATACCTGCAGAGCTTGCACCTCAAGGATATGGTAATTGCTTCTCCAGACGTAGGCGGTTCTAAACGTGCCAACACTTATGCCAAATACTTCGGTTGCCCTCTCGTACTTTGCAACAAGACTCGTGCTCGCGCAAATGTAGTTGCCAGCATGCAGATCATTGGTGATGTAAAGGACAAGAACGTAGTCATCATCGATGACATGGTTGATACCGCAGGTACTATCACAAAGGCTGCTGATATTATGAAGCAGGCTGGTGCCAAGACTGTTCGCGCTTGTGCTTCTCACTGCGTAATGAGTGGTCCTGCTTCGGAACGCGTACAGCATTCTGCTCTTGAGGAGATTGTTTTCACAGATTCAATCCCTTACACCAAGCGTTGCGACAAGGTTAAGCAGCTCACCATCGCGGATATGTTTGCTGAGACTATCCGCCGCGTAGAGGATAACGAGAGTATTTCTTCTCAGTATCTCGTATAAAAATTCCCACATTATTATATATAACAAAAAAAAGGAGCCTTCCCTACTTCTTTCTTGAGCGGTAAGGCTCCTTTTCTTTTGTTTATTTTCTGATTCTTCTTCTATTTTCTGATTACAAATAATACCCGGTTTTCTTTCTAATCCGAGAAAAGAAACAAAAATCCTGCACCTCTATGCGAGCTGCAGGATTCATTATATTTATATGATGCGAATAGAAATCCGCTATCCTATTAGTCCAACCACTTAACGTAGCAGAAGTCCTGACGATGTGGCAACTTCTCATTCTTAGGATACATACGAACGCCTGTCTTGAATGAACCAGCATTGATTGGCTCAATCTCAGCCTCGAATGTAAAGTTGTTGCCTCATGACCAACCATCTTGAATGGATAAACAGCATAGATCTGCTTACCATTCTCTGGCTGATCCTTCAATACAAGCTCCAAGCCTACTGCATCGTTCAACCCCTGCTCATCAATAACATACTGAACCTTGATCTTCTGACCTGTCTCAGCAGCCATCAACTTGCTGTCATCCTTAGATACTACGTGGATACCATCCAACGCTCAGCAACGCTTTCCTTCCAGAGTGCAATCTCCTTAGCCAAAGCATTGTCGTTAGCGCTCAACTTCTTGAAGCGGGCAGCCTCCTTGTTGTAGAACTTATCATAGTAGTCATCCAACTGACGCTTCATTGTATAGTGAGGAGCGATAGTAGCGATAGAGTTCTTTACTACCTGAATCCACTCCTTGCTGAAGCCTTCCTTGTTCTTGTTGTAGTACATTGGGATGATGTCGTTCTCCAAGAGGTTGTAGATAGTAGCAGCATCGAGTTGATCCTGGTAACCCTGGTTCTGGTATGTACGCTTCTCAGGAAGAGCCCAACCAGCACCCTCGCGGTAACCTTCTACCCACCAACCATCAAGTACAGAGAGGTTGACAACACCGTTCATCTCAGCCTTCTCGCCAGATGTACCAGAAGCCTCCAATGGACGTGTAGGAGTATTCATCCAGATATCAACACCTGAAACCAGGCGACGAGCCAAAGTCATATCGTAGTCCTCGAGGAAGATAATCTTGCCAAGGAACTCAGGACGCTGGCTGATTTCGAAGATCTTCTTGATCAAGCCTGACCTGCACCATCTGCAGGGTGAGCCTTACCTGAGAAGAAGAACAATACTGGGTGCTCTGGATCGTTAACAATCTTAGACAAGCGCTCCAAGTCAGTGAAGAGCAAGTGAGCACGCTTGTAAGTAGCGAAACGACGGCAGAAACCGATCATCAGAGCGTTAGGATTGATACGCTCGAGCAAAGATACTACACGAGCAGGATCACCCTGGTTCTTCAACCATGTCTGTGTGAACTTCTCACGGATATAAGCTACGAGCTTCTTCTTCAATGTCATACGGGTATTCCAGATTTCTGCATCTGAAACATTGTAGATGGCATGCCAGATTTCCTCGTTGCTCTGGTCGTTCATGAAGTTCTTGTCGAAATATGTATCATAGAGCTTACGCCACTCTGTTGCTGTCCAAGTTGGGAAGTGAACACCATTGGTTACATAACCTACGTGGTTCTCCTCTGGGAAATAACCCTTCCAGATGTTAGAGAACATCTGCTGGCTTACCCAACCGTGAAGCTTACTTACACCATTAACCTCCTGGCAAGTGTTGCAAGCGAATGTAGAGAGCAGAAACGCTCGTTGTGATCGTCTGCGTTCTCACGACCCATACCGATGAACTCATCCCAAGAGATACCAAGGCGCTGTGGATAGCCACCCATGTACTTACCGAAGAGAGCCTCGTCGAAGTAGTCATGACCAGCTGGCACTGGAGTGTGAACAGTATAGAGAGAAGAAGCGCGAACCAACTCGAGAGCCTGGTTGAAGTTCAAGCCATCCTCCTCAATGTAATCGCAGAGACGCTGCAGGTTGCAGAGAACAGCATGACCCTCGTTGCAGTGATAAATATCTTTCTTGATACCAAGTTTCTTCAATGTCAGGATACCGCCGATACCCAACAGGATTTCCTGCTTCAGGCGATTCTCCCAGTCACCACCATAGAGAGAGTGAGTGATAGGACGGTCGAACTCTGAGTTCATATCATTATCTGTATCCAGGAGATACAACTTGATACGACCTACGTTCATCTGCCATACATAAGCGTGAACCTGATAGTTCATATAAGGTACATCGATGACAACAGGGTTGCCATTCTCATCCAGAACACGCTCCAAAGGGAGAGAATTGAAGTTCTGAGCATCATAATTGGCAATCTGCTGACCATCCATGCTCAAAGACTGCTTGAAATAACCATATCTGTAGAGGAAACCAACACCACACATATCCACGTTGCTGTCAGAAGCCTCCTTCATATAGTCACCAGCAAGCATACCGAGACCACCAGAGTAGATTTTAACCACCTGGTTGATACCATACTCCATGCAGAAGTATGCTACAGAAGGACGCTTTGAGTTTGGCTTCACATCCATATACTCACGGAACATCTTGTAGACGTTCTTAACCTTAGCCATTGTCTCCTTATCCTTAACAATGGCCTCCTTACGATCGTAGCTCAAACGCTCCAAAAGCAATACTGGGTTAGCGTTGCATTTCTCGTACAAATCAGCATCGAGACTCTTAAACAAGTCACGACCCTCATAGTTCCATGCCCACCACATATTGTGAGCAATCTCGTCCAAGCACTTCAATTCCTTAGGAAGGCTAGACTTAATAGTAGTCTCCTTCCATTGAGGAGCATTAGCATAGTCTGCTTTAATTTTCATTGTGTTTCGATTTATATTAAACTATTTATATCTCATTAATTACATCGTGATTTCTCACTATTAAGAGAGAGAGAATTCTTATTACTTCATACGGTCCTCTGCCTTGCGCAATGCGAAGTCATAGGCATCGTAATAATACTCGATGAAATGCTTCCACAATGCCTTTTCAGAGAGTTTCTCGGCATTCTTGCGGCACTTGTTCACTTGAGTCTTGGTCATACCAGAGTATTTGGCTACAGTATCCTTGATAGCATCAGCTACCTCTGAATAATTGTAGTCGGTACGCTTAATTACCTTCACACCATCCTCTATCTCGCTATAACTTCCCTTCTCTGAGTTCGCCCAAAGACCAAAGCCAGCCAAGTCGGTGGTGATACATGGCACCTTGAATGCAACAGCCTCCAATGGAGTATAACCCCATGGTTCATAATAAGAAGGATAGATGCAGAGGTCATTACCCAAAACGACATCATAATAACTCTTGTTGATGACACCATCATCGCTAGTCAAATAGCAAGGCAAGAATATCAACTTAACCTTGTCTTCCTTGTTATTATGCATATTGAAGTACTTCAACATACCCAAGACATTGTCATGACTCATATTATGCAGCCAATGGGTAATCTCTGGAACTTCAAGTGGAGTATCAAACTTCTTTCCACTTTCCAAACGCTCAAGAAGATCCTGACGTGGATCACCAACCCAACCAGGTACATCGATGAATGCCAAAACATTCTTCTTCAAATTGCTATCGCGAAGCAAACGGTTCATCGCCTCGATATAGACATCAATGCCCTTGTTGCGGAACTCGTATCGACCACTGGTGGAAACAATAAGTGTATCATCGTCCAAGTCGGTACCCATCAATGCATTAGCTACATCGAGCAAACGCTTTCTTGCCTCCTTACGTTTCTTAGTGAATGTAGAAGCTTTAGGTACAAAACTATTATCAAATCCGTTAGGTAATACAAAGTCAACAGGCTTATCCAAGAGTTCCTTACACTCATTGGCTGTAATATCACTTACCGTAGTAAAGCAATCAACATACTTTGCGGTTTGCTTTTCAATTGAATGTTTGCTCTGCATATTGAGCTCCTGTGCCATCTGATCGCCATTATAGGCAAAAAGATAGTCATAGAGAGGCTTATTATTACCTGCAATACTGCGACCAATGCTAGTAGCATGTGTAGTAAATACAGTAGCAACTTCTGGCAAATGCTTATTCACATAGAGCACGCCAAGACCGGTCATCCATTCATTTCCATGATAAATAACCTTCTTACCCTTGCCCACAACATGCTTATAGAAACTTTCTACAACCAATGCAGCAGCATAAGAGAACATGGATGCCTCATCATAATCACCATAAGCATGAAGACTATCCACTTGATAATCATTCCAAAGCTGGCCATAGATTTGGTCTTTCTGTTCAAAATAAGGTTGGAAATCTACCAAGACTGCCACAGCTCGCCAGGGATTTGCCATCTACCTACCTTTACATTCAAGCCCTCTTTAAGAGCTTCTGTTTTCCACTCCGCATAAAGCTATCATCCTCAGAGAAATAAGGATTTACCTTCTCTCCCCAACAATCAGGACCAATAAATATGAGTCGGTCCTGTAACTTTTCCGTAAGAGTCAGAGCTCGTGTCGACAAAACAGTGTATATACCACCAACTTTGTTACACACTTCCCAGCTAGACTCAAATATATAATCTGGAAATAATCTGTTCTTTTCCATATAAATATCAATAAAACACCGCAAAGATAGGTAAATATTTGCAAAAAAACAAATATATCTCATTAAAATCATAAAAAAAATAACGTTTTCTTGATTTAAATGAATAACTTTGTGCAGTTAATAGAATTTTATATATGAAAAGAAGATTTTTAATAACATTATTGTGCCTTATCAGCATAGTATGCATGGCACAAAACGATAGTACTTTATTCAAAGGCAAACTGACTAACAAGGAGTTGAACGTCTATATGAGCATCGACTTCTATCACAAGAATCTCAAAGTTCAGGGGCAGGAAGTATTTGGAGAGATGCCTGGTTACTTTGGAGATAGA
>ENA-OQCS01000916-OQCS01000916.1-human-gut-metagenome-genome-assembly--contig:-NODE-916-length-16006-cov-2.039738_pt1 | contig 16006 bp, 21 predicted proteins | sample MGYA00242757_ERZ504575 | MGnify/ENA primary metagenome ERZ504575 (study PRJEB26092, sample SAMD00036297) | human gut metagenome | host: Homo sapiens | study: EMG produced TPA metagenomics assembly of...
CTGGTCAGCTTGATCAGCTCTACCGTCTGAATCTTCTCGAAGTAGGATCATTATCATGGTCCGCATACTCATAGACATCAATGTAACACTTCAGCTCATGCAGAATATAAATATATCTGCCATCCTCTGAGATCTTGATATGACGGGGCGCAGATTCCATCTCGCTGCGGATGATATCCTCCAGCTTCACCTTACCCTTCTCTACATCAAAACGATACACATTGACATGATCCATTCCCTGATCCGCTACCAGCAGATATTTGTTGTCATGCGTCATACGAGCACAGTTGATGTGGGGGCGGAAGTTGCGCTCTGCCATACTGCCCAGTCCTTTATGATAGATTTCGTCGGTGATCTCTCCGATGGAACCATCCTCCTTCAGACGGAGTACGGTCAGCTTACCGTCATGATAACCTGCCACAAACAGATACTGATCTGTGTAATCCGTAGATACATAACATCCTCTCATACCGTTGATCGGTGCGAAGTTGATCAGTTCCAGATCTCCGTCCGGCATGATCGTATATGCCTCTACACCAAAATCCGTTATAGAATAAAGAAACTTTCCGTTATGAGAAATGGTCAGGTAAGAAGAGTTGGTGATCTCTACTTTATCTTTTTCCTTAAAACGACCGTTTTTCATATCCACATCATATATTCTGATACCGTGACTGTCCCCTGTGTATAACTGGAAACATAGGCAACATATTTTCCCTTGCTCATGACCGGATCCTCCTTAGCATTCTATATCTTTTTATGTTTATAAATATAGCACAATTCTGAAAATTGTGAAACATTTTTTCTGTAAAAATCCCGAAAAATACTCCTGTTTTTTCCCTGAGGTAAAGTTTATGTAAATCAGCCCGGAAAATGCAAAACTTCACATTGACTTTCCATGTATTTACGTATAATATTAATTCGACTTGCAAAAAATTTTCATTTAGGTTTTTCGATAATTTTTTGCAGGATTTTTTACATCAGGAAGGAAAAAATTGATGAAAAATGCTTTAGTCAATTTAGTGAACATTTCAAAATCATTTGACAATCAGATGGTTCTGGATGATCTCAATCTGTACATCCGCGAAAATGAGTTCCTGACACTGTTGGGACCCAGTGGCTGCGGAAAGACTACAACCCTCCGTATTCTGGGCGGTTTCGAGACTCCCGACAAAGGTCAGGTCATTTTCGAAGGCCGGGATATCACTAACCTTCCACCCAATAAGCGCAATCTGAATACTGTATTCCAAAAGTATGCCCTGTTCCCGCATATGACCATTGCAGAAAACATCGCGTTTGGATTAAAAATCAGTGGTAAAAGCAAATCTTATATTAATGATAAAATTAAATACGCTCTGAAGTTAGTCAATCTGGATGGCTTTGAGAACCGTATGCCGGATTCCTTAAGCGGCGGTCAGCAGCAACGTATCGCCATCGCCCGTGCGATCGTGAACGAACCCAAGCTCCTGCTCTTAGACGAGCCTTTAGGCGCCCTGGATCTGAAGCTTCGCCAGGACATGCAGTATGAGCTGATACGCTTGAAGAACGAGCTTGGCATTACCTTTATCTATGTCACCCATGACCAGGAAGAGGCTCTGACCATGTCCGATACCATCGTAGTCATGAACCAGGGGTATATCCAGCAGATCGGTACTCCCGAGAGCATCTATAATGAACCGGAAAATGCTTTCGTTGCCGATTTTATCGGTGACAGTAATATCATCGGTGCCACCATGATCAGAGATCGTCTGGTAGAAATCCTGGGTGCCCGTTTTGATTGTGTAGATACCGGTTTCGGTGAGAATAAGCCCGTAGATGTAGTCATCCGACCCGAGGACGTGGAACTGGTATCTCCGGAGGAAGGTATCCTCCAGGGTACCTGATCCACTCTATCTTCAAGGGTGTTCATTATGAGATGGAAGTTATGGCAAATGGCTTTGAATGGCTGGTACAGTCCACGAAGATGGTTCCGTTGGGACCAAAGTCGGCATCAAGGTTGATCCTTTTAACATCCAGATCATGAAGAAGCCGGAATCTGAGGACGAGGAGGCCATTGGAGTCAATGAATAGAAAATTATTATCGCTCCCTTTTATCTTCTGGTCAGCCATGTTTGTCATCGTGCCTCTGTGCATGGTCTTCTACTATGGTCTGACCGATAAAAGCGGTGCATTTACATTTGATAATATTCTGGCGATTGCTACTGCCGAGCATTCCAAGGCTCTGTGGGAGGCATTAAAGTTATCTGTGATCAGCACTGTGATCTGCCTGCTTTTAGCATATCCTCTTGCCATGATCCTGTGTAACATGAATGTGAATCAGAATTCATTCCTGGTACTGATTTTCATTTTGCCCATGTGGATGAATTTTCTGCTTCGTACCCTGGCATGGCAGACTCTGCTTGAGAAGACCGGTGTGATCAACAGCATCCTCTCCGTCCTGCATCTGCCGTCGTTAAATATTATCAATACCCCCTATGCCATTGTACTGGGTATGGTATATAACTTTTTACCTTTTATGGTACTGCCTCTGTATAACGTGCTGGTCAAAATCGACAAGAATGTGATCAACGCCGCCTATGACCTGGGTGCCAACGGCATACAGACTTTCTTACGGATCATTTTTCCTTTAAGTCTGCCCGGCATGTTCAGCGGTATCACCATGGTGTTTGTCCCCGCCCTGACTACTTTCGTTATCAGCAAGATTCTGGGTGGCAGCAAGATCCTGCTCATCGGTAATGTCATCGAGCAGGAATTCACCCAGACCGGCAACTGGAATCTGGGAAGCGGTCTCTCCATCGTATTGATGCTGTTCATCATCTTCAATATGGTGATCTCTGTGATCACGGATAAAGAAGGGGAGGCGAACACATTATGATCAAAACAACTGCGCAAAAAATATATCTGGGACTGATTTTTATCTTTTTATACGCCCCCATTATTACCTTGATCGTACTCTCCTTCAATGCCAGTAAGACCCGTGCAAAATGGGGCGGTTTTACGACCAAGTGGTATGCGGCTTTGTTCCGGAACGAGCAGATCATGCAGGCTTTGTGGAATACACTGGCGCTGGCAATCTTATCTGCGCTGATCGCCACCCTCATAGGTACGATCGCCTGCATCGCCATGCAATCCATGAAACGTACCAGCCGTGCTGTCCTCATGGGAATCACGAATATTCCAATGCTGAACGCGGAAATCGTTACCGGTATCTCCCTGATGCTTCTGTTCCTCAGCTTTGGTATAAAGTTTGGCTTCGGGACCATTCTGCTTGCACACATTACCTTTAATATTCCATATGTGATATTAAGCGTAATGCCCCGTATGAAGCAGCTGAACCCCAGCACCTATGAAGCAGCCCTCGACCTGGGCGCATCTCATACGTATGCCTTTTTCAAAGTGGTATTTCCGGATATCCTGCCGGGTATTTTGTCCGGTTTTCTGATGGCATTTACCATGTCACTGGATGACTTTATCATTACCCACTTTACCAAGGTCCCGGTGTCGACACCCTGTCCACCAAGATCTATACGGAAGTAAAAAAAGGTATCAAACCGGAAATGTACGCACTATCCACCATTATATTCGTAACTGTATTGATTTTACTTTTGTTAGTAAACTACACACCCAAAGGAAAGAAAAAGAAATAACTTTTTCTACATATATTTTAGGAGGAAAATAAATGAAAAAATTTAATTGCACTGTTTCTGTGCGGCATCCTTACCGCAACTGCTCTGACCGGCTGCGGATCCTCTTCCTCTGCCGGTGAAAACGGTGAAGTCATCGTCTACAACTGGGGAGAATATATCGATCCGGAGACTCTCACTATGTTTGAGGAAGAAACCGGTATCAAGGTGGTCTATGACGAATTTGAGACCAACGAGATCATGTATCCAAAGGTGGAAGCCGGTTCATCCGCTTATGATGTGGTATGTCCTTCCGATTACATGGTACAGAAAATGATCGAGAATGATCTGATTCAGGAACTGGATTACGATAAGATTCCCAATGCCAAAGAAAACATCGGTGCCCAGTACTATGAGCAGGCTGCTGCTTACGATCCCGGTAACAAATATTGTGTTCCTTATTGCTGGGGAACTGTAGGAATCATCTACAATAAAACCATGGTAGATACTCCTCCCACCAAATGGGCAGACCTGTGGGATGAAAAATATGCTGATAATATTCTGATGATGGATTCTATTAAAGACAGCTTTATGGTTGCTCTGAAGAAAAACGGCTTCTCTTCTAACAGTCTGGACGAATCCGAGCTCCAGATAGCTACCGATGATCTCATCGCCCAGAAGCCTCTGGTACAGGCATATGTTGTAGATCAGGTACGTGACAAAATGATCGGCGGCGAGGCTGCGATCGGTGTAATGTTCTCCGGTGATGCCATTTATGTGATCGGGGAAAATCCGGATCTCGATTATGTCATTCCTGAGGAAGGTACAAATGTATGGATTGACGGCTGGGTTATTCCCAAGAATGCTCCTAACAAGGAAAATGCAGAGAAATTCATTGATTTCATGTGCCGTCCGGATGTAGCTCTGAAGAATTTCGAGTACATTACCTACGGTACCCCCAATACCGCTGCAAGAGAGCTGATCGAGGATGAGGACCTGAAGAACTCTCCCATCGCTTTCCCGGATCTGACACAGTATAACAATCTGGAGACCTTCCTGTACCTCGGTGAGGATGGCGAAGAGCTTTTCAACAAATACTGGAAAGAAGTTATGTCCAATTAATTCTATATAAAGCAAAGCAAAAGCCCTCAAGCTGAAGGCACAGCCTGGGGGCTTTTGATCTTCCCATATTTCAGGAATTCTGTTCACATCCGCAGGTCTCACATTTCCCATCATTTCTTCTGGAAAATGCCGGATCATCCACCGGTGTAAAATTCGGGAAATCCGGTCTTAGCGGTCTGCAGTCTCTGTCTTCACAGCACCCCGCATCTTCCAGACGACGGGCGCCGCAGGCATTCGAACTGCCACAGGAATTGTTGTTGCCACAGGAATTTCCACCACAAAATAGTAATAATAACAGAATGATACAGTTCATAGGATCCTCTACTTACCACTGTTTATTTACTATTCTATTCCGCTTTTTCCAGCTGGTGCCAGTCCATACATCGTTTATGCTGTACCAGTTCCTCTTTGATAAATTGAAAGGTTTTCTCTTCGCCCTGTTCTGCCAGCATTTCCAGCACATACAGAAGCTTTGCCTTTGTCTTAGGATGGATAGGTGCCTTATCTGTGCCCCGATAATAGTAATCTAACGGTGATCTGTCCGTATATTTGTCTCCCATGTAAACCTTACTGGCGGCGATCCGGTCCATGATCATCTCCGCAATATAACGATCCGGCATGGGTACCGGTGCCATTCCGCCCGGCAATGCTGCATACTGTAATCAATCCAGTATTCGTAATGATGCTTGTTCCTGCCCTTGTGGTGCAGCCAGGCACTGGAATAACCGATATCCTCTCTCTCCGCGTTGTTGGGGCTGCGGTCACCCTGGTAATACTTTGCTCCTACCCAGAACTCTGTGGGGCTGTATTTCGACATATCGTGTAACAGTCCCTGTTTATACAGACCTACCTTAAAGCAGCCCTTTGCCACCAGAACCTTATGGTGTGTGATCGTCTTAAAATGTTTCCAGATATTCATTTCGTTCTATCATCTTTCTTCAGAAGCTTCCGATTTCTTTTTCCGGCTCTTACCGGTTACTTTTTCCCTTATCCTGTGATATTCCCATCACGCCTTCGTAGACGGCAATGGCTCCTGGGGCTACGGTCCTCGTCTGATCAGCCATCTGTTCTTCTCTCTCCTGCACTGTCAGGATATTCCCTGCTTCTTCCGTCGCTAAAACCAATTTCCATTCCATACCCTTCGGAAGCTTGGGAAATGCCAGCTTCTGAGGTTCCCAATGCATATTCATGGCAACATAGAGAAAAGAATCATCTGCACCTGCCTTGGTCTTTGCATATTTTCCGCAATACATCATTCCCACGTGCCTGTTATAACTCTCTGTCTGAGGTCTCCATGCATTTTGTCCGTGGTAGGACAGATCCGGATAACCACAGGATAACGTATCCAGGATCCGAAGCTCTTCCTCCGGATGCAGGATCGGATGTGCCTTACGGAAAGCGATCATCTGTTTCCAGAAAGCCAGCAGTCCGGCATTTTTCTCCTTATCCTGCCAGTTCAGCCAGGTAATTTTATTATCCTGACAGTAGGGATTGTTATTTCCCTGTTGGGAATTACCGAATTCGTCTCCCATGAAGATCAGCGGCGTGGACTGGGTCAATAACAGCATACAAAATGCATTCTGTAACTGTTTTTGCCGGAGAGCCAGCACTTTTTGCGTCGGGAGGTACCTTCCTCACCACAGTTCCAGCTGCAATTATAATCGTTACCGTCCCGATTGCCCTCGCCGTTGGCTTCGTTATGCTTATGGTCATAAGACACCATATCCATCAGGGTAAATCCGTAATAATTAGACAGATAATGGATCCGTCCCATATTGGCGGGAATATGACGCATCTCGTACAATACTCCCGAAAGCATATTATCATCGCCTTTTAAAAATCTACGCATGGTGTACAGATAATCGTCCCGGTATTCCGCAAGATTCCGATACTCCGGCTTCTGTGCCGGATCGTAGAGCTTCGCTGCATCAAAATCGTAATACCAAAGCTTGGTGTCTGTCAGTGCAGGGTCTCCTGCCAGCGCCTGTGCCGGCACCTCTCCCATCAGATGAAACCCATCCACATGATAAGTTAATACCCAGAAGCGTAAAATATTCCCAATCTCTGTCACATCCATCCTTTTGGGAAATAAAACTGTAAGATCACTTCCATCCTGCGCTTATGGAATTCCTTCACCAGTTGTCTGAATTCCAACGCTGCATCTTCTCCTGCCGCATAGGCAGCTTTTGGTGCATAATAAAAGCCCTCCCGGTAGCCCCAGTAGTTTAATACCCGGTAACCGGGGAGTTCTCCACCATTTTCCCCTGCTGTGGCTACAATGTCTGCGGATGTCTTCTTGTTCACCTCTTCCGGAGTCTCATCAAATTCATAAACAGGCTGCAATTCCACCGTCGTGATGCCGATTTCCTGCAGATAATCCAGTTTCTCCGCAATTCCCGCAAAGGTGCCTCTGTGTGTCACCTTGGAGGAAGCATGCATGGTAAAGCCACGGACATGCATGCAATAACATACGCTCTCACGATAGGAAAGCATCGGATGTTCATCCTGCTCCCAGTCGAAATCATCTCCGGGAAATACCGCAATGCGATTGACATTTTTTCGCGTTTTTCCGTAAACAGGCTTACTTAAGAAGCCCCGCGCATGCAGATCCGGCACGATCCGTTCCTCTTCATAGAACTGATATCCGATCTGCTGTGGATCCAGTTCCAGGTATTTGCAGTAGACATTTCCCATCCGCTCTTCCCGGCGGAACGGGATTTTGTGTAATTTTTTACCGCTCTCTCTGTCATATAGGATAATGCCGCAATCCTTTTTCCCGGACGCGTAGGCGAAACGTATCGCTCCGTCCTCCACATGAGCTCCTAACGGATAGCTTTATTGCATGCTTTTTTCTGTCATTGCTACACTCCATCTTCTGGCTGATTTGTCTTTTTCACTATTTTATTATAGTCGGTAACCTTAAGAAAAACAAGCATTGCAAGAATATCCGTAAACGGTTATAATAAAGGAACAAAGTACTGTTACACCCAAAAAACATCACAGGAGGATTCCCATGGGTAAAAAAGAAAGTTATGAAGATGAAGAGATGACCGTTGAGCTGGAACTGGAAGATGGCACTGTCGTAAACTGTGCGATCATCACCATTCTCACCGTGGAGGCTAAGGATTATATCGTGCTTCTGCCTCTGGATGAAGACGGCGAAAACGAAGACGGAGAAGTATGGTTCTACGGATATGCCGAGAATCCGGATGACCCGAATGAAGAGCCTGTTCTCGAATACATTGAAGATGATGATGTCTACGAAAGAGTTGCCGATGCTTTTGATGAGTATCTGGACAGTTGTGAATTCGATGAGATCATCGACGATAACGATTCAGAGGAATAAGGAATCTGGATGGGAACCTGGGACGCTCTGCTGTACCCGTAAGGCAGAGAAGTTCCAGGTCTTTTTGCCCTTGTCATAGCCACATAGAAGATACGGCGTTCCTCTTCAATGTGCTCAGGGTCCAGTCCGTTCCCATGGGGAAAATTCTTTTCATTGCAGTCTGGAATCCATACACTGTCAAACTCCAGTCCTTTCGAAGCATGTACCGTAAGCAGTCTTACCGCTCCGTCTGCCGCCTGCGCATTGTCTCCGGATTCCCGTGCCACACCTTTCCGCAGTTGTTCTCCGAAGGTCTCCTGTGCTTCCTGCCACTCTTTTGCTGTTTTAAAATGACCGGCTTCTTCCACAATATAGTTCAAAATTTCTTCCCATTCCTGTGTTTTCTCATTATTTTCAACATTTGCTCTCTGACGCAGATACCTTTCATATCCGCAAGCTTTGCATACAAAGGTCACTGCAAGCTTTGGTTCTGCATTTTTTACAAATTCCATCTGACGTTTCCACAATCTGATCGCCTCACACGCTTTACGATTACAGCCTGCAGAATAATCATTGTTTTTCATGGAGTAATAATCTTCCAGTGCTTGCAATGAAACATGCTTTCCAAAAGCTTCCCTGGATATATTACGAAACGGTTTGTTGATCACTCTCAGAAAATCTATTCTCTCTGCAGTTCCTGCTGCAATACGCAGATATGACATAATATCCTGTACAATGAAGTGTTCATATATATTTCGTGTTTTTTCCTTCATAACATAGGGAATTCCTTCTCTGCCAAGTCTTGCCGCCACGCTCTGCATAGCCAGGTTTGTTCGGAACAATATTGCACAGGTCTCCTGTGTGGAACGTCCCTTCAGGCAATGTAATAAATATTGCATCTGCTCCGGTGCATCCCTGAACTCTTTTATTCTTACCCTGCAGGCGGTTCCTCTGTATGTTTCTTCCTTCCGTTGATTTGGCTCGCTGGCTTCCAATATTTTAGGGAAGCGATCCAGTTCTCATTGATCACCAGAAGGGAAGCCTCCACAATGTCCTGATGACTACGGTAGTTGGTGCGAAGCAGTATCTGTGTTGCCGCAAATTCCCGTACAAACATCTGCATACAGGCCGGTCTGGCTCCACGAAAACTGTAAATTGCCTGGTCATCATCTCCCACTGCGAATACATTTTTATGTCTTTCCGCCAGCAACCGTACAATACAATACTGCCTATAGTTAATATCCTGAAATTCATCGATCAAAATATGTGAAAAACGTTTCTGCCAGTATTCCCTCTGTGGAGTATTATTTTGCAACAGTTCCTCACACTCTTTCAGCATATCATCAAAATCAACACCTCGGACTTTGGTCCTTGCAGACTCATATTCCCGATATATCTGAGGAAAGCAATTTTTCCATTCCTCCGGGATTTTTTCCAGTGTTTTTTCCTTTTCTCCGGTATTTTTGTAATACGCGATCGCATCCAGGAAGCTTTTGGCAATTCCCGCACTGCATTCTTTGTTCTTTTTTAAAATGGGATAAATCAGATTTAATTTTTGTCTTTCATTTAAGAGATTGCCCGGTTGTACTCTGCCCGACCGGAGCAGTATTTGATAAAAAATCGAATGAAATGTTCCGAAATTAACGGAACCGGCAAAACGAAGAAGTCTGTGCAAAGCGCTGTTGCATAGAAGTGCCGCTTCTCTGGTAAACGTAATCACCAGAATCTGTTCGGGAGCGACTTCTTTCTCATGAATCAGCCAGAGAATTCTCTTCGTAATAGTAAACGTCTTGCCGGAGCCGGGACCCGCCAATAATAAAAGCGGGCCCTCTCCGAAAGTTACAGCCTCCCTTTGGGAGGGATTGCAATCTGTAAGATTAAACATTCGCCTTCAGTAATTCAATACCTTTACGAATTCTGTTCAGGGATTCCTCTTTGCCCAGGACTTCCATGATCTCCGTAGCACCCGCAGGTGTCATCTGCTTGCCGGATACAGCGGTACGGATCGGCCACATCACATAACCGTTCTTGCAGCCTTTTTCCTCCACATATTTTACAAGAGTCTGATACAGCCCGTCATTGCTGTAATCCTCCTGCGCCTCCAGGATCGGAAGCAGGTCTTTTAATACCTCCAGAGAACTTTCTGCGGTAGTCTTCATCTTCTTGTGTGTGTACATTGCCACATCGTACTCCGGAAGTTCTTCGAAGAAATCTACCAGTCCAGCGATATCCGGGAATACTTCAATCCGGGTCTTTACCATGGCTGCAATCTTCTTAAGATCTAAGGGCTTACTGATCGCTTTCTTCAGATAAGGTTCTGCCATCTCGTAGAATTTATCGAAGTCCATAGCCTTCAGGTACTCGCCGTTCATCCAGCGCAGCTTACAATATCGAAGACTGCGGGAGACTTGCTGATACGATGATAGTCAAACTCCTTGATCAGTTCGTCCAGAGAAAAGATCTCACGATTATCCTCCGGGCTCCATCAGCAGTGCCACATAGTTGACAATTGCCTCGGTAATGAATCCCTGGTCGATCAGATCCTCGAAGGAAGCATGTCCACTTCTCTTAGACAGCTTCTTGTGGTTCTCATCGGTGATCAGAGGCAGATGGATGTATACCGGTACCTGCCAGCCGAAAGCATCATACAGACGCACATACTTCGGGGAAGAAGACAGATATTCGTTGCCTCGTACCACATGGGTGATATTCATGGTATGGTCATCTACCACATTAGCAAAATTGTAAGTAGGATAACCGTCGGATTTGATCAGGATCATATCATCAGCTGGGAATTATCTACGGTAATATCTCCGTATAACTCATCATGGAATGTTGTAGTTCCTTCCTTGGGGTTGTTCTGACGGATGACAAAAGGCTTGCCCGCGGCAAGATTTGCCTCGATCTCTTCTTTGGACAGGGACAGGCAGTGCTTGTCGTATACGGTGATCTCCTTGCCGTCCACCACCTCGGTCTTCAGGGATGCCAGTCTCTCCTTATCGCAGAAGCAATAATATGCCTCGCCCTTATCGATCAGCTCCTTTGCATATTTCATATAGATACCGGTCTTCATACGCTCACTCTGTACGTAAGGACCGTAGCCGCCGTCCTTATCGGGCCCCTCATCATGTACCAGTCCGGTCTTCTCCAGGGTACGGTAGATGATCTCGGTAGCGCCTTCCACATAGCGCTCCTGGTCAGTATCCTCGATACGGAGCATAAAATCTCCGCCGGCATGCTTTGCAATCAAAAATTCATATAATGCGGACCGCAGATTACCTACATGCATTTTACCGGTAGGGCTGGGTGCGTATCTTGTTCTGATCTTTGTCATTTTCTCCTCATTTCCGCAGGGAATCCATCCGTATCCGGGCTTCTGTCTTCCGGCATACGCTTTCCTGCTTATATATTCCTGTCCACCATCTCCAGGGCAGACCACTTTCTTATTCTACCGCCTTTTTTTCAAAAACTGCAACAGTTAAGACAAGGATTTCGGATGGGGAAGGTTCCATCTGTAATGCGCTGCCAGGAAACGGATCGCCATGACAATAAATGCTCCGATGAATACCGCCGCAGTCTTCCCCACTCTCTGAATATCCACACACAGCCCAGTGCTCCCACGAGGGATGCACAGGCATAAATATGCTTTACGAAGATGTAGGGTTCCTCCCCTGCCATCATGTCACGCATCAGACCGCCGCCTACACCGGTAAGCATTCCTATAAACACCAGCAGGAAGGAATTATCAGGATATCCATTATCAATTCCCGACATCACACCCAGGGATGTAAAGATTCCCAGGCCTACGGAATCCATGATCAGCATGGCCTTGTCATAAAAAGTTCCCAGTCTGCCACTTAAAAGATCATGTTTGATATACAGCAGTATAAAAATCGCCAGTGACGTCATCACTGATACCACAACATACACCGGCTTTTCCAGTGCCGAAGGCAATTTCCCCAGGATCACATCCCTGGTCATACCTCCTCCCACTGCCGTCACTACACCCAACACGCAGATACCGAAAATATCCATTCGTTTTCGGATCCCCACCATGGCGCCTGACGCGGCGAAAGCATGGTTCCTAAAATTTCCATGAAAAAAATAATACCGTCCTGAATGTTCATAATCTATTTCTCCTAAGAGTTCTCCACGATATTTTATAGTATCTTTCTTAAAATAACAATAGCTAATTTACCGACAGTAAAAAGGAACCATCACACTTTATGTATGATTCCCTTTCCCGACAAAATTTCTATCCTGTGTTTATTCTTTTTCCAGTTCCACCATTTCCTGATCCACACTTCATCAGGTACTTTCTTCTCTGCTTCGTTCTTGAACTTGTCCACGGCTCTGGCTGCTATGGGAATAGCAATGTTGGTGCCGGCTCCGGCAATACAGCTCCGGGGCAGGCCATACCCTCGATCAGGCAGCCGTTCATCTTACCTGCCTTGGCAAGGAGCAGGGCTTTCTTACATTCTGCCAGACTTTCCGCATGCTGAATGTTCACCGGTGTTCCCGAATAATACTTTTCGATACACTCCTTGATAGCATTGGCAACGCCACCTGCCACGCCGTAACCTCTTCCGGCAGCGGTAGCATCCTTCATCTCATCCATGGCCTTGATCTCATCCAGCAGAATGCCCTTAGCCTCGAACATGCCGGTCAGTTCCTCAAAGGTAATAACAAAATCCACATCGGAACGTACCGTACGTCTGCTGGCTTCCAGCTTCTTGGAAGCGCAGGGGCCAATGAATACTACGGAAGCATCCGGATGCTCCTGCTTGATCAGACGGGCTGTTGCAACCATAGGGTCAATTCATACTGATCTTATCAATGGTCTCAGGGAACAGATTCTTCGCCATCACAGACCAGGAAGGGCAACAGGAAGTCAGCGCAAACTGCTGCTTTCCGGTAGCAACCTCCTTCACGTAATGTTCCGCTTCCGCCATACATCCCATGTCAGCGCCCAACGCTGTCTCATAGACATCCGCAAACCCCAATTCCTTCAACGCTGTCTTGAACATCTCAGGTGTCACCTTCGGACCGAACTGTCCGACAAATGCCGGTGCTACCTGGGCTATGATCTTCCGGCCGGACTGCATGGCACGGATCAGCTGGAAGATCTGAGACTTGTCAGCAATCGCTCCAAAAGGACAGCTTACCATACACTGACCGCAGGATACACATTTCTCATTGTCGATCACGGCTCTTCCCAGATGGTCAGATGTAATAGCTCCAATACCGCAGGCAGCCTTACAGGGACGCTCTTTGTGACAAATCGCATCATAAGGGCAGATTTCACGACACTTTCCGCACTTGATGCATTTTTCCTGATCAATAACAGACTTGCCGTTTTTCATAGAGATCGCACCCTTGGGACAAACACTCTGGCAGGGATGTGCCAGGCATCCCATGCATGAGCTGGTCACCTCATAACGGTTCTCCGGGCAGGCATTACAAGCCGACGGAATGACCTGCATCAGAGGGGGCTCATAATATTTTTCATCAATATTACTCTCCTCCAGACCCTGTGTCAGATGGCCGGGATGCTCGCGGTTCTCCGGGCGTAAGCTCATACCCATGGCCAGACGGATGCGCTCACGGATGATTGCTCTGTCACGATAAACGCTCTCCCAGAACTCCGACTCTTCATAGTCTACGATCTTATAAGGCAGCGCCTCCATATCATCCTTCAGATTCGTGGAATTATACGCCAGATTAGCCACTTCCTTAAATACCCTTCTTCTCCGCTGTCTTACCGGAGTATCGATCCCTCTCATGCTGCTCATATCACATTACCGCCTTTTGATATTTTTTTAACATACTAACCATATTAAACCATACCGGCTCCGTAAAAGCAAGAAAAATATCAATAAAAACAGGATCTCCTGTATTTTTCAGAAGACCCTGCCTATGCGATCCTATATTTATTTGCTCATAACGACTCTCTTGAAGTTCTTCTTACCTCTGCGGACTACCAGACCCTCTCCGTCAAACTGCTCGGGATCGTAAGCGTCTTCACATCTGTAACCTTTTCATCCGCTACGACAACACCGCCCTGTTCTACGGCACGTCTTGCCTCACTGCGGGATGCGGACAGTCCGGATTTCACCAGAACACCGAGAATATCAATTTTACCATCGGTAAAGTCTGCCTCTGTCAGCTCACTGGTAGGCATTTCTGCGGCGTTGCCGCCGGTAAACAGTGCTCTTGCACTCTCCTGTGCCTTCTTAGCCTCTTCCTCGCCATGTACCAGATTGGTCAGTTCGTATGCCAGAATTTCCTTCGCCTGATTTAACTGGTTCCTTCCCATTTGTCCATCTCATCGATCTGCTCCAGAGGCAGGAAGGTCAGCATGCGCAGGCACTTCAGGACATCAGCGTCCGATACATTTCTCCAGTACTGGTAGAACTCGAAAGGTGTAGTCTTGTTGGGATCCAGCCATACGGCACCTTTCTGGGTCTTACCCATCTTCTTACCCTCGGAATTTAACAGCAGTGTGATGGTCATGGCATAAGCATCCTTACCCAGCTTTCTGCGGATCAGCTCGGTGCCTCCTAACATGTTGCTCCACTGATCATCACCACCGAACTGCATGTTGCAGCCGTATTTCTGGTATAAGGTCAGGAAGTCAAAGCTCTGCATGATCATGTAGTTGAATTCTAGAAAGCTTAAGCCCTTCTCCATTCTCTGCTTGTAGCACTCTGCGGTCAGCATACGGTTAACACTGAAGTGTGCTCCCACATCTCTTAACAGTTCCACATAGTTCAGATTCAGCAGCCAGTCCGCATTATTGACCATCAGTGCCTTACCATCGCTGAAATCAATAAAACGGCTCATCTGCTTCTTGAAGCAGTCTACATTATGCTGAATGGTCTCCTTGGTCATCATGGTACGCATGTCACTTCTGCCGGAAGGATCACCGATCATTGCGGTACCACCGCCGATCAGAGCGATCGGCTTGTTACCTGCCATCTGCATTCTCTTCATCAGGCATAGTGCCATGAAATGTCCTACATGAAGGCTGTCTGCGGTAGGATCAAAACCGATGTAGAAGGTAGCCTTTCCGTTATTGATCAGTTCCTTGATCTCCTCTTCATCTGTCAGCTGTGCCAATAGTCCTCTTGCTTTTAATTCATCAAATACTGTCATTTTCTCTTCTCCTTTTTGTGCTCTTTTACCTTGTATGCCTTTTTACATTTTAGGGGATTCGGCTCAAAAGGCACTAAAAAAGCCCGCCCCTTTTTCAAAAGGACGAGCTTGATCACTCGTGTTACCACCTAATGTTCCCGCCAGACTCACATCTGACAGCTCAGTAAGTATCTATCAATACTTCGGCCGATATCGGTGCCTACCGTCCTGATCTACTCGTTCGGGATCCTCTTATAAATCTTCTGATCCTTCTCTTTCCACCGGCTGCTCCGGGATGTATTCCTGCTCTGCTTCTGTGCGCCTCTCACCTGCCGGCTGCTCTCTGTCAGAAGTGGAGGAACAGTACTTCTTCCCTTCATCGCATTCTTCTTATCCTATGTTTGCGCTAAACATGAGCTTATTATAGCCAGTTTGCGTTTTTTCTGTCAACACCAAAAATACGATTTATTCTTCCGGCCAGCAGATGGGATACTTCCAGCTTCTTGTCACGAAGCATCAGTTCTTTTACTGCCTGATCCGCGGGCTTACCGTCAAAGAGCACTTCATTTACCTGCTCGATAATAGGCAGCTGAACGTCATATTTTTTTGACAGTTCCATGGCAGCTTTCGCAGAATACACGCCCTCTACCACCATCTGTACTTCCTTCATTGCTTCCTCGTAGGTCTTGCCTGCCCGATCAGGATACCGGCACGACGGTTACGGGAATGCATGCTGGCGCAGGTCACGATCAGATCTCCGATACCGGTCAGACCACAGAAGGTCTCGAAATTAACCACCCATGCA
>ENA-OQCS01000917-OQCS01000917.1-human-gut-metagenome-genome-assembly--contig:-NODE-917-length-16003-cov-1.554548_pt1 | contig 16003 bp, 23 predicted proteins | sample MGYA00242757_ERZ504575 | MGnify/ENA primary metagenome ERZ504575 (study PRJEB26092, sample SAMD00036297) | human gut metagenome | host: Homo sapiens | study: EMG produced TPA metagenomics assembly of...
CCAATGTGGAGAGTGAAGTTTGATGCTAAAGCTTGCAACGATTTGTACGGTAATTCCACCACAGTTCAGCCTGCTACTTGCACCATAAAATTTTTACTAAAATACTAACAGAGCAGCGGGGAAATACGTATCTGCTGGTCTGCCGAATATTATCGGTACAACTAAAGTTGCATATGGCGAAAATAATAAAACTACAAATGTTGGGGCTTTACAAACCGATATTTATACAATCGGTTCTGCTAATGGACGTCAAGACGGCGGTAGTGGTTCTGATGGAGAACCTATCCAATCGGCTATCCTTACTTTTAACGCTAGTAAATCTAATACTATTTACGGACGATCTAGCACTGTTCAACCGCCTGCGTTGACCATGCGCTATATCATAAAGTATTAACTTTTGCAGCGGGGAAATATAGGCTGCTGGATTGCCAAACATCACGGGCCACTCAAATTGGAACCAAAATGGTAAAGATTATGATTTTGATGGTGCTTTTAAATCTTCAACTCTTCGAGCTGGATCCAATATTGGTCAGGGTTCTTCCACTGGTGTTTGGAAATTAAATTTTGATGCTAGTGATTCAAATAATATTTATGGCAGTGCGTTGACTGTTCAGCCAGCAGCATTGACAACTAAGTTTTTAATCAAATACTAAGCATTGCAGCGGGGAGTTATCGAGCAGCTGGTCTGCCGAATATAGCTGGATATTTTGAGTGCCGAGGTATTAGCTACCAAAATTTAACTACCATTTGGGGCGATAATAATTTGTTTAAACAGTCAAAATTAGCAGGAAACATAAGCAACGAAAAAGCTAATCAAGTTAATTCTAACGACAACTATGCTCCAATGTGGAGAGTGAAGTTTGATGCTAAAGCTTGCAACGATTTGTACGGTAATTCCACCACAGTTCAGCCTGCTACTTGCACCATAAAATTTTTACTAAAATACTAACAGAGCAGCGGGGAAATACCGAGATGCTGGATTGCCAAATTTAACTGGTATATGTTATCCAGCTTTAGACGACCACAGTTCACTCCCAGTTTTGGATTCGGAAGGCGTATTTTATTCAAGAAGCCTCGGTGTAAGTGTCGAATATGTTAGAGGCGCAGGTTCTTTAACAAACGCTTCATATGGTGTTAGATTCGATGCTTCTCGCGCTAACCCTATCTACGGCAAGAGCGCGACTGTGCAGCCGTCGGCTTTAAATGTAAAAATGCTTATTAAATACTAATACTTTATGCAAAATTTGCAGGCAAGAGCCGCAGGTTGTACGGTATCGGATGTGCCGTAGATAGGGGATGAACGAGACGCATCTATTTTTATATTTGGTGGAGTATCACCTTGTGTGTTTGTGGGAATGTTAAAGTGGCTACCTTTTTCAGCATAAAATGCACCACTATATTCAACATTTAGGTATTTGCCCCCTCTGTCGGTTAGAATAGAGCCGGTTATATTTGGTAACCCAGCATCTCGGTATTTCCCCGCTGCATATTAAGAAAGGATTGATAATCATGAAAACAGCATATTTATTTGATGAAAAAACAAAAAGAATTTAAAAACGAGGTCAACGCACAGCTTGACCCATTAGAATCTACTAAAGCAGGCAAGGATATCTACCTGCTGCCTGCCAATGCAACATGATGAACCTACTGTTAAAGACGGCTGTGTACCCGTCTGGAACGGCGAAACATGGGATGCGGTAGAAGACCACCGTAAGCAAGAATATTGGCTGCCAGAGGACAAATACGGCGCACCTGCAAGAGAGATGAAAGAGCTTGGTCCATTACCAGAAGGGGCAACGCTGACAGTTCCAGAACGCACTCTTGAGGAGGTTAAAGCTACCAAAATCGCAGAGCTTAAAACAGAGCGCGACAGCAGAGAGGTTGAGCCTATCGAGTACGGCGGAAATCTGTATGACTACGACGATAAGGCGCGTGAACGTATCAATGCTGCCATCATCGCGTTAGATATGCAGACCGCTCAGACAAAGGCTGTTGCAACATTGATTGGACTACGGCAGATAATGCCGATGTCAAGGTAACAGCTGACGATTTGCGTATGGTTATCGCTAGGTTGCACAACGCTCAAACGCCCTGCACGTGGCGTATAGAGCCGCTAAGGACAAGGTAGAAGCTGCGACAACTGTTGCTGAGGTCGAGGCGATTACATTAGATGCCTAATTATGGGAAAAACCTGTAACTATGCGGTTTTGAGCCATGTTTCCGACGCAAATATCGGGAGCAACAGGATAGCAACAGCATAGATATAGCTATAATGCAGGATGTAGGCATATAGCAATGTAAGAGTAAGCAACAGGTTAGCAACAAATCATATCAAGTCTATTGCCTTTTTCAGCTCATGCAAACTTTTGTGAGTATATGTCCCTTTGGTAACGCCGGGGCTGGCGTGTCCTAAAATACGTTTAACTGCTGTGTCATTCGCTCCGGCGTTGTCCAAAAGAGTAGCGCATGTATGACGGCATTCGTGGGGCGTATGGTGGCAGGACGTGGCAAGCATAACATTGTCAAACCGTGTGCGGAATCGGTGGTAAGAAAGCCTGTTCGCCTGTATCGTCGGTTATGAGAGTTTTCCCATTATCCTGCATCCATTGCTGGAAGTAGGCAGAGCTTTACGGCTGATGGGTACGGCGCGGTTTTCCCCGGCCTCGGTTTTGGACTCACGCACGATAAAGTAACGCTGTTTTAGTTTTACGTCAGCTTTTCTGACTGCCAACATCTCAGACGGACGCACGCCGCTATAAATCATCATCACAACAACTTTGCCCAACGTGATAACGGCTCGTCACTCTCAGCCAATCGCTTCACGCGGTTCAGCTGGCGTGTGTTAAACGGCGATTTCGGATAGACGATTCTCTTTTTGTCTATCTCAATGTACCGGCTTATATCTGCGCTGGCAGGTATAATCTCGTATTTGACAGCGTATGTGTAGAGGTTGTGCATCAGCTGACGGCATTTCTTCTGGCTGGCGTAACCTATTTTTGCACGGCTCATGGCACGGATTACTGCTTGCAGGTCGCTTATCTTTAACTGATAAACTTCTTGCCGTAGAGTGGTTCACAGTGCTTGTAAGCGGCAGTGTAGTTGGCTGCCGTGGTTTTCGCTATTTTGGGAAAGTGCTCTGCTGACCATAACTTAAAAATTTCGCTGAATGTTATTTCGGAAGGATTGAATAAAGATGGATTCTTGTTGTAAGCAACCAAATATGCGAGGGCATCCTCATATGTAGCAAAATATCCTATCGGTTTCTGCTTACCGTCTATGTATTTTTTGACAACGTATGGTCTGCGGCGATGGTCTCCGTAATATGAGATTGAGCCAAAGCCGTTAGGTAGTTTTAGTTTTTTCACAAATATCACTCCTTAATTAAAAATAGTATAGGAGCTTTATCATTTTAAAATCAATGAAGATGAGGTGTTCTATGATCGAGTCAACTATGCGGACAGTAATAAATATTATTGCTGGCGCTGTTATTTCTTATATTTTCGCCTTGTATCGCACCAAGAAGAAAGAAAACGACGCTTTGAGAGCTGGCGTTCAAGCCTTACTTCGTGATCGTATTATTCAGGCGTACAATCATTATGTCTGTGAAAAAGGGTGGGTTCCCATTTATGCCAAAGAGAGTATCGACGCCTGTTACCGGAGCTACGAGGCTCTTGGCAACAATGGCGTGATTGATAATCTTATGCAGCAACTCAATGAGCTACAGAACTATCCGCCAAAAGATAAAAGAATGAGAGGTGAAGATAATGCGTAAGTTCTTGAACATGATAAAAAAAAGACGATAACGCCTACAGTGTGGGCAGGGTATGCGCCGTTGTAAGCTTTATCGTTTGGTGTGGTATATCGATTTGGCTGGCAGCGTTCGCCAGAACATGGGGTAACTACGAGTCTTTTACGCTTGGTATGGTGGCGCTGTTGCTCGTGCAGTTGGGTAACAAAGTGATTGAGACAAGAACGTTTAAGATTGGAGATGGTAAACAATGAAAGTTTTTTTGAATCCTGGTCATTGTCCGGTGTTGACTGTGGCGCGGTGAATAATGATTACGAGGTGAATGAAGCTGTTATTGTGCGCGAGGTCGGTGACCTGGTGGGCGATTATCTGCGTAAAGCAGGTTGTGAGGTTAAGCTTTTGCAGTCTGATAATCTGGCTGGAGAGAATCCAAATTATCCTAATGTATGCGCATCAGCAAACAACTGGCCAGCAGATGTTTTATCAGTCTCCATTGTAATGCAGCGTCGGCAGGCCAGGCTAATGGAACAGAGTGCTTTGTATTTAGTCACTGGAGTGCGTCGGACAGATTGGCGGCGTGCATCCAATCTCAAATTGTCAATTCTTTAGGAACTTCAGACAGAGGTGTGAAAGAGGGGCCGAGGTTGATTGTGCTGCATAATACTACAATGCCTGCTGTTTTGGTAGAGCTTGCATTCATTAGTAATGATGCAGACTGCGAAAAACTCATTGAACGCAAGAGAGAGTTTGCGGCGGCCATCGCCCGAGGTATTACTGATTACATTGCTGCAGAGAGGGGAGAGTGACATGTATTATGGTGAGCGCGAAGTTAAGGTTATCGGTTACGCTCTGCTTATCGCTGGCCTTGTATGTCTTGCCGGTCTGCTGCTCAGCGGCGGATGCGGGCAATACAAACGGACCGGTAGCACCAGCGGGGTACGTGCTGCTACCGACAGAACAATGGCAGACATTAAGCAGCAACAGCAGGTTGTTGCAAGCCAAATTGATGCTGCTCGAAGACGAATTAATGATGCTGGACAAGCCGTCGAGCGAGCTGATGGAGCAATTGGCAATAGCGAAGCAGCAGTTAAGCGTCAGCAAAACAGCATTAAGCGATGCCAACAGCTCGCTAAAGAATGCAGAGAGCTTGCTGCAGAAAACGCAGCAATCATATCAAGCATTGGAGCGCCAGCTGGAAGCGGAACGGACAGAGCAGACTATGCAAAATAAAAAAGCCTATCGCAAAGGCTACCTTAATGGCTTTTGCATAGGCTTCGGTTCTGGAGTTGCTGTGGCTTTATTTAAATAGTTGTTCTTGTGCTATATATAATAGGAAGAAAAGTGCTACTTCTAGGGTTATATTGCGAAACCGTAATCCGCAGCAGCGGAGAGAAGTCTGTCAATTCCATGAGGATCACTCCTTAGTTTTTTTACGCCAGAACTTGGACGTTACGATTGACAACACGAGCTTCAACAGCTTGTACCAGGTCACCGCCGATTGTGTTGAAAACGTTGGCTGCGACGATTTTTTGCATGGCTGCGTCGGTTTCGGCTTTGGTGAGGTTTTCTTTGGGGTTGGAGATGGTGATGATTTTGCTGCTGCCTGCAGCGTTTTTAAAGACGAGTTGTAAAGATTTTTCCATGGGTGATTGCTCCTTTGTGTCATGATGATTATTTAAGTTAAATGCTTATTGTGAGAATTTAGGGTAGCAGAGAGGCTCCCTAGGGGGGACAAGGTGAATTGCCCGCAGGGCAAGAGAGGGCGCCCTGGGGCGGCTGTCACCCGATAGGGTGACTGAGAGGGGACTGAAAGCAATGTTGCTTTAGGCAGAACCCCTCTCCGCCTCGACAAGCTCGGCACCTCTCCCCAAGGAGAGGCTCTCCTGCTTATTTACTTTGGTGTTCTGCTTACGCCTCCGCCAGCTCACTCTTCTCGGTCAGCTCAATATCCTTATAAGGCTTCTCCATCAGACCGCCGAGGGCAGTGCCTGCCTCGTACACCTTGTCCAGTGCAGCGTCAGTCTTGATACCGTTGAAGTTTTTCGCCTTATACTTGGTAGTGCCGTCGCACTGGTGCCATCCTCAACGTTGATTACCAGAGTACGTTTCAAAATTTCCTGATTGATTTCTGCCATAGATTAAAACTCCTTTCGATGATGAAAAAAATGATGGTAGATGAGAGGCTCCCCTAGGGCGGCTGTCGCCGTAGGCGACTGAGAGGGGACTGCTGTCATTATGCTTAGCAATTAAACCCCTCTCCGTCATCGCTACGCGATGCCACCTCTCCCCAAGGAGAGCTTTTTTGTCGGCGCTAGGCTTTGTGCCCTCACGCCGCAAGCAGCTCAGGCTGCTCCACTTCCGCTTCATGTGGCTGCAGCAGCTTGTCCCTGAGCATACCGTGCAAATACGCCAGAGCCTTTTTTTCGCAGCAGCACGCCTCCCGGGCGCAGGGCCCTCGTTTCCGGCATGCCTTTGAGCATGTACAAATCCCAGCGCATATCGGGATCACCTTGACCGGGACCATATTGGTCGCGACTGGCTGCTTCAGCATGAGTCAGAACTGTATCATTATTGATTTCCAGTTCCAGCTCGTGACACAGGATAGCGACTACTATCGCCATCTGTTCCACTTGAAGTTCAGTCGGTGGATATGCGCCAAACACAGGATTGCATTTGTAGGCGAGGATAGCATCCTTAGCGCAACAGAGAGTGACGCCAATGGAGCGACTGTTGCGACGCCAGGTATGCGATTTATATTCGCGCAGCATGTTGCAGGTTTTGCCGATAGGGATTAGGCTTTCTAATAGGGCATCTCAGATTATATTTCACCATTAATCGTCTTATCTTTTTTAGGTTCATAAGTACCGGCTTCTCTAAATGCAATAGCCTCATATGTATGCCCCGGATGCACTTATCATACCCCTTAAATTTATATGCCTCTAGAATAATACTAAAGTCTTCCCTATCTTTTTGCTCCTTGGCATTACGAAATTCCATGTTGCTTAACCAATTATAGTATCCAGATCTAGTAACATGAGCAAGTTTACATAAATGGACTATTTTCAATCGATTATCTGGCCTAGATACCAAATTATGAATTAATTGAAACTTTCTATTTGCTAGCCCCAAAGCTATTTCACGCGCTAATCTGATTTGTCCAAGCAACACATTTTTTTAAGAATTCAACCTCCTGTCTAAGATAAGACAATTCATACTGCATGGATGCTATTGTTGCCTCTATTGGTAACTCGCTGTAATCTTTATTCTTCGGCGGAGTTTTATCTCTCCACCAACACCTTGAGTAAGAGACTTTCCGGATTCTATCGCTTTTTTTAGCTTAAAAGCAAAATTATTAAATTCTGTATTGTCCCAAAAGATCAGGATCATACCCTAACTCCCTAAAAATAGACACTGGTGAAAAGCCCTGAATATATAGTTTCCAAAATGTCTCCTTAAACTCTACCGTCAACAATATCATATTATCAGTGACCCTGTATGTATAGGGGTTTTTACGCAACAATAGTTTCTCCTGTTCCGTAAAGCGCTTAACAGTCATTTTGAGCACCTCCGCTTGGTATTCATAGTATAACATTCAGTTGGAAAAAAAGTTGCTCAAAACGATTTTAGACAATCAAAAAGAAAAAAATGTCCATTTTTTAGGATTTACCAAGAGAAAGCTGTCCAATACTTGTTTTTTTCTTGCTAAATGTCCCAAAATAGTAATTTTACAAATATAAAATCTATTCATATAGAATATACTCTTTTCATGTCCATATCACTTTCTATACTCTCTCTCAAACTGTCTATGACTATGGGTACATTATAATCCGGACTTTTGACACTTGAAAAAGGAGATTTTCTTAATCCTTGACAAAAGAAAATATTGAATCCCGTTTACTTGACACTCTTGTTTTTATACTAGCGTAGAAATACAAAAACGTCTGCTGAACTGGCAGCAGAACGCTTGTGTTTAACTTACTAAGACTTGTTTTATTTTTTTAGCGCACGTTCTTTGTGAACATAGCTGATTGCTTAGTTATTCCATATTTTTTACAATAGGATTGCATAGTTTATCTTCAAAGAAAACTGTTTTGATAATATTTCTTTGTGCATCTGTAAGTTTTTTCATTGCTTCGGACAATAGCTGATTATGCACCAACTGGTCAATATCATTCTTTTCGTCAGCAATTTGCAATTCATCGCCTTCTTCCTCTGCGTCCAGATAATAGCAATCCTTGACAGATTTCCCGCGCGTAAACTTGTGCAGCAGTCCGTAATGGACATGGTACTGCAATAGTCCGGGCAGATGCCCGAAGTCCCGGCCCTCATACTTCTTGATTTGCTCTAAAAAGATTAACCAGGCAGTATTGACGGCATCCTCGCCTAAGGCTTCACGCACTTCGTAGCGATAGGCCTCCTTGTAGATTAAGGGCTTAAAGGCTGTGCATAATACATTGATGGCCTCGCGGTCACCCTTTTGGGCGCTGTGCACCAGCTCTTTAAATTCTGTGAGAGTGAAGGTTGTTTTTTCCTCCGTGCAGTCCTGCGGTTCGGTGCCTTCCGGCACGCAGCAGATTACCTGTTCGGTATTTTCCTGCTCAGGGCAGTTTTTTGTTGTTATGTTGTCCAGTTCCTTTCTGAGGCGGTCGCAATGCCGCGTATGGCAGAATTCTGTGCTGTACTGCATCAAGTCTTGATGGGGTTATTATAGCACAGAAAATTGAAAAGATTATAAAAGAGGACAGATGTGTCCGTTTTAGCCGTCAAAATAAATTTATGTAATACGCTATTCCCATATGGAGGCGATTACATGGATAAAGACAATGAACGTATTTTATTGGCTAACGTGATTGGTGAGTGTATTAAATCTCTGCAGCTTGACAAGAATATTAATCAGAAAGAGCTGGCGTTGCTGTCGGGAGTGTCGGAGCGTTCGCTGCGCAGGATTGAAAGGGGGCAGGTGAACGTGAATGTGTATGTGCTGAGGCAGCTGGTGATGGCGCTTGGTGAGGATATGCCGGATTTTTGGAGGATTGTTGAGAAGAATATGGAGCTGATGGGAGAGGAGTTTCCACATGTGCGCAAGAGGGTTGCGGATAAAGTGTTGAGGGATAATAAAAAATAATAAAATGGGTGGAGGCGCGTTACTTAAATTTTAGTGAGCTTAGTATTTCTGTTAGCAAGAAAATATTTTTTGAAATTAAAAGTGCAAATTTGTTCGTATTTTTAGTGATAATATGGTATAATTATGGGGGAATTTTTTGTCACTATGTTGACTATATATACTATTTTGGAGGTTTGAATATGAATGCGATTGATTTATTTGCCGGATGTGGTGGTTTGTCTAAAGGTTTTATGGATGCAGGTTTCAATATTATAGTTGGTGTAGATAATGACGAAGCTGCATTGAGAACATTTGCAGCGAACCATAATGGCGCAAAAGCCTTAAAGGCAGATTTATCTAAGCAGGAAACCTTTGACGAGATTAAAAGAATCGCAGGAAATAAGAGTATTGACGTTGTAATTGCTGGTCCTCCGTGTCAGGGCTTTTCCTTGACCGGACCGCGTAATTTTGATGACGAAAGAAATAAGTTGTATTTGGCAGTTATTGAAATGGTTAAACAATACCAGCTAAAGGATTTATTATAGAAAATGTACCCGGAATGGCTACCTTATACAAAGGCACTATCAAAGACGAGATTTTACGACGTTTTACTAATATGGGATATAATATAACTTGTAAGATATTATGTGCCGCTGATTATGGCGTTCCCCAATTAAGAAGAAGATTGATATTTATGGGAATCAGAAAAGATATTGGTATGCCTAAATTTCCTGATGCTATATTTAACTCGGAAAATTATAGAACATGTAGGGATGCATTAAGTGACTTACCTTCTTTGGAAAATGATTTGGGTGCAGAAGTGTCAGATTATGTCAGTGAACCACAGACTGAATATCAGAAGCTGATGAGAAAACAATGCAATACCTTACATAATCATGTAGAACAAATCATACTCAAATGGTAAAAGATACGATAGCATTAGTTCCGGAAGGTGGAAACTATAAGGATTTGCCGGAAGGCTGGGGAGAGAGCAGAAAGTTCCATGTTGCTTGGACACGATATGATGGCAATAAACCATCTAATACTATTGATACAGGTCACAGAAATCATTTTCATTACAAGTATAATAGAGTACCTACTGTAAGAGAAAATGCAAGATTGCAGTCTTTCCCTGACGATTTCGTATTTTTAGGTACTAAAACTCAACAAAGCAGACAAGTTGGTAATGCTGTTCCGCCGCTGTTGGGCGAAGCTTTGGGTAAAATGATTTTAGAGATAATAGGTGATAAGAATGAAAAAAATTAAATCCATAGACCTATTTGCCGGTTGTGGCGGACTTATGGAAGGCTTCGAACAAACAGGACTTTATGAAACAGTAGCTGCTGTTGAGTGGGAGCAAGCACCTTGTAATAATTTGAAATATAGACTTATGGATAAATGGGGATATATGGATGCTGAAAGACGTGTTCTTCGTTTTGATATCCAGAGAACAGACGAGCTTTTTGAAGGGTGGCAAAACGATGCAGAATATGGCGAATCAGTAGGCTTGGACTGTTTGGTGAAAGAAGCTGAAGGAATAGATGTCATAGTAGGTGGTCCTCCGTGTCAAGCATATTCTCTTGCTGGCAGAATCCGCGACGAAAATGGCATGAAAAATGATTACAGAAATTATCTGTTTGAAAGCTATATCAAAGTTTTGACCAGATACAGACCTAAAGCTTTTATTTTTGAAAATGTTCCCGGTATTTTAAGTGCAAAACCAGGTGACAGATATATAATAGACATTATAAAAGAGAGTTTCAAAAATGTTGGTTATGTTATATTGGGGGATTTGAAAGAAGCTATTATAAATTGTGCTGATTATGGAGTTCCTCAAAACAGAAAAAGGGTTATCATATTTGGCCTTGATAAAAACAGATACGGTGATAGTTGTGATGAAATAATTAAAAAGTTTTATGACGAGATATTACCGAAGTACAAAGTTCTGAAAAAAAGCACTGTCAGGGATGCTATTGGGAATTTACCTAAATTGCTTCCTTTGGATCATGATATAAAATACAATGGCATGAAAACAAGATATGCATTACCAGAGCCTTTTGTAGAAAATCATGTTGCAAGATGGCAAAGCGACAGGGATATAGATATTTTTAAGCTTTTGTGTGATGATATAGATAGTGGTGAAAACAAATATACTTCGACAGAAGCTTTAAAAGCACTCTATACAGAGAAAACCGGTAAAAAATCTAATGTTCATAAGTATCACGTTTTAAGATGGGATGAACCTAGCAATTTAATACCGGCACATTTGTATAAAGACGGATTACGTCATATTCATCCTGATGCTGAACAGCAAAGAACTCTTACTGTCAGAGAAGCAGCAAGATTGCAGAGCTTTTCTGACGACTATCATTTTTTGGGCAGCAATATGGATACCTATAAAATGATAGGGAATGCTGTTCCTCCTTTGTTCGCTAAATGTTGTGCAAATGCATTGTTTGAAGTGTTAATGTTATATCGTGATAAAGTAGACATTTAAGGGAGTGTTACTTATGGCTTATACATCCAGAAAGGCTGTTGAAGTAATAGAAGGATATTTTCAATGAAATAAATGCTTCTTACGAACTTATTGATAACAGTTAAAAAAAGAGGCTTTTTAGTTCAGATAGATGATGCTTCTAAAATAGTAATTTTTGTTTCACCTTTAGTCCATAAGGTTGACGGAACAAAAATTACTTCGATACAAGAGATAGCGCACCTGATGCCAGAGAATTGGTCTGGAATTATGCTCAAAAAATAATTATAAGTTTTTTCACTTGGGAATAAACGACGAAGTTCCTAAATATAAAGACTATATATTTAGCCTTGAAGCAGATGAAGATTATGTACAGAAATTCTCCGGTACAGAACATGGAGAAAGAGTGGGTCCTGGAAACCAGATTATAATACCTAATGATCGTATTTTTACAAAAAATTTTGAAAGAATACAGAACAAAAAAGATATATATATATCTGTTATTCACAAGAGTTCTTTAAAGGAATATTTAACTTTTTATGACAATAGACCTTATGCGGGAACAGATATTCCGGATAAAAACGATTCAAATATAGATTTGCCTTCTTCTGCAAGAGCGTGTGCAGGAGAAATAATGGAGTATATTTATTCCTTAGATTCATTTGAAAGACTTAGGGAAGTTTTGAAAGCTAATACTGCCACAATCAGAGTGCTTCCAGAAAAACTGTCACAACTTAATCTGCCAACAAATGTTTTGAATGAATTATTCAATTTACCGGCATCTACTAATTATAATAATACTGATGGCAGGAAAAGAGTTTTTGATAAAGTTTATAATATTCCTACGGTAGATGCTGTATATCAAGGAAAACTGTCAACTGAATGGAGAGATAATCCGCTGAATGATGATTCTAGTGGTAACAGTCTTACGGCCTTGATAAAAGTAGTTAATGAATATTACTCTGACTGCTTTGAAATAGTCAAAACCGAAAATGGTTATTGCTTAAAAATCAAAAAAGAAACAACCAAAGGCTCTATTCCTTCTACCAACGTGCTTCTTTACAGGCGTCCCAGGCTGTGGCAAAAGCTTCTATGTAGAAAAAACTACGAAAGCAAAGTCCAAGAAGGCTTCATCCATTCGTGTTGTATTTCACCCCGACTACACCTATTCAGATTTCGTTGGTCAGGTAATGCCAATTCTTAAGACTATTCCTAATGAACAGGGCGAAGATGAAAAAACTCCAGTATGAGTTTATTCCGGCCCTTTACCAAATTTGCAAACTGCATATTCAGAGCCTGATCAGCAATGCCTGCTTATCATCGAAGACTGAACCGTGGCAACGCACCGGCAATCTTCGGTGAAATCTTCCAGCTGTTGGATCGATATGATAATGGTGAAGTAAATATGGCATCTATAATGCTGATATTGCTAAATATGCCTATAAGGAATTACAAAAATATGATGGTTGGGAAGAAGAAGCAGTAGCCAAAGAGTCCATCAAACTTCCTTCCAATCTCACCATCGTCGCCACCATGAACACCTCCGACCAAAACGTATTCACCATGGACACCGCCTTCCAGCGCCGTTGGCAGATGAAGCACATCCCCAACAGGTTTACAGGCGAATCCTTGGATGAAAAAACCATAAACCATGTAGCCAAACATCTCCCCAACAGCGAAATCAGCTGGGGCGTATTCGCCCAAACCGTGAACAAAAAATGCACACCGCCAACCTTGGCTTTGGCGGTACAGAAGATAAAAGCCTTGGTGTGTACTTCGCCACGGACAACGATCTGGACGATGCAGAGCGCTTGCGGAAAGGATGCTCAAATACCTGTGGGACGATGCTTTCAAGCTGGGCAGAAAGGAACTCTTCAATGACTGCAGCCAAGGTCTTTCCGCTGTAATCGAAGCCTATGAGGATGCCAAGGGTGACCCGCTGAAGGCGGTATTGGTGCCCGAGGTTTACAACGAGATGCAGAAGAAGATGGCCGAAATGGTAGCAGAGCAGGCTCAAACTGCGGAAGAAAAGACATCCGAGGAAGAAGCAGCAAAGAGCGCTGCAGAAGATAATCCGGCTCAAAAACCGGCAGGCGAGGAGTGAGCACCTTGCTCAAGGACAGATGCCATATCAACACCAACAGAAAAACCGATACCTTTGTCGGCCTGGAATTTGACGGCAAAACTACACGGTTTCCTTTCCGCTGGGGTACGCCATAGCGTCCGAAGATGATGACAAGCTGCTGCGCGAGGATTTGCTGCTGCTGTTCCACACGCTGGCGCTGTACAGTAGCCAGACGGAAAGCAAAAGCGGCTTTAAGCGCGAAAAGGACGCAGCGACGGAAACGCCGATGTATGCCTATATCTACATCATTATGGACTTTGTCACCCGAGGCTACTACAAGGAAGGCATTGTGAATATGCTTCATCCAAGCGCGGTAAAATCCACTGGAACCGCACTATTAAGCAGAAGAAGCCTGTTATTCAGGAAGCGGATATCTATTATCTGGACTTCATCACGAAGAAGAACGTTATCAACGAAAATGACCTGATAACCCTGATACATCAATATTGCGTCTATATCAGCTTTATCCGCTTCGGCTGGCTGTTCACGGATTACAAACCGCCCAAGCCGCAAATCCCGTTCCACCGCCAATGGTTCAGCGCTGCGCTGCAGGAAAAGCTGTGCCGTACCTTTAACGATGCCAACAAGATGCTTTTTGCCAATATGCTGAAAATTATCAACAACGAGCCTGACGAGGGCATGAGGGAAACGAGCTTTACCTTTGGCACGAACAGGTTTGAGTATGTCTGGGAAAAGATGATTGACTCAGCCTTCGGCATCAGCGACAAGCAGCGCTATTTCCCGAAAACGAAGTGGAAGCTGGCACGCAGCGGTAAGGAGTTTGATAACTCCAAGCTGGAGCCTGATACTATTATGCTGTACAACAATAATATCTATGTGCTTGACGCGAAGTATTATAAATACGGTGCGACGAAGAACCCTTTCGATTTGCCGGAATCAGCTTCGATCAACAAGCAGATAACCTACGGTGAATATATTGATGCGCAGGCGGACCTCAAAAATCCGGACAGCGTTATCTACAACGCCTTCCTCATGCCGTTCGACAAAAACCATTGGGCGGAGGAAAACGCAGGCACGATGCATTATGCAGGTGAGGCTGTGGCGCTGTGGAAGGATGCCGGCGAGGGCAGAGGCCAGGAGTACGAGCATATTCAGGGCGTTCTGCTGGACGTTAAGCACCTGATGCAGATTGCCGAAAAGCGTTCGGAAAACGATATTCGGCAACTGGCAGAAATCATCGAGGAGCATTGCAGCGATCATGGACAAGCTGACCAAGGAACAACGCCATAAAAACATGCAGGCCATCCGCAGCAGGGATACCAAAATAGAATCCTTCTGCGCAAGGCTTGTGGCACGAGGCATCCGCTACCGCAAGAATTATAAGGTGTGCAGCTGCCATCCGGATATCGTCATTACCAAGTACAAAATCGCAGTATTCTGTGACGGGGAGTTCTGGCACGGAAAGAGTTTGGAGCGCTACGATGTGACGACCAACGTAAAATATTGGCACGAAAAAATCAGGCGTAATGTGGAGCGTGACCTTGAAAATACCATCGAACTGCGCGATAACGGCTGGATAGTGCTGCGCTTCTGGGAAACGGAAATTAAAAAGCACCTTGCCGACTGTGTGGCGGAGGTACAGCGCTGCATTGACGCAAGAAGAAGTGCTGTAAAGAGAAGTAAGTTGACGCGAGAAGAAGAAGTGGCGCTCACGGCGAACGCGCAACTGACGCGAGAAGAAGAAATGGCGCTCACGGCGAACGCGCAACTGACGCGAGAAGAAGAAGTGGCGCTGTACGGCGAACATATAAGACTAAAGGCGTTCTACCCAACTGCGGTAGAACGCCTTTTGCTTTAATGTTGTGTGTGCGTATCAGGCTTGCTCAGCTTGCTCTTCCTTCAGCTTCTCTACATCAGCGAGAGATAAATTTGTAAGCTCCGCAATATCCTCGAGAGAATAGCAGCCCTTGGCCAACATGCGCTTAGCAGTAGCGATATTGGCATTTGCTTCACCTTCAGCAAGACCTATTTCCTTGCCTTTGGCAATGCCCTCAGCTTTACCCTCACGTCTTTCATCTAACAAACGTGCTTCCATAAGCATAAATTCTCGCCTCACTTTCGTATCGAGTTTCAGATAGCTGATTTCATCATCTATCTGCTTGGTAAATCAGTAGTTACAATGTGGTTGTTTACATAATCATAAAAGCTTTTGATGTCTTGAGAAATAGCGCCATGCGTACCTTTGGTGTTCAAAATCATCGTGGTCGCTTCATCGGGAAGCTCCAGCTCCAGATTTTCCAGACAACGTTTTTTTTTTAAAGGTATAGACATAATTACCTTTTTCAAAGAAATCAAAAACGCAGATAAAAATGATAAATGTCGGTGGCAGCAGGTCATACGGCTGTCCCTTCTGCAGCAAATCAATATCAAGCAGCGCCTGATAATAGCGTGAACGCTTGGGCAGAACGTAGGTATCCGTATCGGGATTTTTATTGTTTTTCACCTGCATCTCCAGATTATAATGCGTGTTTTTATCGTCCGCTACGATGATATCAAGGCAGGATACCGCGGCTGGTGTACTCAGGCTCAAGC
>ENA-OQCS01000918-OQCS01000918.1-human-gut-metagenome-genome-assembly--contig:-NODE-918-length-15990-cov-2.627561_pt1 | contig 15990 bp, 20 predicted proteins | sample MGYA00242757_ERZ504575 | MGnify/ENA primary metagenome ERZ504575 (study PRJEB26092, sample SAMD00036297) | human gut metagenome | host: Homo sapiens | study: EMG produced TPA metagenomics assembly of...
CTTTTCTGGTTAAACCGGCGTATTACCTCAAGTCGCTTTATGGGGTAAGGGAATTTTGTGTTTACGACGTTTCTGTTATGCCCAAGGAATATGTACAATAAAAGAATTTTTGTCGTTTTACAAGTAATTCCCACGAAACCCTATAGGTTGCGGATTTGAGGGCTATCAATATCATCTTTTTGTTTTTTGTGAAAAATATGGTGGGATATGAAGGGTATAAGAATTCAAACGAAAGTAATGCTACAACTTTGTTAATATCTCTGTGTTATTATGTGAGCTATGTTTGGTTTTTAAAGAGAGAGGTCTTGGAAGAAGGTATTATCAAACTGCTGTTTGTTATCCTAACCTTAAACCTTTCTGTTATGTTTGCAGGTTTTCAACTTACAGCCATCAATCGCTTGATGATGTATTATTCCACATGTATCTTCTTATCTGTTCCAATCACTGCATATTTCATAAATGACAAAATTCTCAGGGCATGTTTCCTCGCTGCCGTAATTGGAATCCTAGCAGTAATATTTGTTATTGGCCCTAACGGTCAATATATTGAAAAGTTTAGACTTGATTTTGCTTTATTATGAAAATAAAATTTATTCACAGATTGCCTTGGTGCAGGTGGTGCACAACGACAGCTTGTTGGACTTGCCGTATTGCTGAAGGAGAAAGGCTTCGAGGTAAAGGTTTCATCTTATTATAATATAGATTTCTATAAGAGTTTCCTTGATGAAAAGGTGTATGCAACGAATTGATTCCAGGAGCCGACAATACAAAGAAGCGTATTCTTGCAGTGAGAAAGTACTTCAGGAAAGAGCATCCCGATTGGGTGATAGCCTATCAGGAAACGCCCTCCTTGGTGGCGTGTGCGGCAAGGCTGCTAGGATGCAAATACAAACTGATCGTGAGCGAGCGGAATACTACCCAGGTTGCGAACTTGAACTCGAGGGTGCGTTTTATGCTCTATCATATAGCAGATGCCATTGTGCCCAATAGCTATGCGCAGGAAAACTATCTGCTGGCACATCATCCCTGGATGAAGTCAAAGTTGAAGACTATCACCAACTTCGTAGACCTTAATAGGTTTTCTTTTGCGGAGCATAAGAGAAGAGAAGTGCCCGAAATCATTACGCCTGCTAGCTTGATGAACTCTAAGAATACCCTTGGCTATATAGAAGCCTGCGCCTTGCTGAAACGGCAGGGGTGTCAGTTTCATGTAAGTTGGTATGGTATAACAGATCAGCATTCGGAATATTATAAGCAATGTCTTGGAAAAATAAAAGAGTATGGCTTGGCTGATTGTTTTTCCATATTGGAAAAAACGAAGCAGATAGACATAAAATACAGAGAGGCTGATTATCTCTGCCTTCCGTCTTTCTATGAAGGTACCCCCAACGTGATCTGTGAAGCCATATCAACGGGGCTTCCTGTGATGTGTAGCGATATCTGTGATAATCCCATCTATGTGGAGGAGGAAAGAATGGTGTTTTGTTTAACCCTGAAGATCCACAAAATATGGCAAGTAAGATGAAAGAACTTTTGTTGCAAAGCGATGAAGAATATCAGAATTATAGGCATTGTTCGCGCAGCAAGGCAGAAGAGCTCTTGAAGGATTCCACATTTTTGAAATAAGTATTTAGCAATAATAAACCCAAGATAAGAGAAATGAAAGTTATACTATGCACTCCCTATATCCAGAGCGACAAATATGTTCAGGGTGGGGTGGTGGTTTGGGGAGCTAACATCGTGAATTACTATAAAAGCATAGGGAAAAGCGATGTGGAGTTGATTCCAATATCACTTGACAGGAAAACATATTTTGAAAGTCATACGTCTAAGATAGGTGGTTATGTCAATGGGGCGAAGGAGCTGCTCCTGCCTGTGTTGAAGGCTATCAATCTGATGCGCAAAGGTGGCATAGATGCCATACACATTGCTACCAGTCTAGGAGCAAGTGTCTTAAAAGATGAATTGCTGGTGAGGGCGGCCAAACATTACGGTGTGCGCAGCTACTTGCATTTTCATTGTGGCAGAGTGCCCGACATTCTTAGCAATAATGATATGGAGCACAAGAAGTTCTTGAAGAATCTTCGGATGGCAACCAAGGCATAACGATGGACGTGCGATCCTATGATGCTCTTCGGGATTATGGTATATCAAACGTGGTGAATCTCCCCAATCCTTTGTCGCTTTCTATCATGAATGAAGTTTCTAAGAAAAATAAGACCATCAAAAAGGTAAAAGGGCGTATTGCTTTTGTGGGGCATGTGCTGAAATCTAAAGGCTGTATGGAGTTGATTGAGAGCTGCTGCAAGATAGGTAGCCCTGATTTGCATATCATCGGCAAGGTGATGCCCAAGGATAAGGAAGAAATAGACAAACTGCTTGCTGCCTATCATACGGGTGGAAGCTGGATTACCTGGACAGGAGAAATACCTCATCATCAGGTGATAGAGGAGCTGCTTGCAGCAGAGATCTTTGCCTTTCCTTCTTATACTGAAGGTTTTCCTAATGTTATCTTGGAGGCTATGGCTTGCGGCTGCACGATTGTTTCTACACTGTGGGAGCTATACCTGAAATGCTTGATGTAGAGGGAGATGCTTGTGGCGTTTGTGTGGTGCCGCAGAATGCGGATGCTTTCTATCAGGCTTTGGATACGGTTTATCATCGTAATGGGGAAAATCTTGATTATGCTCATCAGGCAAAAGAGCGTGTCTTCCGATTGTATGCCGTCGATAAAGTGTGGGAGCAGATGGTAAGAATTTGGCATTCATAACTATTGAAATGAACAGAAAACGTAAACTGTTAATTTATGGGGGGGCAGTTTGGTCCTCCTCGTGGCCCTGGAGATTGTTCTGAGAACAGCGTGGGGATTGGAAAGATGCCGCTCTATGCGGCGAGTAGCGAATGGGAATATATGACTGTGCCCGAGCAGAGCGGAAAGAGGCTGGGTAACCAGTTCTACTTCAACCGCTATGGCATGAGATGCCAGGAGTGGACTCCACCAAGAAACACGTGCTGGGGCTCGGCGACTCCGTAATCAATGGGGGCGTGCAGACCGATCAGGACAGCTTGGCTACATCGCTCTTCTCTGCCGAGACGGGTACGCAGATGCTCAACGTTTCGGCTGGCAGCTGGGGGCCGGACAATTGCGCCGCCTACCTGAGACATTACGGTCTCTTCGATGCGAAGGCGATGTTTCTTTTGGTAAGTAGTCACGATGCCCACGACAATATGGACTTCGGACCCGTGGTTGGGGTGCATGAGAGCTACCCCGACAAGCAGTATTGCTGCGCCATCGTGGAGGTGGTGTGCCGATATATCTACCCTCGCTATATCCGCAAGTTCTTCAAGCAGACGAAGGAGGATCTGGATCCCGACCAGAAGGTGCTGGCCAGGTGGGCATCCATAAGAGCGGAAAGAAGTTTAACCCCGGTTCGATGAGCTGAAGCTGATGGCCGACAGCGCACGCATCCCCCTCGTGGTGTTCCTGCATGCCGAGAAGCCTGAGATGCAGGTGGGCAAGTATAATGAGCAGGGGCAGGAAATTATCGCCTGGTGCCAGAAGAACGGGGTGAAGCTCATCAAGGACATAGACTGCGGATTCACCCTCGATGACTATCGCGACGACATCCACATCAATGCCAGGGGGCAAAGAAAACTGGCCTCGGTGATGGAGAAAGCTTTTTTACAAATCTTTATTTATTCTTCTTATGACTAAAATGAATGGCGAGGGGGTGGACCTCTCGAGGTATCATAATGCGCTGGGGCGAAGGCATCAGTGCGTGAGGATGCTATGGACCGTGGTGTGGGGCCTGCTGGCCCGTCCGCTGCCACGTAGCATGGGCAGCGGGTGGAAGCGATGGCTGCTACGCCTCTTTGGGGCTAAGGTGGACGCACGGCCGTGGTGTATTCCTCGGCCAGGGTGTATTATCCCGCTAATCTGACGATGGGAAGGTATTCGTGCCTGCCTCCGACGTGGACTGCTATAACGTGGCACCTATCACCATTGGCGATAACACCACCGTTTCGCAGGGTGCCTATCTTTGCACGGCGAGCCACGACATCACCAATCCCCTAAACCCGCTCGTCACGGCATCCATCGTGATAGAAGACCAAGCGTGGGTGGCTGCCGATGCCTCGTGGGCATGGGCGTGAGGATAGGTCAGGGGGGCCGTGGTGGGCGCCAGGACCGCCGTTTTCAAGAATGTGGAACCATGGACTGTTGTTGGTGGTAATCCTGCTAAGTTTATCAAGAAAAGAATAATAAAAGTTTAAATATCATGTTAGACATTACAGCTATAATCCTCACGTATAACGAGGAAATACATATTCGCAGATGTTTAGAGAATGTGAAGCAATTTGCTAAAAGAATCATTATCGTGGATTGCTTTTCAAAAGATAAACCTGCGAAATAGCCAAAGAAATGGGGGCGGAAGTTATACAGCATGAGTGGCCAGGGAATCAGGCTGAACAATTTAACTGGTTGATAGATAATGTGTCTATCAATACAAAATGGATTCTCCGACTCGATGCCGATGAGTATCTCATGCCTGATCTCATTGCAGAACTCAATGAAAAGCTCCCGACAATGGATGAGGCGTTTCAGCCTCTCTCTCTCTCGCGCGCGCGCTTATTGCGGAAAAATACTTCATCATGGTATTGTGAATGGTATCCGAATCGTAAGAATCTTCCGAACTGGTAAGGCTCGTTACGACAAGCGTATCATGGATGAGCATCTCTCAATCTTGGATGGTAAAACCATCGAAATGAAACATCAGTTTGTGGATGACAATCGTCTGACAATCGGTCAGTTCACCATCAAGCACGAGAACTATGCATCACGTGAAGCTGCTATCCTGTTAGATGCAGAATATCATCTATCAGATACAAGTAAGTTGGAGAAAGATCATGGCGAGGAAGTAGAGAAGAAGCGTGCACAGAAAGCGAAGTATGCCAAGATGCCGCTATTCTGGAGAGCTTTTGGCTACTTTATATATCGCTATATCGTGAAAGGAGGATGGCGTGATGGTAAAGAGGGATTCTTATGGGACTTTCTGCAGGCTGGTGGTATCGTACATTGGTAGATGCCAAAATCTTCGAGGTTAAGAAGGCGTGTGGAAATGATAAAGAGAAGATAAGAGAGTTTTTGAAAGATAATTATAATATTGATATTTAGCATATTGACATAATCACAAAAAATAATGAAAATCTCTATCATTACCGCTACGTATAATAGCGGGAATACGGTGGGGGACACCTTGAAGAGTGTGCTCGCCCAAACCTATCACGACTATGAATTGCTGGTTGTGGATGGGGCTTCTAAGGATAATACCCTGGAGGTGGTAAAGAAGATGGAACCTCTGTTTGAAGGAAAAATGAGGTATATCAGTGAACCTGATAAGGGAATCTATGATGCCATGAACAAGGGCATCAGGATGGCTTCGGGGGATGTAATCGGTATTCTTAACTCGGACGACTTCTATACTTCGGATGATGCATTGGCTTGCATCGCATGGACTCTGGAGAAAGAAAAGGTGGATGCCGTGTATGGCGACATACACTATGTGGACGATGAGGACTTGAAGAAATGCGTAAGATACTATAGCTCCAAGCCTTTCAGAAGATGGATGATGAGATTTGGATTCATGCCTGCGCATCCTTCGTTCTATTGTCGTAAAGAGGTGTATGAGAAATATGGCGCCTTTGATGCAGAAAACTATCGGGTGGCTGCCGACTTTGAAAACTTGCTTAGACTTATCTTCGTAAATAAAATTAAAACGCATTATATCTCTAAAGACTTTGTGACCATGCGTACCGGTGGTGCTTCCAGTTCTGGATTAGAGAGCCATAAGCGCATCATGCGTGACCACCTGAAAGCCTCAAGAAGAATGGGGTATATTCTAACATCTTCCTGCTGGGATTACGCTATCTATATAAAATAGGTGAAATATTAAAAAGTAAATGCTAAAAATAATAGTATAGATATATGATTCAGCCAATTCATTTTTATTTGCTGGGTGCCTTTATCGTGGCGATGATCATCGCCAATATCGTGTTGCCTAACATTCTGCTCATCTCTCATAAGAAGAGATTGTTTGACATGCCGGACAAGAGAAAGGTGCATCATGCTCCGATACCAAGGCTGGGCGGACTGTCGTTCTTCCCCGTGATGCTGATTACCATGGGTGGGCTGGTGCTGGTACATCACCTGATGGGGCTGAATAGCGGGGCCATGCAGGGGGAGGCTCCCTTTGAATACCTCGCACTGCTGGTGGGTAGCATGATGCTCTTCCTGGTGGGGCTCGCCGATGACCTCATCGGCGTGGGGTATAAGAAGAAGTTCCTGGTGCAGATATTGGCGGCGAGCCTGCTCGTGGCTTCGGGTGTATGGATCAAGTCGCTCGACGGTCTCTTCGGGGTGTATCAGGTTTCACCATGGTTTGGCATGCCGTTTACCGTGCTTATCGTGGTGTATGTTACCAATGCCATCAACCTGATTGACGGCATCGACGGTCTGGCTTCGGGGCTCTGTGCCATCTCGCTGGTGGCTCTGGCGGGGCTGCATGTCTGGCTGGGACTGTACTCCTATGCCCTGCTGTGTATCTCGGCACTGGGTGTGATCATCCCGTTCTGGTATTACAATGTGTTTGGAAACGAGATGAGGGGCAGGAAGCTCTTCATGGGTGATTCGGGTTCGCTGTCGCTGGGATATATCATCAGCTTCCTGATGATTCACCTGAGTACGGTGGATGTGCATCCCCGTGCCGTGAGCGACTATAACATGGTGCTGGCGTTTACCACCATGCTGGTGCCGCTGCTCGACGTGGTGAGAGTGGTGGGCCACCGGCTGAGAAACAAGAAGAACCCGTTCTTGCCGGACAAGAACCATATCCATCACAAGCTGCTGAGATGCGGGCTGAAAGTGAGACAGGTGATGGTAAGCATCTGTCTGCTCTCGCTGATGTTTATCCTGATCAACGTGGCGCTGATAGGGGATATCAACATCACGTATATCCTGGGCATAGACATCGTGGTATGGATTGTGTTCCACCTTATCCTGGATGTCATCCTGCACACCAGGAGGGCGAAACTGGATATTTAATCCTCTATATAATAAATACAAGATATTCCCGCTCGGAGATTCTATGGAATCTCTGGGCCGGGATTGTTTTTTTTGTTAAAATCGTAGAAATACTTGGTTGTTTGGGAGAATTGATGTATATTTGCAAATAAATAGATAGCGTTTGAGTATGGCAAGAAAATTATATCCTATAGGAATTCAGACATTTGAACGGATCCGCAAGGAGGATATGTTCTATGTAGATAAGACGGAATACATCTATCGTATGACACATACCGATGGAACGTATTTCTTCCTGAGCCGACCTCGCCGTTTCGGCAAGTCGCTGCTGGTTTCTACTTTTCAGAGTTATTTCGAGGGCAAGAAGGAACTGTTCAAGGGACTTGCCATCGAGAAGCTGGAGAAGGAGTGGAACGAGTATCCGGTACTGCACTTCAGTTTGGCTGGAGGCAAACATATGGAGAAGGAACAGCTGGATCGATACCTCTTATATATATTGAAGGAAAATGAGGATAGGTTTGGAGTGGATTGTGATTCTCCAGACCCGAACATCCGTTTGCTCAACTTGATAAAAACTGTTACAGCAAAGACTGGTAAGCAGGCGGTGGTGCTCATTGATGAATATGATGCTCCGCTGCTGGATGTGGCTCACGAGAAGGAAAAACTCGATGTTTTGCGTAATACGATGCGCAATTTCTACAGTCCCTTGAAAGATTGTGAGCCAATGCTCCGCTTCGTCTTCCTGACGGGCATTACGAAGTTTTCGCAGTTGAGCATCTTCAGCGAGCTGAACAATATCAAGAATGTGAGCATGGACGAGCCTTACGCCGGCATCTGCGGTATCACCAAGGAGGAACTGTTGACCCAGATGAGCAATGATATCGACGCTCTTGCCGAGCATCAGGAACTGAGCAGGGAGGAGACCATCGAGGAACTGAAAAATCATTATGATGGCTATCATTTCTGCTGGCCATCGCCTGATGTCTTCAATCCTTACAGTTTGCTGAATTGCTTTGCCGATGGCAAGTTGAAGGCTTACTGGTTTGGATCGGGTACACCTACTTATCTCATCAATATGATGCGAAACTTTGACTGCTTGCCTTCTGATATAGGTACGCAGATGGAGGCGGGCAAGGATGATTTTGATGCTCCTACCGAGACGATGACCAATATCATGCCGCTTCTCTACCAGAGTGGGTATGTCACAATAAAAGATTATGACGAGGAAACGGAATTATATACTGGATATTCCAAACAAGGAAATTAGGGTGGGACTGTTCCGAGCGTTGCTTCCTCATTATCTGACGGACAAGTCGCAAAGGCTAACACGGCCATCGCCAAGATGTCGGTATTGGTAAAAAAGGGGGATATGGATGCTGCCTTCTGCCTGCTGAACGACTTTCTGGAGACGGTGCCTTACTGCGACAACACCAACTACGAGGGGCATTGGCAGCAGACGCTCTACATCATGTTTGCCCTGCTCACCAACTATCGCATCATAGTGGAATCGCATACGGCGAAGGCAGAATCGATATTACGATGGAGACGGCTGATACCATCTACGTGATGGAGCTGAAGTTCAACAAGAGTGCCGAGGAGGCTCTAGCCCAGATAGAGGCAAAACACTATGCCGACGCTTTCAAGATGAGCGGCAAGAAGGTGGTGAAGATAGGCTTGAACTTCTCGGTGAAGGACGAGGTGAACTGCCTGGAATGGAAAATAGTATATTGAATACATCCCCCATTCTTACTGCCGGATACATAAAACAACATCAAAAATATAAAAGTATGAAACTGAACGACATTCTTTCTGAAAACTTTCAGGCTGCAGAATGGGAAGCTAAAGGTTATCAGCTTCCTCATTATGATATTGCAGCAGTTGCCAAGAAGACTCACGATGAGCCTACTTGGGTTCACTTCGGTGCAGGCAACATCTTCCGTGCGTTCCCTGCTGCTATCCTCAACGATGCTCTCAACACCGGTAAGTACGACCGTGGCGTCATCGTGGCGGAAAGCTTCGACTACGAAATCATCGACAAGGCTTATCGCCCTTACCATAACCTCTCGCTCCTGGTGAGCCTCCAGTCTAACGGCACCATCGAGAAGAAGGTCATCGCTTCTATCACGGAGAGTCTGAAGGCTGACAAGCAGTTTGGTGAGGATTGGGCTCGCTTGGTTCAGATTTTCCAGGCACCGAGCCTGCAGATGGTTACCTTTACCATTACTGAGAAGGGTTATTCCTTCAATGATGCCGATTTGGCTCGTGGTCTCGATGCAGTCTTTGCCATGGGTAAGCTTACTGCGCTCCTCTACGAGAGATTCAAGGCGGGCAAGCTGCCGGTTACCCTTCAGTCACTGATAACTGCTCTCACAACGGTGACCACGTGAAGGCGGGCGTGAAGGCGTATGCCGAGCGCTGGGTGAAGGATGGCATCGTGGAGGCTGATTTCCTGGATTATATCAACGATGACAAGAAGGTGACTTATCCTTGGTCTATGATCGACAAGATTACGCCTCGTCCTCATGAGAAGGTGCAGGCGATGCTGGCTGAGGATGGTTTTGAGGATAATGATACCATCATCACTGAGAAGCATACCTTTACCGCTCCTTTCGTGAATGCAGAGGAAGTGCAGTATCTCGTGTGCGAGGATACCTATACCAACGGCCGTCCGCCATTGGAGTTGGGCGGTGCGCTCTATACCACCCGCAAGACCGTGGATGAGGTGGAGACCATGAAGGTGACTACCTGTCTGAATCCGCTGCATACGGCGATGTCTATCTATGGCTGCATGCTCGACTATACCCTGATTTCTGCCGAGATGGCAGATGAGGACCTGCGTGCCTTTATCCAGAAGATCGGTTATATCGAGGCAATGCCGGTGGTTACAGACCCAGGCGTATTGAACCCATACGAGTTTATCGGCACCGTTATCAACAAGCGTCTGCCTAATCCTTTCATGCCAGATGCTCCTCAGCGCATCGCTACCGATACCAGTCAGAAACTCTCTATCCGTTTCGGTGAGACCATCAAGAAGTATATCGACCGTGGTCTCGATAAGAATAATCTGATATTGATTCCGCTGGTGCTGGCAGGTTACGCCCGCTATCTCAAGGCATTGGATGATAACCTGAAGTCATTTGAGCCATCTTCCGACCCATTGCTGGCAGAACTCCAGACCATCGTGGATCCTCTGGAGGTAGGCAAGGCGGATCAGGACTACTCTTGCCTGAAGAATCTCTATTCTCGCAAGGATGTATTCGGACTCGATCTCTACGAGGCTGGCTTCGGCGAGCAGATAGAAGGCATGGTGAAGGAACTCTTCGCCGGCAAGGGTGCCGTAAGACAGACATTGCACAAGTACGTTGCTGCAAGATAGGTCTTGTGCAAGTATGTTTCTGCAAGATACAAAATCATTCATTTTAAAAATACATACATTATATATAAAGATATATGGAAAGAACATGGCGCTGGTTTGGCAAGAAGGATAAGATTACGCTTGCCCAGCTGAAACAGATAGGTGTGGAGGGTATCGTGACTGCACTGCACGATGTGCCTCTGGGTGAGGTTTGGACTCGTGAGAAGATTCACGAACTGAAGGAGTACATTGAGTCTTATGGTATGAAATGGAGCGTGGTGGAGTCGCTGCCAGTGGTGGAGACCCTGAAGTATGGCGGTCCTGACCGTGACCATCAGATTGAGGTGTATAAGGAGAGTCTGAGAAACCTGGGCGAGGAAGGCATCAAGTGCATCTGCTACAACTTCATGCCGGTTTTGGACTGGGCACGTACCGATTTGGCACACGAGAATCCTAATGGAGCCAACAACCTCTATATGAACTGGGGCGAGTTTGCCTACTTCGATATCTACATCCTCCAGCGTGAGGGTGCCCGTGAGGACTGGGCTGAGTTCTCTAAGGAGCACAAGTGGGGCAGAGACCTCGTGGCTGAGGCTGATGAAATCAAGAAGACTTCTACACCAGAGCAGGATCATGCCTTGGTAGAGAACATCATCATCAAGACCCAGGGCTTCGTATCCGGTAACTTCAGCGAGGGTGACTCGGCTCCTGTACAGAAGTTCCGCGACCTGCTGAAGCTTTACGATGGCATAGACAAGAAGAAGCTGCAGGAGAATATGAAATACTGGCTGGAGGCCATCATGCCTATCTGCGATGAGTATGACATCAACATGTGCGTACATCCTGATGATCCTCCTTATCCTGTATTCGGATTGCCTAGAATCATCGGCCGTGCCGAGGATATCCAGTGGATGCTGGATGCCGTGCCTAACAAGCACAACGGTCTGACATTCTGTGCAGGTTCCTTCTCTGCCGGTGAGCACAACGACTGTGTAGCTATGGCAAAGCAGTTTGCCGACCGTACCCATTTCGTTCACCTTCGTTCCTGCTACATCTTCCCTAATGGTAACTTCACCGAGGCTTCTCACCTGGGTGGTCGTGGCCAACTGATAGAGCTTTGCCGCATCTTCGAGAAGGCAGAGCAGGAAGGCAAGTGCAATTCGGGTCGCCGACTGCCTATGCGATAGATCATGGCATGACCTTCACCGATGAGCCAGGTGGTGTGTTTGATGAGAGCAACCACGGCCATAATGCCGGTTACACCCTCCTGGGCCGCATGTTTGCCATGGGCCAGATTCAGGGCGTCATCGCTACCGTGGATGATGAGCTGGGCATAGAATACAAGCAGCCGGATTTTATGATTAGTTGATAGGCTTTAGCATATTCCGAAAGTTCAGTTAAGTGATTTGAAATCCTGGTTGAATGAAATATGAAAAAGGCTAGCGTGCGTTTGTGCATGCTAGCCTTTTTTAGTGCTTGGGGTGCTTTATTCCTTTGTTTTGAGCTCCACTTCCTCCACATATTTCACTAATGAATCCTTGCCGTTGAGCAGGTAGTAATCTACCCGGACCACGTGGTTGATGTCAGCATTACCCTTCACCTTCACGTGGCGGGTCTTGCCGAATATCATCGTATCACGACGGGAAGGGTAGGAGACGAGCTGGATTATGTCCTTGGTGGAACCACTGCCTATGTAGTAGATGCCCCACACTATCCTTGCCTGCCTTGACAGCAGCCATCTTCGCCTTCTTCTTGGCATGGATGGCAGCCGTATCTTCCGGATAGAACTCGCTGGCAGCTACCGTGTCGCCGTCGTGCTGATCGGGTGCAAACTTGCAGCTTGTACTGGTTGTTGTGATAAGAGTTGTAGCAGCCAGAGCTGCCACAAAACATAAAATTTTCTTCATTATTATTTTGAATTAATCAGTTACATTTCTACCACCACTTCGTGCTTGCCTTCCAGGCAAGGAATGATGGTGCCTGCGATGGCTTTGCATCCACCGTAATCTGCTTCACGCCTTTCTCCCTTCCTTCTGGGTTCTTTACCACGATGTGGTATTCGCCACCACGGAACTTGGCATCCTTGTAGAAAGAATACCCACCTGCAGTGTTGGAGATAAGCGAGAAGAAATCCTCGTTACCCAAATAGTTGATCCAAGGCCATGGAGTCTTTGGATCTGTAATCACGTACTCGCGATTGGCGTCATCAAAATGACCATACTTTTTCTCAGCCATTGTTTTTTTAATGTGTATTTTTAGAATTTTGCATGAATTTGGTGCAAAGATACTAAAAAGTTTCAGTTTATAGGTTAGAAAACAGATATTTTTGTATTTTTGCATTGAAAAGTTGGATGTTTAACAATTTGCGATTAACATAACATACAATTGGCTTATGAAAAGAAACATTATGACACTCCTCATAACCGTGTTTGCCATGCTGCAAGCAACGGCTCAAACCTACGACAACTTGTGGAAGCAAGCTGATATCATCGCTCAGAAGGATCAGCCCAAGAGCGAGATAGGGTGATGAAGAAAATCATCTCCAAGGCCACGGTGCAAAAGACTACGGCCAGCTGCTGGCGGCTGAGATAAGGCAGGCGATACTCTGGAGAGAGATTTCTCCCGACTCGCTGACGCCCAATGTGAAGCGGATGGAAACGGAAGCACTGAAAGCGAAAGACCCCGTGCTGAAGGCTGTGAGATATGCCGTGCTCGGCAAGGTGTATAGGGAGGTGAATGGGAAGAAGAGCGAGGAATTCTTCAAGAAAGCCCTGGAACAGCCTGAACTTCTTGCCAGAAATGCTTCTACCGGGTATGTGCCGCTGACGCTGAAGGGTGTGGATGGCAGTTCCTTCAACAACGATTTGCTGCATCTCATCGGTTTCGAGGCTGACAGCAAGGAGGCGTATCTGCTGATGTACACTTACTATAATAAGGTGGAAAATCGGGGTGCAGCCTGTCTCTGTGCCTACAAGCTTATCGAGAAATACCGCCAGGATGACGTAAGAGAGGTCAGAAAGTCGAAGTATCTGAATACCATCGACTCGCTCATCCACGTCTATCAGGATATTCCGGAGGCAGGCGAACTCGCCGTGGAGCACTTCCGCTTCATGGAAGGTGCCACCGATGCCAAACCGCTGGATAAGCTCAACTATATCAACTATGCACTGAATAGATGGGGTGGATGGTCGAGAATGAATGTGCTGAGAAATGCGCAGAAGCGACTCACCGAACCGATGTTCCAGGTGAAGGATATGCCGCAGGTGTTGCGACCTGGGGAGAAGGCTTGGGTGCAGCTGGAAGTGCGCAATCTCCAGAATCTGAACATTCGGCTTTCCCGTCTCAATATCACAGCGGATAATGAATATGATGCCCAGAATGAGGCTACCTATAAGATGCTCCTGAAGAAGACCACGAAGCTGCATCAGAAGGATTTCAGCCGCAACTATTACGGTCGTCCGGATTATGAAACGGTGAAGGATTCCATCGAAATCGATGGCAATCTGCCGCTGGGTGCCTATCTGATGGAGGTGACTTCGGATAATACCGGCATCGCTCCGCAGCGAGAACTCTTCTATGTCAGCAATCTGGCGGTGATGATCCAGCAGTTGCCTGATGACAGGCATCGCTATGTGGTGGTGAATGCTACCGACGGTCAACCTGTTCCTGGTGCGAAGATAGTGCTCTATGACAGAAACTATGACGACAAGACGGGCAAGTTCAAGAGAGTCATTCATGCCCGAATGACGACAGATGACCAGGGCGAGGCTTACTTCAAGAATGTGGATGGAAAGGTATTGATCTACACATCTGCAGATAAGTTTGCGCCTGCCAAGGATATCTACCTCTCACGTGCCCGCTATTACGAGAAGAAGGATGATGAGGTGAAATATCAGTTGTTTACCGACCGTGCCATCTATCGCCCGGGACAGAAGGTGCATGCCACTGCCGTTTCCTACATCGTGAAGAAGGGCTTGGATGCCAGTGTGCCAGGCAAGAGCAAGGAACTGAAGTTTATCCTGAGAGACGCCAACTGGAAGCAGATGGCTGAGCAGAAGGCTACGACCGACGAATATGGTACGGCTTCGGTGGATTTCGAATTGCCGAAGGAGGGACAGACGGGACAGTATTCCATCTCCGTGAACGGTACGGCAACAGAATATGTCAGAGTAGAGGAGTACAAGCGTCCAACCTTCGAGATTACCTTCCGAAGGTGAACGAAAAATATACCTGGGGCGATACCGTGGTGGTGAAGGCTTCGGCAAAGACTATGCCGGTGTGCCTGTGCAGGGTGCCAAGGTGGAGTATCAGGTGACCCGCAGAAATCAGCTCTGGTGGTGGGGCGCAGGCTCTGCCGGACAGTTGGTGAAGACTGACAGTTGCGTGACTCGTGAGGACGGAACCTTCGACGTAGAGATTCCGCTGGAGGCTTCCTTGTCAGGAAAAGACGAGGCTGATATGAGCGATTTCATGCGCATCGCCCGTTTCTTCAACTTCGAGGTCTCAGCCATCGTTACCGATATCAGCGGCGAGAGCCACGAGGGCGTGATGAGTCTGCCTCTGGGCACCAAGTCAACCATCCTCACGGTGAATCTTCCTAAGCGTATCGAGGCAGACAGTCTGAAGACGGTGACCTTCGCTTACCGCAATGCCAGTGGAATGCTGATTGCCAGCAATTTGAAATATCGTATTGATGGTGGTGAATGGAAGGTGGCTGAGGCGAATGCGCCGGTTGCCATCAAGGAATATGCAGCTTCTTCAGCATCATCTGCCCATGTTTGGAAATCCGGCGTTCATCAGCTGGAGGCAATCTGCGGAACTGATACCCTGCAGCAGAAGTTCACCCTCTTCAGCATCAAGGATACCCATCCGATGGAGCCAACCACCGAATGGTATTATCAGACATCCAAGACTTTCAACCGTGATGGAAAACCGGTATATGTGCAGGTGGGTTCTTCTGAAAACGGAGCGCACATTGTTTATTCCATCATCGCCGGCAACAAACTGCTGGAGAAAGGCGCCTGGGAATTGGGTGACAGTATCGTGACCCTGCCATTCACCTACAGAGAGGAATATGCTTCGGGTGTGGTGATCAACTATAGTTTCGTGAAGAACGGCGAATGCTATGCCAGAAAAATCAGCATTGCCCGTCCTTTGCCGGAGAAGAAGTTGAATATCACCTGGAAGACTTTCCGCGACCGTCTCACTCCGGGACAGAAGGAGAAGTGGACCTTGCATGTGACGACTCCTGACGGCAAGCCAGCCAAGGCACAGCTGATGAGTGTGCTTTATGATAAGTCGCTCGACCAGTTGGCTGAACATACCTGGGAAATGTCGCTGGGATTCAGCCAGTGGTTGCCAGACTGCTATTGGAAGAGCAATCTGAAGTATTATAAGATGGGATTGGCTGGTACTTATCCTACCAAGTATTATGATGAAAAGGAGTTGGATGTAGATAAGTTTGAATGGCAAATGATTTTAGCTTTATGCTTATATGCAAGCGATGCAACTGAGCAAGTTGGAACGTCTTATGGCGGAACTGTTGAGGCCTTGTTCG
>ENA-OQCS01000920-OQCS01000920.1-human-gut-metagenome-genome-assembly--contig:-NODE-920-length-15964-cov-6.704553_pt1 | contig 15964 bp, 16 predicted proteins | sample MGYA00242757_ERZ504575 | MGnify/ENA primary metagenome ERZ504575 (study PRJEB26092, sample SAMD00036297) | human gut metagenome | host: Homo sapiens | study: EMG produced TPA metagenomics assembly of...
TCCGCCAGCTCGGGCCCGAGGCCTCCTGCGATTGGGTGCCGGAGGTCGCCGGCGACGTCAACATCTTGGTCGACGCCGTCGATTCGGCCGGCAACGTGAGGACCTGGAGGTTCCCCGTCAGGGTGGAGAGAAATCTATCTAACTTCACTTCAATAGATTTGAAATCTGATTCATCCAATTTGTGCGTAGGGGATACGCTTTCAATTACACCTCGGATTACCATCCGAAAGAATAATCAGATTTCATACAAATATGTTTGGATGCGGAACAACTGGGCTGAATGGGGTGTGATTGACTCCGGCAGAGGTAAATCCTCAATTGACTGGAGAGTCGATAAATCTGGCGCTGTCACCGTTTTTGTTGATGTTATTGATGAGCCAACGATCAGACGATGACCTCGAAGACTGAATGCTCGATTGGCTCCGAGAAGTGGAATTACGAGTCCTTGAGTTCTTCTGCAACGCTTGTCAGGCCTAATGAAAGCACTGAGATCGATGCCAGATGCTCGGGTGATACTAATTACTTACAGTATAAGTTCGTCTGGAATAAGAATAATTGGGCTGACTGGGGCGTTGCTCAACAGGGCACAAGTTCACACTTGCAATGGGATCCAAAAGACGCCGGAGACTATGAATTGATCTGTGACGTTTCGGGGTCAGATGGAGTTGTCCAAACAAAAAGAACAATCATTAGCTGTTGGGATTTCTCGAGGATTACTGCAATTTCGACTGATGGCAATAATTCTTGGGGAGTTCGAGCTGATTTGGGAACGCTTGCAGCTGAAAAATCTGGGCAATTTCAGTTTAAATTTGTTTGGGCCAAGTCCGACTGGAGTAAATGGGGTGTTCTAAAAGAATTTTCCAGTGTGAATGACGCTTATTTCAATCCCTCTGCACTTGGATTACAAGATGGTTATTACGATCTTTACTGCGATGTCTTGCTTCCTGATGGCACTCTCCAGTCGAAGTCGACTCAGATTTACTACAGCCCATTTGGCAGCTCAACGGTTTTGGGGGTTAGTCGTATTGGACTCGTCACTTGGCTTACGTCGCATCAATTTGATGGCTATTATTTAGGAACGAGATATTCCGGTGGCTTCTCCTATGATAGTTGCCTTTACCCAAAAGGTGCCCCGAGATGGGATGGCTATACTGGCATGAATTGCACTGGCTTCGTGGCTCATGCTTATGCTGCGGTTGGTGGCGATGTCAATCGTATTGCGCAGAATAATAATCACTCTCCTTGGGCTGGGGGGCCAGGCGGTGGCGGCTATATTAACGCTTGGAGATGGTATGGCTATGCTCGAGATTTGGGATGCAAAATGTATGAGTTCCGTACTGTCCAAGATATGCTAAATAGTGGTTATGCTCAAAAGGGAGATATTGTCTTCTTTAAGACTGACGGATCAATCGACTGTCATATTGGGTTCTTTTGGGGAGATAATCCGCATGACAATAAAATGTGGCATCAAATTCTGCCTGGGAATTTAATCGGACCCTGCTTTAACAATGCGAACAAAGGAGAGGTTCGGCAATCGGTTGTTCTGATTAAATAGTGCTTTAATTTCTGAATGGTATTTGAAGCAACTAATTGTGAAACGGTGATTCTGATAAGTAGCGCAAGCAGAAGACTTACTGGCATAATAATTACATATGGTTATATACTGGCTCAGGCTTTAGTCGGCTTTGTATATGTTCCGATGTTGTTGCAAAACATTGGACAAGACGAATATGGACTCTATCAATTGATAGGTTCTATCATGTCTTATATAGTTTCCATTAATGGGATTTTGTCTGCCGGTGTTGGGCGTTTTTATTGCAAGTATATGGCAGAGGGCAAAAATGACTTAATGGAGAATACTCTCGCAATAGCTAGGCGTCTGTACTGGGTCCTATCTGTGTTCGTGATGCTAATAAGTTGCGTTCTCGCCGTGGTTGTTCGGTTTGTATATTCAGCCAGTTTTACAAACTCACAGCTTGATGAGTGTTCCGCAATGCTTGTTGTATTAGGATCAACACAATTGTTATCATGAACAACACTATTAGCGTTGCGGCGATAACTGCTAATGAAAGGTTCGTTTTTTTGAAGGGCTCGCAATTGGCCGCCTAATAGCTCAGCCTTTCATTGTGTATGGACTTACGACAATTTTTAAGAATGCATTAGCCGTATGTTTAGTTGTGCTTGTTACAATGTGTTGTGCGCGGTGAGCCAGCGTTTGTTTGCTAAATATAATCTGCATATTAGTTTCAGATATCATGGCTGGGACATGAAACTGGCTAAAGGATTGCTATTTTTTAGCGGCGCGATTGTATTGGTGACGATTGCTGACCAGATTTTCTGGAAAACCGATCAATTAATTGTCGGCTATTATTTTGGTGCTGCCGCCGTTGCGGTATATTCTGTTGGATCTCAAATCTACACGATTTATATGACAATCGGTACGGCAGCCTCTTCAGTTTTTCTTCCTCGAGTTTCAGAACTGTATTGCCAGAATAAGGATATGTCTGAAATTTCGGATCTCTTCATTAAAGTCGGTCGCATTTCCTTTATCGTCTGCGGATTTGTTCTTAGTCTATTTATTGTTCTGGGGAAAGATTTCATCATTATTTGGGCTGGTAAGGACTATATAGACGCTTTCTATATCGCCTTGATCGTAATGGTTCCATTTACCATTGACTTAATTCAGAACCTGGGACTTACCATAATGCAGGTTGCGAATGTTTACCTGTATAGGGGGTATATGTATCTTGCGATTGCGCTTGTCAACGTGGTCGTGACGATTATATTGCTCAAGCTTATGGGCATAGTGGGCGCAGCAGTTTCAACAGCCATCGCTATGGTTATAGGTAACGGTTTCTGTATGAATTGGTATTATTCTAAAAAACTTGGGTTGAACATAAAGAAATTTTGGCTTGAAATTGCCAAACTTTCCGTCTTGGTTATTGTCGGTACGGGGGCTTTGCTGTTGCTCTATAACCTAATTAAAAGCCTTTTATCTGGCCTTGTGGTGGTTTTGGTGTCAGCAATAATTTATTTCTTTATCTATTTCTTCTTGGTTTTGATGTTTGGGCTAAACGAATCCGAAAAGACGAGCATATCTGCATTTATCAAGCGATAATCTGCGACGCTTATTAAGCAGAATAGCCTAATGTACTTTCATTACTTTTATGACCAACCGGCTTGCCTGACATTTGATTATCGAAGGCTAAGTCGGTTGGTTTTACTACTCGGTGCCAGGAAAAATGAGCGATGACAACAGGGCGATTAGCTCAAGATTTTCAGTATCAATAGTTTTAGCTGTTCACAACAGCGTATTACTACTCGAGATAACAAATAGTGCTTATTCTTTGCCGCAAGGAACAGTAAATAGCTGTCAGGTCTGTAGGTGCTGCAAGGGACATCAGCTTTAATTGAGGGATTAAATAAGGCCTCTGAAATTGAAACAAAGTTACGTTTTTTGGTCTCATTATTGTCACTGAGCTCGTTGATCGATAGAAGATAAAGATACTGTTCCGTTCTTGTTTTCCATGCCAGCCTTTCTGTTTCTTCTCCCCAACGAGCAGCGATTTTCACTAGGCTTGAGGTGACGAAGGTTAAATCTGAAAGCTGTTTTTCCTTATAGCTGTGTGTTGCACTTTGTTCGTTTTGACAATTGTAATAATACAGTGCATCACTTATTTGTAAAACCGATCCGGCTGAATCGACTATGGGTATCATTTGCAGAAAATCTTCTGCAAAATCGATTCTCTTTGTATCGGTATTGCTTAAATCTCAATCAGACAGTTTCTTTTGATTGCCTTTCCCCAAATTGAATTGAGTTTCCCTCGTGCCAAACATTTTCTGACTTCGGCGAGATCGTCACCTTCATAGATGCCAGACGGAAGGGCGGGATTGATAAACGGATCGTTTGAATAGTCTGGGTTTCTTGTATAGCTGAAACAGATTATGTCTGGATTGCACTTATCGATTTCGCGAGCAAGAATAGATAGGGTATCGAAGCGTAAAGAATCATCCGCATCAACAAAGACCAGGTAATCTCCGGTGCTTATCTCCGCGCCTTTTCGCCTGGCCTCATATACGCCCATATTATTTTGTTTAACGTAATGAGTATTGTTGTGAGATTCACAAAACACTTTGCAGACACTTTCAGTAGCGTCTGCTGATCCATCATTGATGAGAATAATTTCATAGCCGTCATATGTTTGTTGGTAGATGGATGATAGCGTTTCCGGCAAACTGGATGCCGCATTATATGCAGGGATAATAATTGAAAACAGCATTTAGTCCCTTTCCGTATTGGAAGAACAAGATGGTTAGTTAGAAAGCCCGTTTACAATGTCCCTGTATAAAATAAATTGACGCTTGGCAATGGCCTTCCATTGAAAGTGTTCAATTGCATACTTTCTAGCTGCATTTGCAAGTTTACAACGATATTCATCGTCATTGAACAGGGTGAGAATTGCGTTAGAAATGGCTTCGAGATCAGATTCTACACCGATTCCAATTCCTTTATTGTTCGCTGTTTCTTTCCATGTGGTTCCCTCGGTAACAATAATTGGGAGGCCATATGCTAGTGCTTCCAAAACAGACGTCGGGAAACCTTCAGTGCGTGAAGTTGGATATAAAACTGCGATTGGAGAAAAGCGTCCGCTTTAGATTGACCATTAACTGGACCATTTAATAAAACAATATCGGATACTTGATTGTCGGCAATAAGTAGTTCCAGTTTGGCCATAGACCCATCTTCGTCTGGACCGTAGATGTAGATTTTAGCTCCGAGCCCTCTTAGCTCATCAGCAATTAGCGGCAAACTTTTGATCAGTAGATCAAGACCTTTGACCTCTATATCTAGGCGGCCAATAAAAAGCGCGATGCGGCTGTCTAAGTTTGAGGCTTTGGCTTTTGGGATGCTAACACCATTTGGAATAATGCTTGCTTTCCTATGTTTAAAGCCGTTTGAACTCATCGCCTCTTTTTCCGATAGGAAATGGATACAATCAGCATTGCGAATAAAGGCGTTATAGAAGAAAACATTAAGCAATTGTTTAGCTAAATGATGCTGTTCTTGCGCCACATATGTTAGAGACCCATGTGGTGTGATGATGTATGGGATCGCACGTCTTCTGAGCCAATGGCTTAGTTTAATGTGATCCGGCCTATATATCTCATGAAATATTACGAGTGACGGATTGCAAAACGGTTCAGGAAGTTTTTCTATGCATGACTGATGGAAGACGGGATATTTCGCATCTTTAGGTCTGTAGTTTGTAAGATTTAATAGAGCTATATTCATGTCCTTTATTTCTGACTGCTCATTTAGGTATTGAGGCACCACTGTAGACACGCCAGAAGCGAAATCACTTGTAATATATGCCACATGAAGGACTATTAAACTATCGGTAGTTTTCATTAGCGTTTGCTCCCGCAGCGGTGTTGGAGGTTTTAGTTGACAGATTCACAGTTGGTTTCAGTGCTCATGCCTTGTTATAGGGAGAGCGCCAAAGATTTTACTGAGGCACTAGCGTCTATTTTAAAGCAGACCTATCATCGAATCGAGGTAGTTGTTGTTTTTGATAATCCAGATGACAACACACTTTACGATATTGCTCAAAACTATAGCTCTCATGACAGCAGGATTTGCCTTGTGAGAAATGAACGCAATCTTGGTCTTGCTGCATCTTTGGAAAGGGCGTTCAAGGTCTCACACGGTCAGTATATCTGCCGAATGGACTCAGATGACATTTCTGAGGCGCAGCGCATTGAACGGCAGTTGTCGTATCTTGAAGAACATGAGCTTGACCTAGTGGGTTCTTATTTGAACGCCATTGACGAAGACGGTAGTCAATTATATCTCGTTGATTCAATTCCAAGTTCGAGTGAAGGCGTTAGGCGTTCTCTTATGATTAGAAATTGCGTACCTCATCCGAGTTGGTTTGGAAGAAGGTCTGTATTTGAAATGGGGTATCGGTCTGTTCCGCTAGCAGAAGATTATGACTTACTGTTGCGTGCCGAGCTGGAAGGGTTCACTATTGGAAATGTTCCAGAGCCGCTCATTCGATACAGAATGACTGTTAATAGCATTTCGCGTAGCAATTTGTATAAACAGTTCGTTGTTTCTCAGTGTTTATGTTCAGCTTTCAAAGAGGGTCGATCACTGGATGCCGATAAGATTGATACAATCTCGCCGAGCGGTTCGATCGGCGCCGAGCTGAGAACTATCTAAAGGCAAATGCGTTATTTAATAATGGGTTGAGAAATATTCATTCTGGTAATCGAGCAAAAGGTATTTCCCAATTGCTTCAAATCCCATTTTGCTCTAAGTCGTATTTAATGAATGTCATTAATATGGCGCGTGTGGTTACAATTAAAACATTTGAGAAAACCTCGTAGTTGTGCACCTACGCTTAGAGAGACATGGCGTAACCATGCCGTTCGACACTCGGAAGATTGCTAGCTTTGAAATCTAGGGCGAGGTTTGTTGCGGGGTTCTCGATGTCGTGTGCACCATTCGTGGTTGATTTCCGATCTCAGCCGAACACACTGCGCAGATAGTCCGTACCCGCGGCTAGCCGAACGCCCCCGCGGCCCCCATGGACCCCGGGGGCGCCGTTTCCCCAGTTGAAGGAACGGTGGATATGTGTTCGATAGGTCCGGGGGCCATTCTCCGCCCTCAGTCTGGCACCTCTTTCCAGACTCAGCCGGACGGTCGGTCCGCCTATTCCGTTTTGCCTTTGGGCTAGGCCAGCGGGGCGTCGCGCCTCTCTGCGCGTGCCCTCTCGATGAGGCTCGGCGTCAGGTCGAGTCTTCCGATGGGCACGTCCTCCAGGCTGTAGGCGTCTAGCAGCGCCTCCGCATCGCCGCCGAGCATCGCCCTGGAGGCGCGCGGGCGTCCAGCTCCAGCATCTTCTGGACCGTGTCCCTTTCGTGTCTGGTGAGCCTGCCGTAGACACTCGGGGTCGCCTTCTCGGAACCCTTTTTCTTCTTTCCGGACATGCCGTCCTTCGAGTCCCCGGGGCCAACCGGTTCGGCTCTCAGGGTAACTGGTTCCCACATTCATCCGTCCATGTACGGATGAATGTGGGAAGTGTTCTGATTAAGTTGATAATCAAGGGTGCACCATTCGTTGTGTCTATTTAACCATTTGTATATCTCTCGCTATAATAATGAGAAAAACTAGAGATCGGTTTATGTGTATATGACACCCAAAACTCTTATCGCTATTCCTGCTTATAATGAGGAGGAATGCATAGAAAAGACGATATGCGAGCTCAGGCAAATTGCACCTGAGTTTGATTTTGTTGTTATCAATGATGGGTCTCGAGATCGAACGCTAGCTATCTGCAAGGATCTTGGTTGTGACATCATTGATATGCCCATTAACTGTGGTTTGACCGTTGGGTTTCAGACGGCTGCGCGTTATGCGGTTGATCATGGATATGACTATATGGTTCAGTTTGATGCTGACGGCCAGCATTGTCCGGAATATATAAAGGTCCTTGTTGATAGGGCTCAATCTGATGGATCAGATATTGTCATTGGCTCTAGGTTTGTAAGCGTGCGCAAAGACAAGACGCTTCGCATGATCGGCTCGCGTATGATTACGGTGCTAATAAAGATTCTGACAGGCAAGAGGATCAGTGACCCCACGTCTGGATTTAGGCTATTTGGGCGGGATATTCTTACGAAATACTATTACGACAATACCTTAAATCCGGAACCAGAATCTCTCGCTCTCTTTTTGAAGCAAGGGTATTCTATTTCAGAGGTACAGGTTAAGATGCGCGAGCGTCAAGGTGGCGAGAGCTATCTTAACCCTGTTAGGTCTATGCAGTATATGGTTCGTGTTTTCGTTACGCTCCTTGTCGTTCAGTGGTTTAGGTGATCCATTTGCCGGTCTCTCTTCGTATTTTGCTTCTCGTTTGCGCTGTTTTGGTATTCGTGTTCGTATTGCGCAAATTAAAAAAATCCCAAATGCAAGTTTTGGATTCTCTGTTTTGGCTGCTATTCAGCGTCAGTTTTGTAGTTTTGGGCGTTTTTCCACAAGTTGCAATGTGGCTTTCAAGTCTATTTGGTTTCATGTCGGCTTCTAACTTCGTGTTCCTTTACGTTATTGCCGTTCTTGTGGTCCGTGATTTCTGCAATTCTCTTCGCCTCTCTCGACAGGAAGAGCGTTTGAACTCGCTTGTTCAAGCTGTTGCGTTAAGTAGGGAGAAGGAAAAGTAGGCTATGCGTTTCGCTTTGGCGTATAAATCATCTGGATGGGAATGTCTCTACTTATATTTCTTTCAACAGTTGTGAACAGTGCTTGGTGCCCATACTTGTCATCCAGATGGCTGGGAACGATTCTTCGAGGGCCCTTGCAGCTTGATTTGGATAAAGGTGAATTAGCCCCGTGTTGTCTCGATGCGTAAACCAAAAGCAAATAATGAAAGCCGTCTTCGTTGCTCTTCTCTTTATTGTCGAGCTTCTGTGCATGAAGCACTTTTATGTGAACCACTCTGTCTCACAGCTGTTCGTTTTAGCGCTCTATTGCGTCGTTGTAGATGTTGCCATTTGGCAATCATATTGTATCTTCCTTTCCTCAGATGATGAAAAAAAGCGTGGCAACTGTTCTGGTCGCTGCGCTCAATTATTAGTCTTGTTGCTTGCGGCATTTGCTGTGGCGGTCATCTGGGAGGGCTGCACCGTTCTTGGCTCGCCGGCTTCTCATTTCTCGAATATTGCTGACTGGAATAAAAAGCGGCTCATATTCTTTTTTCTGATTTTCTATTGCGCAATACTCTATTTATTCCAAAGCGGCTTTTCTCTGAAAGCGTTGTTCCATTCTGTTTCGGCGAGGGTCAAGGCTACCGACTACGTTTCCCTGCTGATTATCGCATTCTTTATTGTTTTTGGCTGCTCAACGATTGCATTCGTGAATGGGTTCATTAATGCTGTTGTTTATTTCCTGCTGGCAATCATAACTTCGGTTTTCACGGCTTGCTCGGGCATTCGAAAGAGAAGCTCTGTCCTTCCCGTTGCTTTCTTTATCGCTGCATTCTCAATTGGTGTTTTCCTTGTGGTGAGCACTCCGATAACGACGGGCATTTCATGGGATGATCAAATTCACTATTCCAATGCCCTTTCGACATCTTATTTATTTGAAACTCAAAAAACTGATACGGATATCAACTTTACTGACGAAGCGGTCCGTCGTGCACAGGGCTATGAAGAGCCTTCTCTTTCCCATTTTGATCGAGCGGAAATTCTTGAGCATGCTAGGCAGTTGAATGGCTCCTATAGATCTGATATCGCTTCTGGTCATGTGCAAGTTAACAAGCATGAAGAATTCGTTTATACGCTTAGCAGCATTGGGTATATTCCGTCGGCAATTGGCCTTTGGCTCGCTCGCCTTCTGCATTTCGATTTTTCTTCTATGATTCAATTCGCTCGGATTTGCAATTTATTTAGTTACTGTCTTGCAATTGCCATTGCAATTAAGGTTACGCCCTCAAAAAAGGGACTATTTGCTTTTGTGGGAATGCTGCCAACTTCGATCTTTCTTGCGTCATGTTTCTCATATGATGCATGGCTCATTTCGTTTATTATTCTCGGTTTTGCTTATTTTTTGAGGTATGCATGGGGTGATTTAAATGAATTTACAGTTCGCAATATAGCACTCGCATTTTTATTTACCTTTTTAGGACTCGCAGTCAAAGCTGTGTATTTTCCGATAATCGGTCTTTTCTTTATGGTTCCGCGTAATCGTTTTGCGGGCTCGAAGCAACGAGTTCATTACTATGCCGCCGTGTTTGTTTTGGGCTTGATTGCTTTTGCCTCATTTGCGCTTCCGTTCTTGTTTTCAACGGCCAGCGGATCTAACGTTGGCGATATGCGAGGCGGCTCCGATGTTAACTCTGGTCAGCAAATCGCTTTCATTCTCGCCGATCCATTGCGCTACGCGGAAATACTCGCCAATTATTTTTCAACTTATTATTTAAATCCGATAACCTCTTCTGGATATGCATTGAACTTTGCATACCTTGGATCGCTTGCTGCTCAGATTTCTGTAAATGCAATCCGTGGGTTGGTTCAGGTGCTTCCAGCTGTTTGCCTATTGTTGTTTGGGCTTTTTTCGGCCGATTCGATTAGCGTTAATCATATTGGTCTCGCACAATTTCTTTGGGCCTCATTTGTGTTTTTGTTTACGGTGATTTTGGTGGCAACTGCACTTTATGTGTCTTTTACTCCCGTTGGATTGGGAACAGTTAATGGTTGCCAGAGTCGTTACCTTTTGCCACTTCTGGTTCCGTGCCTATCGTTTATCCTTAACCAAAGTCGCTTGGTCTTTGGGGACAGCAAACGATTCATATTGATATGCCTCGTATTCCCGTTTACTTTGGCTACGATTTGCGAGTTTGTTTTAGTTGTTGGAAAGTGTTGCTGATATGGGCATAGTTTTTAATACCGAATTTAACAATAAGCTAAATTGCCGTGGCGACGGCAAGCTATATCTACTGTATGAAGCCGCATCCGTTTTTCCTGATGCTGTTGAATCGCAATCACCCAATGGGCAAATTCTGCCCGCAAGAATCATCCTTTTTCAGAGACTGAATTTGTTGTTATTCTTGCCGATTTTGGTGTCGACCAATCGCTGTCTTTCTTTAGCGGAGATAATGGAATTTACCAGCGCCGTATCAATCCTGGCAAGTTTCGATTGAGTCGAAAGTTAACGGCTTGCTGTACGCGGAGCATTGTGGACAATTTCGCAATATTGACCGTTCTGGCGTGCATGCGCTCGCTTCTATCCAAATTGAGGACTTTATTCCCTGCGTTGATGGCGTAATCGTTAGAGGTGTTCTTTCGGGTACTGATTGCCTTGAGGGTGATCGTATTGTCGCTTTTAATGAAGAAGCCTGCGTTGTTGGTGAATCTTTGTTATCTAATAACTTAATAGCCGATGCGAATCCTGGTTTAATAAATTTCTCTCTTCATATTCCTGAGGTCGGGGATAACCTGTGCATTTGCATGCATAGGGCTTCTGGTCATCTAGATACGTTTATCAATCTAAAGAAAGATATGCTTAAGGAGCTTTTGGATGAGGCTGATCGGAATCATGCGTGCGCATTCGATCAACCCCCGTTATTTGTCCTGGTTTTCTGGGCGCAGATTGACTGGATCCGATTCGCGGGCACAAGCACAAATAAAACTTGCATACCAGCCCTTGTTTTCAATTATCGTTCCGCTATATAAGACCCCCTTGAATTTCTTCAGGGATATGGCTGATTCTGTCATTGCTCAGACGTATTCGAATTGGGAACTCATCCTGGTTAACTCTACGCCAGATTACGAGGGCCTTAGCGACTTGGTCTCCGAGTATGTGACTGCAGACTCTAGAATTAAAGTGACCAATCTTGAGGGCAATCTAGGTATCACTGAGAACACCAATGTCGGAATCAAGATGGCCAAGGGAGACTACCTCTGCTTTTTCGATCATGATGATGTTCTCGAACCGAATATCTTGTTTGAGTACGCCTGTGCTTTAAATCAAAATGCTGAAATCAATCTTCTTTATTGTGATGAAGATAAGCTATTGCCTGACGGGTCCTTGGCTCATCCTACTTTTAAGCCGGATTTTAGTCTTGATATGGCTCGTGACAACAATTATATATGCCACCTGCTTACTGTTAAAAGGGCATGTTTAGACAGGATTGACCTTTCCAGCAACGAGTTGGATGGCGCCCAAGACCATGCCATGGTGCTGAAGATTGCCGAACTTGGTGGGACGATCCATCACGTTCCTAAAATCTTGTATCACTGGAGAATAAGCGAGAATTCGACTGCGGGTAATTCCGATAGTAAGCCCTATGCAACCCTTGCTGGAATTAAAGCGGTTCAGGAGCACCTTGATAGATGCGGTATTAAGGCGACTGTGGTCAACTCTCATAATCGTGCTTTTAGATATAGCCCTATTTATGATGTTTCTTCATCTGAGTCCTGTTCATTAATCGTTACCACCCGCGGCAATTCTTCGGTTCTTTCGACTCTTGTATCTTCAATCAATGACACCGATTTTGATGATCTTGAAGTTGTTTTCGTGTGCTCGCGGGTTGCGGAAGCTGCTGTTCAGCAATCGATCTCTGGACTTCGTTGTCGCTATATCGTTCACGCGCTTGATGGCCCGTTTAATATATCTGCATGGAGAAATGCCGGTGCTCTCGCCGCGCATGGTGAGCAACTCGTCTTTGTTCATGACGATATTCAGGCACTAGACTCCTTGTGGCTAAAGACTCTCGTTGGTTTTTCCCAACGAGAGGATGTTGGCGTTGTTGGAACAATGACGTGCGATCTTGACGGCATTGTGCAGCAGGCAGGCCTGTCTTATGTTGGAGAATCAATCGTCAACCTATCGCAAGGCATTCATCGCTCATCTCCTGGCTATATCTATATGCCATTGACCGTGAGGGATGTGTCGGCGGTGAGTGGTGTCTGTTTAGCTATTTCACGCGAACATTTTAATCGTCTGGGTGGTTTTGACGAGTCGTATCTTCTTGACTATTCGGATGTTGATATTTGCTTCAAGTCTTCTCAAGCTGGGTTAAAAGTAATCTATACACCAGAGGCATGTCTCTACCATTTGGCATGTGTTGACAAATCCCTTGATAGTAAATCTCGTTCTCATAAGCATTTTGAGGATAAGGCACGATTGCTGCATAACTGGTCCGAGCGATTCTCTGAGGGGGATCCATGGTTCTCCGTTAACTTTTCTCGAGATCCCAAGCGCGCAGCGTTATATAAGTTCGATCCTTTTGACTACGAAGCGATTTGAGTGCTTTAAATGAAACAAATTGCCTGGATAATATCTCCGCCGGCAAAGGGTTCTGGCGGCTTTCGAACCATCTGCAGCAAGGCTTCCTTTCTAGATTCACGCGGATATGAGAACTACTTTTACATTATGCCGGGCTGTGAAGCATACAAAAGCGCTCATAGAGTTCAGACCGAAATAAAGGATTGGTTTGGTTATTCGCCTAAAGAGGTTCTTGTGGCTCCGAGTGTGCCCGAGGATTTTTTTGCAGTAATCGCCACCGCTTGGAATACGGCACACTTTGCATCTATGCAGAAATGCGCCCATAAGTTCTACTTCATTCAGGATTTTGAACCTTGGTTCTATCCGATGGGGGAGATGTATCTAAATGCCGAAGCAAGTTATCGTTATGAACTAAACCCCATAACGATAGGCAGATGGCTTTCTAAAAAAGTTGAACCCTATTATTCGCATGAAGTCCCATATTGTGATTTTGGCGTTAGCGATATATATACTGCGCAGGAACAAAATCTAAGCAGAGAGTATGCCGTCTGTGCTATTTATCAATCCAATAAGGATCGACGTTTGTCTGGCATGTTGCTTGATGCAATTAAATTGCTTCTCAAGCTCGACGATGCAGTTGTCGTATATTTATACGGCGAAGACACAATGTCTCCCATTCATGATTCACGTGTACGCAGCCTCGGCATCTTGACTGCTGATGAATGCGCCTCGCTTTATGCCAAGTGTGTTGCCGGCGTATCGTTGAGCGTGACCAATCCCTCTCGCCTGCCTTTCGAAATGCTTGCATCGAAGCTCTCGGTAATTGAAATAAACCGTGAGAATAACCTACTCGACTTTCCGGAGGGCACCATCCACCTCGCTGAGCCTCTGCTTGTGGCATTGCTTCTTCTATTCTTGAGGTTCTTTCAGGCTCAAAATGCGATTCGCCTAATCGATTTAGCTGTACGTCGATTGAGCGTGAAAATGAAATGTTCCTCGAGGCCATTACGCGTTATTTGAATGAAGAGCCATCCTTGGCTAGCGGGAAGTCCGCCTTCGGGAATGTTCTAAAAACTGAAGAACAAAGTAAGGTCTTCTTGCTCAGCGATCGTCTTGCTGATGCTCGATTGCTATCGTCTGCCATGTCTCAAACGCTCATCCAAGCTTCTTCTGTTGATTTGACTGTGCGTTTCGAGTCGTCTTTGGTGCCCGTGGATGTTCGCGCAGCTGTTTGGCGCGCCCTTGATCAGTCTGATATTCGCTGGATTAGTCTTGAATCTAGGGACGGCCATTTTGCGGGGCATGTTCCGCTGTTTTTAAATGATGATGAAGAGGCCTATCTTCGCATTCATATATACTCTTTTGCGGAAGACGGCAAATCCGCTTTGTGTCGCCGAGCTAAGCCAACTTGTCTGTCTTTCGCCTTCTCGCAACGCTCATCCTGTTGTTCGTTCGGTTGAAAGTGGCGCATGCAGCGTGTCTGCCGTTTTTAACCTATCTGATGAATATTGTGAACCGTGTCAGCCTTCTGCATCGACGGGTGTCGATGGCGGTCACGTTGCTCTACTCAAACGTTTATTTCGGAGAAACTAATGGCGCGCTTTAACCAATGGACTCAGCTACTTAAAGCCTCTGCGACATCGCGCAGGCACGATGAAAAATCCGATGGTGTTAAGCAAGAACGCTATCTCCTTTTGGATACGGCTATGGGAAGCGAGAACTCTGGTGACCATGTGATCATGGATGCCTGTGGCTGTATCGCGGATCAAATCTTTGGCGGTGCGTTGCCCCATGTGGCAACGCACTATTATTCCAAAGAGCTTGAAATGTATCCTGAACACGTAAAGCTCTTGTGCGGCACAAATATTCTGTATACGCATATGGCTGATCAGCAGCAATGGGCGCTTGCCAAGCGGTTGGGCAATAATAGAAATGTTGTTTTGTTCGGCGTGGGCATGTCTGACATTGGGGTGGACGATGCTATCGACGCCTATACAAAGAAGTTCTATAAAACCTTGCTATCCGATGAATATCTTCATAGTGTTCGAGATGAAATGACTAAGAAGAGGCTTAACTCTATTGGCATAGAGAATGTTCTTAATACCGCATGTCCGACCATGTGGTCGTTAACCCCATCTAAGCAACTCGAGATTTCCTCCAAGCGTTCTAAAAATGTTGTTACGTCAATTACCGATTATTGTTTCGATGCGGAACGTGACCGTAAGATGCTGGAATTGCTGTCGTCGGAATACGAAAAGGTAACGATCTGGGTTCAAGGAAGCCATGATGTTGATTGGTGTCTTGATCAAATAGTCGATCTGACGCAATTTAATGTTATTGGCCCCAATATCGAAGACCTTAATCGTGTAATTGAAACCGAGGAGTTTGATTATGTGGGGACGCGTCTCCATGCGGGCATTCGCTGTTTAAATGGAGGTCATCGCTCCCTAATCATTGCAATTGATAATCGAGCCCGTCAGATCGGTGAGGATACGGGGCTTCCCGTTCTTGAACGCGAGGACGGCTATCTCCATAAATTAGCTGATTGGGTAAACCATCCCGTTAAAACTGAGATTAATCTTCCCTGGACGAGCATCGATAAATGGAAGAAACAGTTTAATTAGCTGTATTCCTTGGCTATTGCTTTCCCTGTTTCTTATCGTGTGATGCCTTTGGCGTTTCCCCGATTATCCAACCCATGTTTGTGGCTCGAATTAGATTTGTCAACATATAGGCGACTGATCCAAATCCAATCAGGTTAATTGCTGCCATCGCCATTGGGGCTATGTTGGGCCAGTAGGTAAAAGAAATGTAAACCAGTGGAGAATGAAAAAGATATATTCCCATACGGTAGTGTCGGAAATGTTGGTGTAAGGGCCACTTCGGACCCCTGTCCCAGACCTGGAATCTGTTGATATCCTACGCCGGCTCCACGCTGTCGGCAAGTTCCAGGCTGGATTCGATCATCTTCCTGGCCGTCTTCTCCAGCTCCGCCCAGTCGTGCTCGCCCGCGGCACCATCCTGAACGCGGCGTCGTGCATCTCCGCCATCTTCCTCTCCGAGAAGTATCGCGATCCGGACCACGTCTCCGCTTGGTCGCACATGACGGCCCCGACCACCCTGAGCAGCGACTTCGGAGGGGAATACCTGCACCACGCGCGAGCGGCGCTTGATTTC
>ENA-OQCS01000921-OQCS01000921.1-human-gut-metagenome-genome-assembly--contig:-NODE-921-length-15936-cov-2.481182_pt1 | contig 15936 bp, 27 predicted proteins | sample MGYA00242757_ERZ504575 | MGnify/ENA primary metagenome ERZ504575 (study PRJEB26092, sample SAMD00036297) | human gut metagenome | host: Homo sapiens | study: EMG produced TPA metagenomics assembly of...
TTTGCTTTTAAAATTCCTTCTCTGTCCCAACGCTGTAACGTTTTAACAGATATCCCTAACAGTTCAGCAAAATCTTTCGGCTTGTAGTTTGTGATATTTGATGTGTTCATAATATGATTCTCCTTTTATATATTTAAACACGTTATATCACATTTGACAATATATTTAGTTACTTATATTTTCCTCCTTTCCGCAAACCCGAGTTTCTGTTTACCGTCCTTCTTTCCAGTCTCACCCGGAAAGAAGACACCTGCTCTGCTCATATCCGGCTTTCTTACGCCGCCTTTTTCGCGCATTTCGAGCACTGCGGCAGTCCATCCGTCTGTTCCAGTGCTACAAGTTTTACTTTACGTTTCAGCCCTTTGCAGGAAAGACTGTTATGATACCGGTTTCCGTATTTCGTATAGTAAACTTCCGCACCCGCAGCGCCATTTCCCACGCACTGTTCGCATTCCTTATATTTTTCTCCATCCTGATTCCGTTTCCACGCAAGCGCACCCGGTGAGGAAACCTGGATCGAAAGATTGATATGACTGCACGACGAATCGGTATGATACACACTGCCGTTCTCAGTCACCCACACCATCTGTTTTGCTTCGCCCTCTTCTTCATCCGCCTCCTCTTCTGTCTTTCCGCAGAACAGATGCACTTTCGCACACGCTGCAATTCCCCGGTTCCGCACCGGAACGAGGCGGTTTCCCATTTTCGGCCAGTAAATCGCTTTCAGTTCCAGCCATCCATTTTTCACACGGCTTCCTGCCAGTGTCACCATTCCATTTTCGCGGATTTCTTTTGGAATCTTTGCTTCTGCATAAGCAATGCACGCAGCCGTTTCTGGTATTTCATACGTTTCTTTTCCCGTCTCATCCACCGCGTAGGCACAGACGGAAAGATACCGCGCGGACTCCTGCAGAGATACCGTCAGCATTCCATGCAGCCGGTAAAGATCCACGATTTTTAATAACACAAGAACCGCGATCAGAAAAACAGGAAGTGCCAGTGAAGCTTCCACCGTCAGGCTTGCCCTGTTCCATTTTCGTTTTACAAAAGGCTGCTCTCCTGATCCGGATTTATAAAAATTCCCGGAAGAGTGGATAAGTTTTTTGATAAGGTTCCAGAAATAAATGTGCCGTTCAGAAGAACACCCTTTTGTATCCCTGCCGGAGTCATCCCATTTTTCAGGCTGCTCCCTGCATCTCATATCCATAATTTCTCGTAATCTCATACTCTCGTTTCCCAATTACCGCCGTAAAACCGGCTTCCAGTTCATCGACACAGCAATCCAGTCGGAAACCCGGCTGCTGCTGTTCTGTCCGCATATTGTATTCCACCAGATCCATCGCTCCAAACGTTACCGCTTTTCCCGATTTCTGCATCAAAAGCAGCCGCAGATAATCGGAATACTCCATGCCGCCCGGTGCATTTTTTCTGCTCTGATCCCCTGTTTCCAGCAGTTTCGGAAGCTGTTCCAGAGAAAGCTGCCACGATTCTGCCGTTTTGAACAGTGCTACTTTTCCACCATCCAGCAGTTCCCGCAGATCCAGAATGCTTTTCTGCAAATGCCCAGCACACGGCAAGTGCCATTTTCACAACCGGCATCGCCGCCGGAACTCCAAACGACGCGGCAATTACCCCCGCCATTGCTTCCATCTCGCCCTGCTTCTGCGCATCTTTCGCCAGATACACCAGATTTGCCGCCTCCCGCAGCGCCAGCAGACGGTTCACGGTTCCCGCCAGATTATCCTGATCACTGTTTTTTCCGCAGAGCACATATTCCACCTGGCACTGCAGCCCTTCCTTCTTCTCCTTGCTGGTATAGCACGGAAATTTCCACAGAATATATTCGGACGAAAGCATCTTATCCACAAAGCTCAGTTCTTTTCCACACTCTGCCATGCCAAACCCGCTCTGCAGCTCCCGTTTTGATGCAAGAAACGATACATCCGTTTCCCCCTGCGACAGTGCCTGCCCTTCCGGGAGGACCAGTCCTAAAATTCCCATTTTCATTACTTTTTGAATGACCTCAATCGGATTCACAAAATCTTCCGGTACCGGCTGCTTCTGATCCGGTTCCGAAGGCGTGCCGTTTCCAGATTCTCCTTCACCTTTTGTTTTTTCTGTTCCCTCTTCTGGCTGTTTGGATTCTTCATACTGTTTTAAAACCTCCTCTTCCTCGTAACCGCTCTGTCCGTCCTCCTGACGTTTCACGGTTTCCTGTTCTCCTCTTAATTTCTGGGAAAGCTGCTGTATTCCATAAGTTCCAAGCTGGCTTTCATTGCCTCACAGATCTGACGGGAGAAAGCACTTCCCTCCTCGTCTGTCGCAAGACGATAGCCGCCGAGATAAACTTCTGTAACCTGTCCGCCAGATAAACTGCCTGATAGAATTCCCATCCCCGATGCAGTGGGGACAGAACTTCTCCCGCAGTTTCTGCGACTTTTCTGCTCATGGTTTCAGGTTTCCAGACACCGCTCTTATCCCCGCCGTTATAAAAAAACAGCTCGTACTGTCCCAGCAGTGTTCTGTCATACCCGGCAAACAGAGAATACAGTCCCTGTTCCATTGCGCAGGCCGTCATCACCCGTGCATGGGCATTTCGCACCGACGCAATTGTCCCGGAAATCAGGGAAAGCATCAGTATCAGAACGAGACACAAATATGCTGTTATGCTTCCGGCTGCCCATCTTTTCTGTCTTTCTGTTTCCCTCATGGGATACAGCTCCTTCCACTTTACTTTTACTTTTTCGAACTTAGATGCCGTGGATCGGATAAAGGATATACCGAGACACAGATATGCAAATGACATATAGGTCCGTACCGGCTTCTAAATTTTTCTTTGGAGTTCCGTATTGGACATTTTCCCGTTTATACGGTGTTGCTCTGGTTTGTGACCTTCTCCATCAGACTGTTGACCAGACTCACAAGCTGCTTTTTAAAGATTAGTACGAGTCCGATCAGCACAACGAGAATCAGAATCACTTCCACAACACCCACCGCATCTTCCTCTTTCCAGAACTCCGATATCAGCTTCATAATTCCCACCTCCCTCTCTTTACCAGCTGTTGTGGGGATAAAAACATCCCCTATGCATAAAAGGACAAAAATGCCGGAACCGTGAGTATGACCAATACAACCGCAAGCATCATGCCCATCGGAAGAAGAAGCTTTGTCGATGCCTTTTCTCCTGTTGTTTTCGCCTGCCTTCTTCTCTCCTCAAAGGCTCCTGCGATTCCTGTTTCAATAATTCCAGCAGTCCTTTACTGCCTTTTTTCAGGTTCTGCGTCAGCAGAACAGCAAGGGAACGATACGCTCCGGTTCCCATACGCATTCCCATGCGCTGGTACGCTTCCTGCTCGGAAACACCGTTTTCCATCTCCTGGCAGGTAAATACAATCTCTTCATAGGCAAAACGTTTCTGCCCGCCAAGCGCCAGATTTTTTCGGTAATCCACTGCAATCCGCTCGAGTACTTTCCGCATCCCAAGCCCGGCACCCAGAAGAAGAACCATTTTGCTGACAATCTCGGGATAATCCCGCAGCATTTGTTCTTCTCTTTTCTGCCTTGCTTTTTCTTCTTCCCTTCCTTTTGCCGCCCAGCAGACTGCTCCTGCCGCCGCGGCAAGTGCCATCAGCTCCAGACCTGTCAGATCCGGCACTTTTGACCATGTTACAGTTTCTCCGTTCAGTGTCTCCGGCAGATAATAGGCTGTTTCTTCGGGATGTGCTTCGTTTTCTTTTTCCACTGCTTTTTTCAGTGCCTAAGAACCGCATCCCGCCCTTTTATCTCCGGTGGATAGACCTGAACCTTCCGTATATATTCTGTTGTTTCCCCCTGAAGTTCCAGTTCCGCTTTCAGCGTAACCTCCACTCCTTCTTCGGGAATCTCGTCTGACAGCAAACCCCGGCTGTCAATCAACAACGGCCTGTCTGTTTCCCAGCTAAGCGCCACCGGGCTTCCCGGTATTTCCGTAACCAGATCCATGTTTCTGTTTACCGTATGAAAAGACAGATTCTCACCTAAGATGATTTCATCCAGCGCCTCTATCGCCGCACTGAACGCCTCTTCTATCTCTTCTGCGCTGTAAGCTCTTGCAGGTACAGACAGTGTAATTCTTTCCGGTTTCTGATTTCCAACAGAAACCTCAAGTTTTTCCTCTGTCGGTTGGCTGCCTAAGGCACCCCGTTCCAGTTGAAGTTCCGCTTTTTCATCTCCTGAAACTTTTCGCACTCCGATCGGAAGGCAGAGTGCAGTGCCCGCTATAAACCTGTCGCTGCAAGGCAGAAAATCCGTCTCACCAATTTGTGATCTTCCGCCTTTTTTCTCATCCGGAAATACCAGATGAACAGCCCCGCCCATGCGGTCAGACAAATCCACAACATTTGATTCCTCCCCTTTTTTGCGACGAATCGTTATGATTCGCAGTCTTACTTTTTAAACTTCAATTGCTTCTTAAAACTCAATGTCCAGAATCTTCTTTCCAAGCACCCATGCCGCCAGATACACGGCAAGGCATCCGCTCATGAAGAAAACCCCGATTACATTCCCATACATTACACTTAAGAATTCCGGAAAGGAAAGCTGTACATATCCCAGAATTCCAAACGGCACAACACTCATAATATTCTGCTCGAACCGCCGGGAAGAAACGCCCGCACGGATTTCCCGCATCGTGTCAATTCTCGTACAGAAAATATCCCACGTATCTGAAAGATCTCGCAGACATTTCCTCCTGTCCGCTTCGCAATCACCAGTACACTTGCAAACGTCGCAATATCGTCAATGCGGCTTCGCACCGCAAGATCCTGAAACAGTTGTTCCACCGGCACGGAAATCATCATTTTATGACGCATCCGGCGCAGTTCCTGTACCAGAATGTTTTCTTTTCCCAGCGACTGTTCCAGCTGTCCTGCCGCCTCCAGCACTGCATTTTCCATGGAATAGCCGGAACGCAGTGCCGTGTGCATCCACGCAATCAGATCCCGGAAGCTGTCGTACAGCTCCTCTTTCCGTCTCTGAATCCGGTTTTTCCGATACGTGTGAAAATATACGATTCCAACCGGAACCACAGCAATGCATGCCCACCACGCCCGGTAACAGAGCAGGTTCACAGCGGCGGCAATCCCAAGACTGATTCCCGCTATTTCGAGATATTCCCGACCGGTAAATTCCCAGGTCTGATAGTCGATCCCCTTCGTCTCCTTCTCCTCTGCCATGCCCGTCTTTGCCTGGCTTCCCGCACGTATTCTCATCCTGTTTTCCCCTCCAGTTTTTCTCTGTGTACCAGTTCGCCTGTCTTTTGCAGGCCTCTCCCATATTCTCTTCGAAACAAAGAAACCGTTTTGATTTCGTCCTCCTCCATCCCTGTGATCTCTGCGATCTCCTCCACCCGACGGCTTCCATCCTCCCCGCGTCCTAAATGCACGAGAATTTCGATTCCCGATGCAATCTGGCGGCGGATTGCTTCCAACGGGAGCTGCACTCCCATCAGTACCATCGTTTCCAGACGGGAGATCATATCTTTCACGCTGTTTGCATGTGCCGTGCTCAAAGATCCCGCATGCCCGGTATTGAGTGCGGATAATAATTCAAACGTTTCCGCTCCGCGCACTTCGCCGATAATTACGCGGTTCGGCCGCATACGCAAAGCTGCGCGGATCAGATCGCGGATCGTAATTTCTGTTCCTGATTCCAGATTTGCCTCTTTTGCTTCCAGCCGCACCAGATTCTCCACACCCTGGATCTGCAGCTCTGCATTGTCTTCGATGGTTATGATGCGCTCGCCCTTTGGAATGTAGGCGGAAAGCACATTCAGAAATGTCGTTTTGCCAGATCCGGTCGCCCCGCCGATCATCATGCTGTAGCGGGTCCGGACGAGAGCCTGCAGAAACTCTGCCGCCTCTTTTGTAATACTCCCGATGGAGACCAGAAATTCCATCGTCACCGCCTGCTCCGGAAAGCGGCGGATGGTCAGAATCGGTCCGTTTAATGCGACCGGTTTCATGACAACGTTGACGCGGTCTCCATTTTCCAGCCGTGCATCCACAATCGGATTCTGTTCATTCACCACGCGGTTGCACCGGCCTACAATCTGCTGAATCACATCCTCCAGCTTTTCTGCGGAGGTAAAGCTTTTGCCGTATCTCTCGATTCTGCCGTTCCGTTCCACGAAGATATGCTGATAACCGTTTACCATAATTTCGGTAATTCCCGCATCTTCCAGCAGCTCCTGCAGGACATCGAGCCTCCGCACACTGTAGAACAGCTGTCTGCGCAGCTCCGCCTTCTGTGCCACCGGAAGATACCGTGTTTCTTCTTCCCCTAAAATCAGACCGTCAATCTCTTCGAGAACCTCTCCGTCATCCGGTTCGATGCGATATCGATCCGCTCCATCAGTTTCTCCGCAGAATTTCCGGCATTGTCATGTTTCTTCTCCTCTTCTGCCGTCCCGCAGAATCTGACGCACATAGTCGCCCAGCTCGCTCCAGACAAGCTCCTCAAAGTAGGCTTTTCCCGTCCGGTTTGCCGTGTGGAACGGAACGTGGATTTTCCGCATCTTGTCCAGCACCGACTGCAGTCCCACCGGCGCAGCAAATTTTCAAACTGCTCCATTTTTGCCGCAGAAATCACATCATTCCTTATCGGAACGTAAATTTCATTGCAAATCCAGGATCTGATACAGATCCGCCACGCCATCCCCGAGGTCGAGAATCAGCACTTCATAACTGCTGTTCTTCTCAATCTCCTGAAACAGCCATTTCCATTCTTCATATTTTGCAGTCTGAATGTCCATCGGCGATGCGGCGGGCGGCAGATAATCCAGGTTCTGCATCGACTGGACCATTCCGCCCAGTTTGTAGATGATGCCCTGATTTTCCTGTCTCGCATAATACAGAATATCGCTCATTCCCCTGTCGTAGCTGCATTCCAGCAGCCGTTCAAATCCGGAATAGCTCTCCATATTGAGATACAGCACTGCCCGCTCCTTCGCCAGAATCTGCCCCATCGTCAGGGCAAACGAGGTCTTCTGCGTCCGTCCGACCGGCGAATAAATGCCGATGATGCGCATTCCTTTTCGGCAGCAGTGCAGGCGATGTATCGACACCATTTCTACGCCGTAGCACGCCATGACCTCGCGGATCACCTTTTCCGACGACTGGTATTTGTAGACCGCCGGATACTGATCCAGCACCGGACTGTGTACGCCCTCAGACAGAATGATAATCTGACGGATCGGATACCGGCGGATCTCTTCTTTCATCGCTTTATCCGAAATCAGAAGAATCTCTGTTTCGTTATTCTTTGCGAACTCCAGGAACATCTCCGCACTGGAAAACGCATGCACTTCGAACGGAATATTTCTCTTCTGGTTCAGATATTCCATAAAATTGCGTGCATATTCCATTTCCGTGTCACAGACTGCAAAAACACTCTTTTTCTTTGCAGTATTCAATAAAATCCCCCAATCCAGAGCAGCACTCCCATCAGCACGGGAACGGAAAAATGGATGCACTCCATGCCCCACTTCCCATCGTAATAGGGAACCGGCTCTGTTTTTTTCTGGTATTTTCTTTTGGTAAAATAAGTTTGGAAATAATTGAAAAATTTGGTAAGACGCTGCGGTAAATTTCCGCAGACGAGAATAATTCCGATAGATAAGACCGCTCCAGACAGGAACGACACAATCATACATTTCAGGATCGCTGGCACACCGAGAAAGCCTCCAACAGCGGATAGGAGTTTGATATCTCCCGCGCCCAGCATATGAAAATAGAACAGAATGTAAAGTGCGAGTATCGGGAAAAGCATCCCAAAAAGAAAAATACCCGCTCCCGCGGCGCCATAGCGGATGAGCTGTGTAACCAGCCCGGCGATCCATGCGGTGATAATCCATTCATTTGCAATTCTGCGTGTTCTTAAATCCATCCATACCGCCCCTGTCGCAACTGTCAGTACCAGACAGTGCTGCAAAGACATTTTGTCTCTCACCTCCCGTTTCGTTTGGGTCAACTTGATTGTGAGGTCATTATAGTTGCCTCTTTTCGATTTGTCCAGCGGTTTTCGGCAATTTTTTCCGGTTTGTGAATTGCCTCCAAAAACGGGATGAAATTTCTCACACCAAAAAGAAAAATCGTGTGAAAGGTTTTCCGTTTTTCGCGGATTCGTAGAATCGTATCGCAATTTCACCGCTGCTTTTTAGCTATTATTTTATGATCCTTTTTTGAAAGAAATCTTCCAGCCGCATCACAGCAAAAAGAAACAGACCAGAACTTTTTTCTTCGTTCTGGTCTGCTTCCATACAGTTTTTTCTGTTTTACTGAATAAAATCCGCATACTCCGCTCTGCTGACCTTCTTCAGATCCTCCGGCGCCATGCACAGCGTGGTTCCGATTCTTCCCCCGCTCACGTAAACCTTGTCAAAATTCGCCGCACATTCCTGAATCACGGTCGGATACTGTTTTTTCATTCCGATCGGGCTGCATCCGCCGCGGACGTATCCGCTGACTGCAGTGATATCTTTGACATGGATCATCTCGATGGATTTCTCCCCCACCGCTTTCGCCGCTTTTTCAGATCCACTTCCTCTGCGATCGGAAGCACCAGCACATAATACTGCTTGCTTTTTCCCTGTGCCACAAGCGTTTTTAAATGACTGCTCGACCGGCGCGCCGGTTTTCTCTGCTGTGTGAAGCCCGTCGATAAATTCATCGCATTCATATTGAAGAACTTCGTATTTGATTTTCTGGCGGTCCAGAATCCGCATTGCATTTGTTTTGATTTCTTTTTCTTTTGCCATTATTTTCTCTCCGGTGCTCCCTGCAGTGCATACAGTTCTTTTTTGAGCTGTTTGATTTCTTTTTTCATCTCAATATTTTTCTGTTTCAGCCGTACGACAGCATCCCCGCTTCTTCCGGTTTTACAGAAAGTAAACGTGCAATGCCGAGGGTATTGATGTGTTTTAAGCAGTAATCCGCATACGCTTTTTCACCTGAAAGCATGGTCACGCGGACGCCGCCTTTGTATTTCTGGGCACTTAAGATTTTGATCAGACGGATTTCCCCTGTTTTTGCAACGTGGTTCCACAGCACGCACAGCTGTCGTAACCTTCGATCGTCACAATCCGCACCTGGCCCTCGATCTCTTTTTTGCTCCGGTAATCCATGGTTTCCAGCTCTTCCTTTGACGGATAACTGATCGTAACCGGAACATTTCGAAGCACGGCTTCGTTTGCCTCCTGCTCCACATCGTAGAGCTGCTCCTCGGTCAGAACGCCGTCAAAATCAACGGTAATGACATCACTTCCCATATGGAATCCAACGTTGTTGAAACCGTAAATCCGATGCACGATACCTGACACGATATGCTCTCCGCAGTGATTCTGCATATTGGAAAAACGTTTTTCAAAGTCAAGTTTTCCAACTACCGTTTTGCCCGGCTCGAGCGGTGCTTCCACGGTATGCCAGATTCGCCGTCGATTTCCTGTACATCCGTTACAAAAATTCCATCCAGTGTTCCCTCATCTGCCGGCTGGCCGCCGCCCTCCGGGAAAAATGCGGTCTGATCCAGCAGCACGCGGTACATGCCGCCCTCGCAGACGCTCCGTTCTACGGTTGCCTCAAATTCACCCAGGTACGCATCCTGATCAAATAATCTTGTTGTGCTCATAATTTTTCCTCTTTTCCGTCTATTCGTTTACAATGTCAATCTGGCACATTTTCATAGCTTCCAATGCATTTTTATGACTCTGCGGCGTTACGCCCGCGCACGCGGATGCATCGACCGAAATCGGCACTTCCGGATAAAATGCTTTCAGCAGCATGGCATTGGAAATCACGCAGATGTCGGTGCAGAGTCCCACGAGTTCAATGGATTCCGGCACGCCGCCTGCCAGTTTTTCGATCTCCTCCGGCAGATTTTTTGCACCGAAGGTGATTTTATTCATCACCACGGCCTGTTTTTTCTCCGCCATTTTCTGAATTGTATCCTGCAGTGCATGACCCTTCGTTCCTTCGATACAATGCTCTACCGGAAGTTTTCTGCCCTCGGACGTTCCAGATAATCCGCAAAATGGGTATCTCTGGTGCAGATAACAGCTCCGTCAAACGAATCCATCACCTCTGCAACGCGGTCAACAATCCCGACCGCCTCTTTCGTGCCGAGACTTCCGTCGATAAAATCATTCTGCATATCTACTACAATTAATACTTCATCTTTTTCTCCCTTCTGGGACATTTTTTTTATAAATGCTGCATCCAGCTCAGTGCCAGTGAAATCCAGCTCTGGCACTCTTCGCGTACTGCGTTCTGGTATTCATAGCTCTGTGTCTCCTCGCTTGCAAGACCAAGGCCGTGGCCGCCGACCGGATAAATATGCATTTCTACCGGAATCTCCAGTGCATGCAGTGCAGTAAAGAACAGAATGGAGTTTTCTACCGGCACGCAGTCGTCCGGCGCGGTATGCCACAGGAAGGTCTTCGGCGTATCGAGGCTGACCTGATTCTCGAGAGACATCTCGTCTACCAGCTCATCATACCGGTCTCCCAGCAGATTGGTGAAGGATCCGCGGTGCGCTTTCGGACCGGATGTGATAACCGGGTAGGATAACAGCAGACCGTTCGGACGAAGCTGCTCTGCGTCTACGCCAAGTTCTTCTGCAAGGAATGTTTTCTTTTTCCAGAACACACCGTACGATGCTGCCAGATGGCCGCCTGCGGAAAATCCCGCTACTACTACTTTGTTCGGATCAATATGATATTCTGCCGCATGCTCCCGCAGATGTGCAACGGTCCAGGCAAGCTGGCGGAGTGCCGTCGGATAGTGAGCTGCCGGAGCAACACTGTAATGCAGAACAACAGCGTGGTAACCGGCTCCGACAAACTTCAGCGCAATCGGCTCTGCCTCACGCTCGGACACCCATTCATAACCGCCGCCCGGGCAGATCACGATGACCGGACGCACGCGTTCCGGAGCAATCTCACGCGAGTTGTCCAGAAAATACGTATATAATTTTGCAGTTTCTTCTGTATCTTTTACTTCGACATCTAATACCTGATAATTCATAAATTCTTCCTTTCCCCCAATTTTTCCGGGCATGGGCACGGCCACAGCCGCCAATTTTTACTCTGTTGTCATTATACCGTATCAGCGCAAAATATCAAGCGTATCACGCCAGTCACTTTTTTCTTTTCAAATTCACTTCCTCATAGTATAATAATTTTAAATTTGCATGTTTTTGAGCGGCAAATAACACACCAAGGAGGATATTGCAATTATGGATTCCAATCTTATTGTCCTTACCGATCAGGACGGAAATTCTGTCCGTTTTGAGCTTCTGGATATCGTAGAATACAAGGAGGATGAGTACGCAGTTCTCTATCCGGCCGACGGCGGCGATGACGAACCGGTACACATTCTGCGCATCATTTCCGAGAATCTCGATGTCAACGAAGCCGAGTTCGAAGGCCTCGATGACGATGAACTGATCGACACCATTTATCAGATCTTCCGCGAGCGCAACGATCTGGACGACTGATTCTGCCACGCAAAAAGAGCAGCATTTTTACCTTTCACACGCCGGTAAAATGCTGCTCTGTTTGTGTTCCTGACTTTCCAGTTGCTATCTACAGTTTATACTGCATCAAGTTCCTCTGGGATAAGTATTTGATATTCGATTGCCATTTTTATTTCCTTCTGCTTATTTTCTCACATCCAGCACCTGCACATACGGGTCGTCCTTTGTGCATGGTTTCCAGTCGTCTTTTCCCTCTGCGTTCGGGTTTCCGGTTTTCATGAAATTGGTCCAGTCGTCCATCATTTCTTTGCTGAGGCATAGTCGCCTTCGGTTTTCGGGCGCCAGCTTCGGCCCAGGGTTCCGAACATGTACCAGAGTTCGGAGGAATGGAACGCTCCGGCGTCGTCACCTAACAGGGCACGGGTGAAGTAGTAAACGTAAGCCGGTTTTCTTCCGAGTTTTTCCAGCGCAAGGCTCCAGTTGATGCATCCCTTATAGATGCCGCCGTGCTCGCCTTTTTCTTTCATCTCCGGGAACACACCGATGTCGTCTGCAGTTGAACCGAGCATATATGGGATGTCCTTGATTTTTCCTTCGGTTACGGCATCGTTATAGCCGCAGGTCAGCAGATGATTGTCGATGTTCGGTACGAAGCTCAGCATTCTCGATGGATTTACGCGGCCAAACTCCTCCTGCAGCTCCACAATTTTCTCAGCCGGAATCGCACGCAGTTCTTCCAGCGATTTTGCTCCGCTAAGCTCTACAAATTCCTGGCCGATGGTTTCTGCCTCGGAAAGCGGCATATCGCGGTTCAGTCCGGTGTCGTAGCCGCCGGCGCTCTGGAAAATGGCTTTGCTGATCCAGTTTTCAGTCAGCGGAGAACTGACGAGTGTCTGTACGCTCATGCATCCCGCGGACTGGCCGAATACGGTGATATTTTCCGGGTTGCCGCCGAATGCTGCGATATTTTCTTTTACCCATTTCAGTGCTGCGATCTGGTCGAGAATCGCGTAGTTTCCGCTTCTTCCGACACCGCTCTCCTCGGACAGCCACGGATGTGCCAGAAATCCGAAAGCACCGAGACGGTAATTGATCGTAACGAGAATCACGCCGCGTTCGCAGTAAGCAGATCCATCAAATTCGGATTCGTGGCTGAAGCCGTGCATAAACGCGCCGCCGTGAATCCAGAAAGCAACCGGCAGTTTTTCATCCACTGTATTTGCCGGTGTCCAGATATTTAAGTACAGACAGTCCTCACTCTGCTTCATGCCGAATTCCGGGTCGAGATAAAATTCTTTTCCATAGAAGGAGTCCGGCTCATGCTCGGTCTGCGGGCAGACGCATCCGAAATGATCCGCCTTATAAACGCCCTCCCAGCACGCCGGCTCTTCCGGCGGCAGAATCGTTTTTCGCCTACCGGCGGCTTTGCGTACGGAACGCCGCGGAATACGGTGTAGCCTTCTTTTGGTGTACCATGAATCTGTCCATATTTTGTTTTTGTCTCTGTAATTGCCATAAGTAAAAATCCCCTTTCCGTTTCTTATAACTGTGATAAAAACCCTCATACAGCTTCAGTATAGCAAATCTTTTTCTTCGCTTCTATATGCACAATTCCAAATAATGGCACCCAGTTTTGTAACTATTGATTATTGGTTATGCAGACATTTAAAAATCCTCTTGATTTATTAGCACACAGAAATAATAATATTTTGTATATAAGATTGACTTATTATCACTGACAAAAACTTTTCATGACTGATCTGGTTTACTTTGACCGGTTTTGGTGCTACACTTCTCTTTGCTTCAAAACGACATATTTCATAGTGAGGAGGAGTATTTAGTATGAATCCATTTAACAGATCTTCTGGCAATCATCGGCGTTGTGCTGAATGGTCTGCCGCAGGGTCTTCTTGCTCTGACGTTTGGATTTGCATCGGTTCCGACGGCGCTGGCATTCTTTGTTGGTGCGGTGGGCAATACGATTACGCAGAGTGTCGCACCAATTTCCTTCCAGGCGGAGACGATCACTTACGCCGGAACGGCTGGAAAAGACCGTTCGGAACGCTGTACGATGATTTTTATCGGCGGTGTGATTATGGCTCTGATCGGAGTGTTTGGACTGCTGACAAAAATCGTAAACTTTGTAGGTGAGGATGTTGCCTATGGAATGATGGCCGGTGTCGGTATCATTCTGGTAAAGGCCGCGATCGATATGATCAAGAGTGATGCCATTTCCGGCGGTGTTTCCCTGGCCGCAGCACTGATCACCTATTACTTTACCAAAGACAGTGCCAATACCCTGGTTTATACCATCGTCATTTCCGTTGTAGCATCCTGCATTGCCAATGCATTTTTCAACAAAGAGAAATCCAGCATTGTCGTAGAGGATGATAAATTTGTCCGCCAGAAATTTACAATCAATGCCAACGTAATTCTCGGCGCACTCGGTATGGTCTGCCTGAACATTGGTTCCAACATTTCCTTCGGCGGAATTACCGCAGGAATGGCAACCGGTGGAAATTACAACGTCGATAACCTGACCGTGATTTCTTCCCTGGCCGATATGTTTTCTTCCTTTTTCGGAGGAGCCCCGGTTGAGGCAATCATTTCCGCAACTGCCAATGCACCGCACGCTGTATGGGCTGGTGTCATCATGATGGTTGTGATCGGTGTAATTCTGCTTCTGAAACTGCTTCCGAAATCGGAAAATTTGTTCCGTCTTCTTCGATCGCAGGTTTCCTGTTTGTACTCGGTATCTTCAAAACCGTTGTACTGGATGCGCCGTCTGCCTTCGCTGTCAATGCAGCCGTCGGCGGAACCACAATGGTTGTCACTGCAGTAACAAACCCGTTCCTCGGAATGCTGGCCGGTGTTGCTGCAAACTGCTTGGATTATAAATTCAGTAACATAAGAGGAAAATCGTATGAAAGAATACAGCATGGAGCTCTGCGGAGTGAAAAGAACACTTCCATTTATCCCGATCAGTGAGGAGATGGCGTTTGCAAGCTTTGTTGTCCTTGGTGACACCGAGCTGGTAAGTGCATGTGCGCCGGAGCTGGCCGCAAAAATCGGAGAAGTCGATGCCATTGTCACCGCAGAAGCGAAAGGTATTGCCCTAGCGTATGAAGTAAGCAAAGAGCTGGGCCATAAAGAATTTATCGTTGCACGAAAAAGCACAAAATCCTACATGAAAGATGTGGTTTCCGCATCCGTTCATTCGATTACAACAGCGGGTGAGCAGCATCTTTATCTGGATGGAAAAGACGCAGATAAATCCGCGGCAAACGTGTCTGCCTGCTGGATGATGTCATTTCCACCGGCGAGTCCCTGCACGCACTGGAATGCCTGATGGCGAATGCCAGTGCAGAGGTTGTAAAAAAAGCAGCGATCCTTGCTGAGGGCGATGCTGCTGATCGAAAAGATATTGTATTTCTGCAGAAGCTTCCGTTATTCAAAAAGACGGGCGACGGAGAGTACGAAGTCATCGAATAATTGCCAATCCTTCTACTGCATATAGAGAATAGAAAAACGGTGCAGTTCTGAATTTCTGCCATGAATTCAGAACTGCACCGTTTCTTTTTAAAAGAGACGCAGAAGCATCATATACGAAATGGTTCCAAGAAGGATGGAGACGAGGGTCTGGTGTTTCCATTTGTAGGTGATAAAAACGACCGCTGCTGCGAGCAGTTTCGGTACTGCGGCAGAGATACCGCCGGTGGGAATATCTTTCATACAGTAAATGATCAGTACCGCCATGATGGCAGACGGCAGTGCCTGGCCGAGTCGTTCGAGTGATGCGGGCATTTTACGGCTGCCGGAAATGCAAGAAACGGGAGTGCACGGAGTCCGAAGGTGATCAGAGCGGAGACAGCGACAGCGTGTGCTTCTCTGCTTTTTCCCATTGGTCAATGAAGATAATGAGAAACAGGGCTGTCATACAGAAATCAAGGCCCGTCAGGTCAAATGGAATGATCTGGCCTAAAATGCCGCCAAGAACCGAACCAACTATCCAATAGCAGCGGCTGAACAGAGCGACGAGGAACATGGTGTCCTCTTTTTCTTTTTTCGGAAGATCTAAGGTACAGTTTACGGCGTATGTCTCATCGGTCATCGTGTGAATCATGTACAGCTTGCGGCGCCCCATCTGTTTGAATTCCTTCAGGAAGGTAATGCTGTAAAAACTCTGGCGGCTGTTCATCAGAAGTGCAGTGAGCGCAATGGTGATGAGGGAAGCGCCGCTAGAAAGAAACGTAATCAGAACGAACTGGAACGCGCCCGTATAGACCGTCAGACTTACCAGCAGTGAATCATACCAGGGAAAGCCGGCGGATGCCATCATCATGCCGTAGGCCATGCTGACGAAAACGTAGCTGCAGAAAATCGGGATGGATTTTACGAAAGCAGTTTTTAAGGTAGTGGAAGAAAATC
>ENA-OQCS01000922-OQCS01000922.1-human-gut-metagenome-genome-assembly--contig:-NODE-922-length-15931-cov-6.667110_pt1 | contig 15931 bp, 15 predicted proteins | sample MGYA00242757_ERZ504575 | MGnify/ENA primary metagenome ERZ504575 (study PRJEB26092, sample SAMD00036297) | human gut metagenome | host: Homo sapiens | study: EMG produced TPA metagenomics assembly of...
AAACTTTTTTGCCTTAGAGCGTGTCTGAAAATCATTCCCGCAATCTGCACGCCCCACTTTGCGGGATATTTCACCCCGAATTCAGTTGCTGTAGCCCGCTACGGCGCCATCATCCGGGCAAAATATCCCACAAATTGTGACGCACATCTTGCAGAAAGCCTTTTTCAGACACACTCTAAGTCGATTGGAAAAAACAGCTTTTTTTGCGTTTAATCTTCCAATTTGATTTTCTCTTTCAGAACCACACATCCGGCCATATCTCCGATAACGTTGACGCAGGTTGCGCCCATATCGCAGAGTGTATTAATGCTGATGTAAACGCCCATAACTCCTGCTGGCAGACCTGCCATGGTTGCGAGGGCTGCGAAGGATGCGATGGCACCGCCTGGGATTCCGGGAGTTCCTACTGACAGGAGTACGTTTGCCAGAAGGATTACGATCATCATGGAAATGCTTACGTTAATTCCGCATGCATTGGCGAAGAACATGATCATGAATGACATCAGGATGGATACGGCATCCATGTTTACAGTAGCGCCAAGAGGAATGGCGATACTTGTGATTTTGTTGGATACGCCCATTTCGTCTTCCATACGCTGTTTGCTGATGGGAATGGTTGCTGAACTGGAGCAGGTTCCGAATGCGTTCAGGGCTGCAGGAAGCATTGCTTTGAAGAATTTCACAGGGCTTTCTTTGCCGAGAAATTTTACGGAGCCGCCGTAAATGACCAGGGCAAAATCCGAAAAATGCCACATACAGATGATCAGCTGAGTTGCAAGTGAATGATGGTTTCTGTACCGTTGGCTTCTACAACAGGAACGATAGTACAGAATACACCGATAGGTGTGAAGTACATAACTGTGCTGATTACTTTCAGGCAGACTTCGTTGCAGGAATCGATCACATTCAGAAGTGCTTTACCTTTTTCACCGATAGCGATAAGTGTGAAGCCTACGATGACTGCGAATACAAGTACCTGAAGCATATTTCCGTTTGCAAAAGCTGCAACCGGGTTGGATGGGATCAGGTTTTTGATGGTGTCCAGAATGCTGGTCATTTCAGTTGCCTGGATGTCGGAAGTTGCCATCTCGAATTTAACACCCTCACCGAGATGGATCAGTCGCGGGATGATCAGTCCTGCCAGGCTGGCAAGTGCTGTGGTGCACAGGAAAAAGATCATGGCACCGGCTGTGATCTTGCCGGTTGTGCGGGCATTACCGATGCTGGAGATACCCATGATAATGGAACAGAAGACCAGTGGAAAGATCATCATGTTCAGGGCATTCATGTAAATGCTTCCTATGAGGCTTGTGACGGTAAGAACCGGTTCGAAACGGTTTGCCAGAAACAGTCCGGTAATGATACCCAGGATCAGTCCGGTAAAGATTGCTGCGGTAATATGTTTTTTGTACCACGAATAGAATTTTTTCATTTGTTCCCTCCTCTTTATTTTCATTTCCTGTAGCGTTTGCGAAACGCCACAAGCCGCATAAATACGGCATTTTTTGTTACCTATAAACAAATAACTCCTCACCGGATATGGTATAATAGAGTTGACTAAAAACTATAAACCTACATCCAAGAAAGGAGTTATTCTGATACTTATGATACCATATAAACAGCTTTCTTTGGCAGATATTTTTTCAGATTGCCATGAAAAATTTGAAAATGACAAACCTGCTTTTCTTTCTCTATTAGAAACCCATATCGATATTGATGAGTTAATTCCGATTTCTTTTAGAAATCATTTCTATGCATCGACGGGCAGAACCCGTAAATACCCTTTGCAAGCTTTTCTGTGGGCTTTGATTATTCAACGTATTTTCTCTATCCCTACGGATCAGCTTCTCCTGACTTTTCTCGCTTACTCAAAATCACTTCGGGAATTCTGTGGTTTTACTAAAGTCCCAGACGCTTCCAAAATCACCCGATTCAAACAGGATTTTTTAGATGACCTCCAGCTTGTTTTCGATAACCTTGTTGATGTTACCGAGCCTATCTGTCAGGCGATTGACTCTGCAAAAGCGGATATGACCATCTTTGATTCTTCCGGCATAGAAGCATTTGTTACCGAAAATAATCCCAAGTATGCTAACAGGATCATCAAACAGCTTAAGGCATACGCGAAAGCTCAGGGCTTTGATAAATCCTATGATCCTTATAAAGCTGCCTATGGTTCCATGCCTTCTCATGCTTCTGCTAATCCTGAGATTAAGCAGCTCTATATCAATGGGCATTTTTGCTATGTCTTCAAGTTCGGCATTGTCACTAACGGATTGGGCATCATCCGCCACATATCTTTTTATAACAAAAACTTTATGGCTTCACATCCTGATATCGTTGTCGAAAAGAAATCCGATTCCCCTGACGAAGATAAATGTGTTCATGATTCAAAGCTTTTAATCCCCACACTTAAGGACTTCTTTTCCAAGCATCCTTTGATTAATCCAAAAACCTTCCTGGGTGATGCTGCTTTCGATACCGCACAACTCTATAAGAGCCTTCTTACCGGTGACACTTTTGGTAATGACAAACATTTCTCGAAAGCTTATATTCCGCTGAATGCAAGATCCGGACTTGAAAATCTGGATTATTCCATCAATGAAGATGGTATTCCGTGTTGTCCCCATGATCCTTCTTTACAAATGAAGTACGAAGGCACTTCCAAACTTCACAGTGGAGTAACAAGATATAAATTTGTCTGTCCAAGAATGAAATGGATTTATGATAAATCAACTCAAAAATCCCATCGTCATTGTCTCTGTGACAACCCTTGTACTTCTTCTAAATGTGGGTGGATGGTCTACATCTACCCGGAAAAGGATCTTCGTGCTTATCCCGGAACGATCCGCGGCACCGAAAAATGGGATGATACCTATAAAATCAGACTGTTGTCGAAAGAGATATCAACCACATCAAAGACAATCTCTGTCTTGCAGGACGCCGAACCCAAAATGAGAGGACTCTGCATGCTGATCTGATTCTTGCCGGGATCACACAACTTATTACTGTTGTTCTCGCAGATAAGATCAATCACCACGAATATATTCGAAGCATAAAACCACTCATAGCTTAGGACTTACCACTTCATAAAGTCCATAGCTTATTAAAGTGCGCCTAACATGTGCGATTATCCATTTTTCATTCCACAAGTCGTGCTCTTCGCGAATTCTTCCTTGTTTTGGTTCAAGGTTACGAACGAGCACCGCGAGTTTCGCAATTACCTATTATTATATGGACTTATTCCGCAAATCCTTGCTGTTCCATTTCATGTTCTATTTTACCTTCATTTTCCTGACTTGCTGATACGAACAGGTGACGGAATACGAATCTGCAGAATGGTCCGACAACCAGGATCTGCAGTGGGTAGGCTATGATGAAGTTCAGGCAGATGGTCTGGAGCCAGATGAAGATGAGATTTGAAGTGATTCCTGAAGATTCGATGGTTCCAAGCAGGCTCATCAGCGGTACCATTGTGCAGACGGTGAAGGTCTGGATGCAGAGGATGATGAAGATCGGGCGGTCAGTTGGTTTGGCTACGCGGAACGCGAAATATTTGGATGTTTTGCTGGCGATGAAGAATGCGCAGAGGAATCCGATGAACCATTCCAGCGGAAAAGAATGCAGTGCGTGACTGAATGTAGCGCCTGAAGTCCACCGGTGTGGATAGCGACGTTATAAACGCCCATGATAAAGATTATACAGCCGGATGTGATAAGGGTGAAAATAAATTCCTGAAATTTTGTTTTTGGCATAGTTAAGCCCTCCTCATAAAATAATAAAAAACTCCATATAAACGCAAAAATGCCGCCTACCCGTCTGACAATGGATAAGCGACATTTTTTGTCGTATTTATTCTATCAGTTATTGGGATTCTATGTCATGGGAATTTTGCACAAAATATAATCGTGAAATAATAGCTTTAGAGTCTTTTTGACAAAGGGATAGGAACGTTTATTCATGGATGAGGATAAAATAAAGTATAAATAGAAGTTACAAATTCACTTGACAACCGAATAATTTTCTGCGTATATTGTAAAAAAATGAGATATTCAGTGACTGAGAAGTCTGATTATGGTTACTGGTTATTGCGTTCTCAGTAACGGATTATGAAAAGCAGTCTGACATAACGAGCGACAAAAAGTCACAAGGATCAGCAGAAAGGGGCAAAAACTATGGATTTAAAGAACTACTCAACAGGGGTACAGCACATTGGAATTCCGACAAATGACATTGGTAAAACAGTAGAATTTTATCACAAATTAGGTTTTGAAACAGCATTTGAGACGGTAAATGAGGAAGCAAACGAGAAGGTTGTTTTCCTGAAACTGGGAACTCTGGTAGTGGAGACTTATGAGAACCATGCAGCGAAAATGGAGCATGCGCGATCGATCATGTTGCACTTGACGTAAAAGATATTGAAGAGATTTTCCAGTATATCAATGAAGCTGGTTTAAATTCTACACAAGATACCATTCATTTCCTGCCATTCTGGGAAAATGGAGTGAAGTTCTTTACAATTGAAGGACCGAATAAGGAGAAGGTGGAATTTAGTCAGTATCTGTAAATAAAAAGGAAATAATCATTAAGGGTCGATACATTGACGGAAACAGTGTATCGGCTTTTTTGGTAATGTTGGATTAATAAGTGGGGGTGGTGCGAATGCGTAAAAAATATCATGAGCTGTCTTTGGCGAAAAAATTTTCTCTTACAAGTATTGGCTTCTTTTTTCTCACAATCCTTGTATTAACTGTATTGATTCAGTTTTTATACGAAAAATCAGTATTAAATATCACCAGCGAAAGCTATAAGGAAAAGTTTGAGATAGTGTCTGATAACAGTCAGAGTATATTAGAGAATTCGGGAAAGATAGCTAAGGTAATATTAACAGATGAAGCAATACAAAACTGGTTTTTACAGGATTCTGAGGAATCAGCAGATCAGTTAAAATATAAAATGCAGGTAGAGAAACGTCTGGATTATTTGGATGCATTGTATCCAGATAAACAGTATAGCAGTATTTCTGTTTTTGACTCATATGGACATATGGTAAATTCTAACAGTATTCGATCTGAGGCATCAAAATACGAACAGTTTTTTTAACATAATAAAAGAGAATTATAACGTAAAATGGTTGGATTTATATGAAGTATCCCTGGGAGATTATGAGAAAAATGGAATTGGTTATATCAGATATTATAGAGATTACGATTCGGGACTTATTAAAGGATATGTTCTTATAGAATATCAGTCGCCACTTCTGATAAATAATTTTGCACATATCAGATATGGGGAGACAGGCAGTTATCTGATTGCTGATACAGATGGAAACAAAAAAATAGAAAATGATCAGGATGTATCAGGAAATATTTCGGAAGAAGAGTATTTTCAATGGGCTGAAGATAATAAAAAAGGAGGAAAAGTATTCAGGATTGACGGTAAAAGATATCTTGTGACAGCGTCAGTAATCCCTACACTGGATTGGCTTATGATTGGTCTGACACCAGTGAATGAACTTACAAAAGCCGGGAAAGCGATGACACAGATTATTTATGTAGTAGGAATTATTGCTGCTTTAATCAGCACATTTTTCAGCCTGAGGGTTTCTCACAGTGTAACAAAGCCTTTGATATATTTGACAGATACCATGAAAAAATTTGGAAAAGGAGATCTTTCTGTACGTGTTCCTGTATTGTATGAGGATGAAATTGGAATATTATCGGAAGAGTTTAATAAGATGTCTGAACAAATCAGGCAGCTGGTTGATCAGGTATATAGAGAGCAACGGGCAAAAAGAAAATCTGAGCTTGCAGCACTTCAGGCACAGATTAATCCACATTTCTTATATAATACATTGAATAGTGTAAGTTCGCTTATCAAAATGAATTGTCCGGATGAAGCATTTATCATGATTCAGGCGATTGGTACATTTTATAGAACTTCACTTAGCGATGGAAAAACATTAATACCGCTGGAACAGGAAATAACAAATATAGAGAATTATATAAAAATACAGAAAGTCAGATATGGAAATAAAATAGAATATGAGATTGATATAGAAAATGAAATTTTGCAGGAGTGGATTGTAAAACTGACACTTCAGCATTGATAGAAAATTCTATATATCATGGTATAAAGGAAATGAGGGGAAAAGGAATTATCCGAATCAAAGGATGGAAAGAGAAGAATAAGGTTTTTATTCAGGTGTCAGATAATGGGCTTGGAATTCCAGAAGAAAAATTAGAAGAACTGTTTAGTAAAGATTACAGAGAAAAAGGCTCAGCATTTGGATTATTTAATATTCAACAAAGATTGCAGATTTATTTTGGAAAAGAATATGGTCTTACAGTAGAAAGTAAACTGAGTCAGGGAACGAAGGCAACAGTGTGCATTCCTGTAGATTTTAAGAGAGAAGAGGATAGAAAATGCGGGTATTCCTTGTAGATGATGAATTTTTGCAGAGAGCGTTAGTGAAAAAAACAGTTGACTGGAATAGTCTGGGTATGGAAATATGCGGAGAAGCAGAAGACGGAGAAGAAGCATTAAAGAAAATTTTGGAAGAAAAGCCGGATATTTTAATTATGGATATTAATATTCCATATATGAATGGAATTGAAGTATCTAAAAAAGTAAAGGTTATTTTTCCAGAAATACAAGTAATTATATTGACCGCTTATGGTGAATTTGAATATGCAAGGGAGGCACTTTCTTTTGGAGCAGTCAGTTTTGTGCTGAAACCGTTGGACCCTGAAGAATTAACAAAAGAGCTCCAGAAGTGTAAAGAAAAACTGGAACATATTTATAGACAGAAATCTTCTGTAAAGAAAATGCAAAAGGATCAGTTTCTTTTAGAACAGCTTTCAGGTATGGTACCTTCTGAAAATCAGCAGAGTAAATGGGAGGAAATGAAGATTCCGTTTGATAAACCATTATCAGTGGCTTTGATTAGACCTGAAAATAAACAACAGAATAACAAAATGGCAGAAGAAATGGAAGAAATAATCCAGGATTATTTTCCGGTATATGAAATGATTTCTATGAACCAAGGATATGCTTTTATTCTATTTGGAGAAGAGAATATGGAATATCAGATTCAGCTTCTCTGTACTTATATGCAGGAAATTATGAATAGTAAAAGGAACTGGAATGGAGGAATCAGCAGGGTATTTTCAGACATCAGAGAATTGAAAGCGGCCTATCAGGAGGCATATTCTGCAGCCAGAAAAGGAAAAACAGAAACAGAAAATTCTGATTTACGAGCCAGTAGATATGTTTCAATTTATACGATCATCGTTATATGATTCGGAAGTATTTTTGTATTATATCAGAAAAAATGAATATGAAATGCTCACAAAAGAGATAGGTGAAATGTTTATTCAAATGGAAGAACAGAATGTCCTTTCTGACACAGCAGTATATATATCTACGGATATTCTGATCCATATTTGTCTGTATATGTCTGAACTGGGAGTTGATTTTTCTTTAGTTGTGGAAAAAGAACAGAGACAATTAACAGGATTGCAGAATAATGGTGAAATTGAAGAAATTAGAAGTGTATTAATGTGTATATTGGAAAAATGCCGCATATGTGCAGCAGAAAATAAACTTCCTGCAACAAAGAAAAAAGTAAATGATGCAGTAGATTTTATTGATAGTAATTATAGTAGGATTGATATGAGCTTGAATCTGGTAGCAGATACAATTGGGGTGAATGCGAGTTATCTAAGTAATATATTTAAAAAAGAAAAAGGATGTTCATTAAGTAAGTATTTGACTCAGACACGTCTGGAACAGGCAAAGAAATATCTTACAGAGTATCCGGATAAAACACTTATAGAAATTGCAGAGTCAATAGGATACAGTGACGTTTATTATTTTAGCAAGAATTTTAAAAAGTATTATGGTATTTCTCCGTCTAAGTACCAGGAAGAGAGAAAAATGTAATTATCCAAAATATTTCCCAGACGTCCAAAGAATCTACATTCACGTAATAGCACAAAAATGGTAATCTTGTCTCATCAAAAGACAGGAGGTAAAAGGAAATGGCTGAAAAGGAAATTCCATTTCGACAAATTCATCTGGATTTTCACACCAGTGAAGCCATTGAGGGGGTCTGCTCAGAATTTGATGCGGAAGAGTTTGCCCAGACTCTTGCGGATGCGCACGTGAATTCTATTACTTTGTTTTCTTGTGGACATCACGGAAATTTATATTATGATTCCAAAATGTTTCCGGAAATGGTCCATCCTCATCTGGCACACAGAGATTTGTTGAGAGAACAGGCTGAAGCCTGCAGAAAACGTGGAATACAGGTAAACCTTTATACAACCATTCGCTGGAACAAGAGAATCGCAGATATGCATCCGGAATGGATCTGTATTGATGAAAACGGAGCACTTCAGGACTATAAGGGAAAGGGGTATTTTGAGGCTGGTTTTTATAAAACCTTTGTGTAAATACACCGTATCGTGATTTCTTGAAAAAGCAGTTCGGAGAAGTTCTGGAAACGATTCCGGGAGATGGAGTATGGTATGATGCAGCTTTTATGAATGAATGCTGCTGTCCATCCTGCCAGAAACTTATGCGGGAAAAAGGTCTGAATCCTGCAAAAAAGGAAGACCGTCAGGAATTTGCAAGGTGGACTTATTATGATATGGTCGAAGATCTGACCGCATTTGCAAAAAAATATAATCCAGATTTTCATGTCTGCTATAACAAAGGACATGTTGGATATCTCGATAAACCAGTGATAAAGGATTATTCGTATTTTTCTTTTGAATCTCTTCCGGGAGTAGAATGGGGATATCTTGATTTTCCTGTTTCTGCTAAATATATGAGGAATTTTGGAAAAGAGTGTCTTGGACTGACAAGCAGATTCCACACAGAATGGGGCGATTTTCATGCATTTCGTAATGAGGCAGCTATGGAATATGAAGTATTTTCCATGCTTTCCCATGGATGCAAATGTACGATTGGTGACCAGATGGATTACTGGGGAAAATTGAATAAGGATATGTATCAGCAGATCGGAAGGGTTTATAAATCTGTAGAAGAAAAAGAACCCTGGTGTGAGAATGCAAAACCAGTATCTGAAATTGGTGTTTTTACAGCAGAAGAATTTTATGCTACAGGCGTAGCAGGACAGATTCCAGGTGCATCTGAAGGTGTGGCAAGACTTCTGATGGAATATGGATATCAGTTTGATTTTATTGACAGTACTTCTGATTTTGGAAAATACAGGTTGTTAATTTTACCGGATGTAATTCCTGTAGATGAAATATTAGGCCGGAAACTGAGTGCTTATATAAATGCAGGAGGCAAATTACTGGCAAGTTATCAGTCTGGTCTTGACAAAGATCACCAGAAATTTATGATCTCAGAACTGGCAGTAAAATATCTTGGAGATGCACCATATAGTCCGGATTTTATATGGCCGAAAGAACATCTGGCAAAGGGTCTTGCAGATGCAGAACATGTAATGTATGACAAAGGAACACTTGTAGAAGCGACAGATGAGGCTCAGTTTGTCCAGAAAGTAATCCCGCCGGTATTTAATCGTACATATGAACATTTTTGTTCTCATCTTCATTCTCCATCAGGAAGAAAAGAAGTATATCCTGGTATTGTGGAAACAGAAAATACAGCGTATTTTATTCATCCGATTTTTACAACATATCAGAACTGGGCACCTGCATGGTATAAAAAGATCCTGAGAAATGAATTAGACAGAATGCTTCCGAATCCGCTGATTCAGCATAATGGACCATCAACAACACAAGTTACAGTGTTAGATCAGGAACAAGAGAACAGAAGAATTGTACATGTACTTCATTATGTACCGGTGAAGAAATGTAAAAATCTTGAGATTGTTGATGATATTATTCCTTTATATAATCTTAAGATTACTATGACAGAAGAACGTGAAGTAGAGAAAATTTATACAATACCCGATAAACAGGAAGTTCCATTTGTACAGGATGGAAAAAAACTTGAATTTACTCTAAAAGAGATTAAGGGACATCAGATGACTGCTGTTTGTTACAAAAATTAGTAAGGAAAAGAGGAGGTTTTTATATGAAGACAGGGAAAAAAGTTTTAGGGGCTGTATTAGCGGCAGCAATGGCATTATCATCTATTACACCGGTATTTGCAGCAGATAAAGTTAAGATTACATTTATGAGCCGTGACAGTGGTGATACACCTATGGCAAAGGTTTATGAAGACCAGATTGCAGCATTTATGGAAGAAAATCCTGATATTGAAGTTCAGAACGATTCTGTTTATGAGGAATCTGCTTATAACAATAACTGAAAGTTGCATTATCTACAGGAGAAACACCAAATATCTTTTATTATCCGCAATTGCCGGCCTGAAAGAATGGGCACAGAATGGAGTTCTGTTGGATCTGACAGATTCACTTAACGAAGATGAAGAATGGAAGAACACGTTCCTGGATGGAGCATTAGATACATATGATCTGAGTGCTTATGGAGTGGATGGAATCTATGCATTGCCAAATGAACTGAATGTGGATGCTATTTTCTACAATAAGGCTTTATTTGAAAAAGCCGGTATTGAGAAAACTCCAGAAACAATGGATGAACTGTATGAGGATATTGATAAGCTGGTTGCTGCCGGAATTACTCCGTTTGGAGTAGGCGGAAAGAATACCTGGGTTATGGGACATATCTTTAATAATATTCTTGCTAAAAGAATCGGAAGAGATGGCATTATAAAATTGGGTACTGGCGAGAAAAAATGGACGGATGATGATGTAGTAGAATGCCTGCAGATTACAAAAGATTTAAAAGATAAAGGTGCTTTTGCAGAAGGATTTGAAGGAATGGATTATAATACTCAGATGAATCAGTTCCTCACCGGAGAAGTAGCAATGATTTCTCACAGCAGCCCTATCATTCCTGAAATGTTTAATTCTGAATCAGAAATTTTGGATGATATTTCATTCTTTGCATTCCCATACTTTGAAGATAAACCAGAGTATAAAGATACACATGTAGTATATACTTCCGGATGGATGCTTTCAGGAACTATGAGTGATGAGGAAAAAGAGGCAACTCTAAAACTGGTGAAATATATGACATCTAAAGAGTCTATTCAGGCACGTATGAATGCAGCGATGAGAGTTGCTCCATATAAAGATATTGATGCACCGGAAGACGCACCGCAGATTTTCAAAGATATGGTTGAATATACAGGTACTATTAAAGATTCTGTAGGAGAATATTTTGACTATGATACCTGCTCTACATTAGTAGATACTTCAAGAAATGGAATTTTGAACATGATGCTGTCTGATTCCGCTGAGAATACAGCACAGACTATTCAGGCAGATATTGATGCAAACCGTCCACAGAGCTGACAGATAAAGCAAAAGGAAGGGGGGAGAGCACCCTTCCTTTTGTTTACTCAAAAATAGAAAAGAGGAGGGGTTATTTTGGAAAAAATAAGGAAAAATAAGAAAGTTATTGCGGTATTTTTGATACCTGCAGTATTGATCTATCTTTGTTTTGAATTGATACCTGTAGTTATGTCTGTCTATTTTTCATTTAATGACTGGCCTGGGCTTCAGGCGGTGCCGCTTAAATTTGTAGGATTTAAGAATTATAGTAATCTGTTCCATAATGCAGTTTTTCTTAAGTCGTTGCAGAATGTTCTTATTTACGTTGTTGTAAGTGTTATTTTGCAGGTTCCTATTGGATTTGGACTTGGATTACTGATCCATCATTTCAAAAAAGGACAGAGATTTTTTAAAGCTGCATTTTTTATTCCTATGATTTTATCAGTGACAGCAGTAGCATTGTTATGGAATTTTATTTATTTTCCTACTGACAAGGGAATTCTGAATAGTCTTCTTATTAAAATTGGACTTGGAAATTATATTCAGCAGTGGCTGGTTAATCCTAAAACTTCTTTGATATGTCTGATTGTTGTCAGTACATGGACCAGTGTAGGATATTATATGATCATTTGTTTGGCTGGTCTTACTTCTATACCGGATTCTGTTTTGGAAGCAGGAGAATTAGATGGAGCAACTGGCTGGAAAAAGATTTGGAATCTTTATATTCCAATGCTTTGGGAACCATTAAAAATGTCTACGATCATGGTGATCACTGGAGTATTAAAGATTTTTGATACTGTATACATTCTGACACCTACAGGAGGAACCAGTAACTGTACTATTGTACCAGCACTTTTAATGTATAATGAAGCTTATAGATATGGTCATTATGGAACTGGAAGTGCGATTGCTACGGTCATCTTTGTATTAAGTGCTGCTGTTTCTATTTTTAGTTTGAAACTTATGAATCAGAAAGAATCCATAGAATATTAGGGGGGATAGATCATGAAAACAAAAAACATTCCGCAGGGTATTATATAGGATTTCTGATATTTATTATAGTTGCTTTGATCAATATTTATCCGATGGCATTTTCAATCTTCTGTTCTTTTAAAGGAAATTTGGAAATATTTTCATCATTTACTGCTTTACCTAAGAAATTACGGATAGAAAATTATTTAACTGCATGGAATGTGGGAAATATAGGAAGATATTTTTTGAATACAATTATTCTTGCAGTTGGAACTCTTGCGATATCATGTCTTTTTGGAGCAATGGCATCGTATGTTCTGGCAAAATTTAAGTTTCGCGGAAAATCAAAAATATATTTACTGTTTATTTCAGGAATGATGATTCCTATTCAGGCGGTATTAATTCCGTTGTCTTATATTTTTGGAAAACTTGGAATTATGAATAATTATCCGGTATTGATTTTGCTTTATGCGGCGTTTTGTTTTCCAATGACAATTTTGATTCTTACTGGATTTATGAATGGAATTCCGACAGAATTAGAAGAAGCGATGGTAATTGATGGAGCAAATATTTATCAAGTATTTTTTAAGATGATTTTGCCACTGTCAGTTCCGGGAATTGTAAGTGTTTCAATTTTTAATTTTATACAGGTATGGAATAACCTGTTGTTTCCTCTTATTTTTATTTCTGATAAAGATAAAGGTACTATTTCTATGGGACTTCTTGCATTTTTTGGAGAATACAGTACAGATTATAGTTCCAGCATGGCAGGAATTTGTCTTACAACCATTCCGGTAATTATTGCGTATATTTTCTTCCAGGAAAAAATAGAGAATGGTTTAATGAGCGGAGCTGTTAAAGGGTGATAAAAAAGTTGTTGTACTTTTCATTTCCAATATGAAAAGATACAACAACTTTTTTGTATTCCTTATGTATTAATCCTCAAGCTTAATTTTCTCTTTCAGAACTACACAGCCTGCCATATCGCCAATAACGTTAACGCAGGTAGCACCCATATCGCAGAGTGTATTGATACTGATATAAACACCCATAACACCTGCCGGCAGACCTGCCATGGTTGCCAGGGCTGCGAAGGATGCGATGGCACCGCCCGGGATTCCCGGGGTTCCCACTGACAGGAGTACGTTTGCCAGAAGGATTATGATCATCATGGAAATGCTTACGTTAATTCCGCATGCATTGGCGAAGAACATGATCATGAATGACATCAGGATGGATACGGCATCCATGTTTACAGTAGCACCAAGAGGAATGGCGATACTTGTGATCTTGTTGGATACGCCCATTTCGTTTTCCATACGCTGTTTGCTGATGGGAATGGTTGCTGAACTGGAGCAGGTTCCGAATGCGTTCAGAGCTGCTGGAAGCATTGCTTTGAAGAATTTCACAGGGCTTTCTTTGCCGATGAATTTCACGGAGCCACCGTAAATGACCAGGGCAAATCCGAAGAATGCCACATATAGGATGATCAGCTGAGTTGCCAGTGAAATGATGGTTTCTGTACCGTTGGCTTCTACAACAGGAACGATAGTACAGAATACACCGATAGGTGTGAAGTACATAACTGTGCTGATCACTTTCAGGCAGACTTCGTTACAGGAATCGATGACTTTCAGAAGTGCAGTACCCTTTTCGCCGATGGCGATAAGTGTGAAGCCTACGATGACTGCGAATACAAGTACCTGAAGCATATTTCCGTTTGCGAAAGCTGCAACCGGGTTGGATGGGATCAGGTTTTTGATGGTGTCCAGAATGCTGGTCATCTCAGTTGCCTGGATGTCGGAAGTTGCCATCTCGAATTTAACACCCTCGCCGAGATGGATCAGTCGCGGGATGATCAGTCCTGCCAGACTGGCAAGTGCTGTGGTGCACAGGAAAAAGATCATGGCACCGGCTGTGATCTTGCCGGTTGTGCGGGCATTTCCGATACTGGAGATACCCATGATAATGGAACAGAAGACCAGTGGAAAGATCATCATGTTCAGGGCATTCATGTAAATGCTTCCGATAAGACTTGTGACGGTAAGAACCGGTTCGAAACGGTTTGCCAGAAACAGACCGGTAATGATACCCAGGATCAGTCCGGTAAAGATTGCTGCGGTAATATGTTTTTTATACCACGAATAGAATTTTTTCATTTGTTCCCTCCTCTTTGTTTTTCGTTTCCTGATACCCGAAGGACTATATTGGCAGACGGATTGAGTGATGCGCAGATCTGGTAAAATTCTGCGGTCTATAGCTTTGATAAGATACTGGGTTCAGAAAAATAACACGACAATACTTTACCACAATAATGCGTGAATTACAATATTTCCCGCTGTTTTCTTATTTGAGTGGGAGTGTTTCCGAAGTGCTCAAGGAACATTCTGCGAAATAGTTTGTAATTGGTAAAGCCATGCCGCTCCAGAATGACATGAACAGGATCTCTGGTTGTGATCAGATCACGATAAATAAAGGAAAGGCGGTATTCATTCTGATATTCGAGAAATGTAATTCCCATTTTTTTCCTGAAGAAGCGGCAGAAATATCCTGTCTGGAGACAGGCGACTTCTGCAATTTCATTCAGGGAAATAGGCTCTCTGTAATGTTGGGAAATATAGTCAAGTACAGGTTCCAGACGGGCCATATCCTTTTTTTTCTGACTGGTATTGCTTTGAAGGATTTTGACGGCAAAATTGTGATACAGCTGGAACAGAAGTTCAAAAATCAGGCTGTTGAAACGGAGTAGATATCCATCCGGGCGCACATTATTAATAAGCTGAAGCTGTTCCAGAATGGTTTTAAACATAGCCTGTTTGGTTTGTTGTTTCTGTTCCTTTGTACGAAAATCAAAGAGAAAAATAAGCTGTCCAAGATCAGGAATATATTTTTCCATAAAATCCAGAGGAATCTGAAGGAGGATTGCTGTGTTTGGCGAAGTGCATTTCGTAGAATGCAGAACATTGCCGTTGATCACAATGCAGTCTCCTTTTTGGATAGTGAAGCTTTCAGATTCTATTGTTACGTCCAGAGAACCCTCCTGCATATAAATGATTTCAACTGCACGATGCCAGTGCATGGGGATGTAGCTTCCCGGATCAGTGGAAGTGCGGAATTTGACATTGGTATCAACAGGTACATCTATAATTTCATGTGAAATTTCTTTACTCTTCATTTTTTATCATTCTCCCTGTTTCAATAGCAAAAAGCAATAAGTAGTGGGTGGGACTATAAAAAGAGAATATCGACCTATATATTAGCTCTTTTTATACCTTATACATTTGTATGAGGTATGCTATTATAATACTATAAAATGAGGTTGAGGCAAACGGTGTTTTACCTTTAATCTTGGCTGGATTGTGATGGAATGATACAAGGAGGAAAATATAATGATAAAAAATCCAATACTTCCGGGATTTAATCCGGATCCATGCATTTGCCGCAAAGGTGATGATTATTATATGGCAGTTTCGACCTTTGAATGGTTCCCTGGAATCCCCATTTATCATTCCAGAGATCTGAAAAACTGGGAGTTATATACACATGTGCTGACAGATGATGAAGAAGTAGATCTGAAGAAGCTTCCCAGTGCCAAGGGAA
>ENA-OQCS01000924-OQCS01000924.1-human-gut-metagenome-genome-assembly--contig:-NODE-924-length-15927-cov-1.874241_pt1 | contig 15927 bp, 20 predicted proteins | sample MGYA00242757_ERZ504575 | MGnify/ENA primary metagenome ERZ504575 (study PRJEB26092, sample SAMD00036297) | human gut metagenome | host: Homo sapiens | study: EMG produced TPA metagenomics assembly of...
AAACGGTTTCGTAATTTGGCATTGGCATACGAGGCTTTGTATCGGGCCGGAAATATGCCTGTATAGTGAATGCAGCTAATGAAGTGGTGGTGGATGCTTTCCTGAAAGACAAAATATCTTTCCTGGGTATGAGTGATGTCATAGAACAGACTATGGGTAAGTTGCTTATATCAAGGAACCGACTTATGAAGACTATGTGGCTACTGATACTGAGGCACGTCGGGTAGCGTTATCCCTTTTGTCATCTTAATGGTAGTTGACAGAGAATTATGTTAATTATAAATTATAAAATAGTAAATAGCTAGATGGAAACATTTTGATTCGTGCTCTTCAATTGATAATGAGCCTTTCATTATTGGTCATTATTCATGAGGGAGGACATTTTCTTTTTTCACGTCTTTTTAAAGTAAGAGTAGAGAAGTTCTACATATTTTTTGATCCGTGGTTTTCTTTGTTCAAATTCAAACCGAAGAACAGTGATACGGAATATGGTATTGGCTGGGTGCCTTTGGGGGGATATGTGAAAATTTCGGGTATGATAGACGAGTCTATGGATACCGAGCAGATGAAACAGCCTGCTAAACCATGGGAATTTCGTTCAAAACCGGCTTGGCAGCGTCTGCTTATCATGGTGGGTGGTGTCTTGATGAATTTCTTGCTGGCTATCTTCATCTATTCCATGATTTTATTCCATTGGGGAGATTCTTTTGTGTCGCTGCAAGACATGACTCATGGTATGAAATTTAATGAGCGTGCTCGGGAAATAGGCTTCCGTGACGGTGATATTCTCCTTCGCGCAGATGAAAAACCATTGGAGCGTTTCGGGATGGATATGCTTCGTGATATTGCTGAGGCACGTACAGTGACTGTATCGCGCGATGGAAAGGAAACCGAAGTATATATGCCTGAGATCAGCTTGTTGGATATAGCAAAGGATGATCCGATGTTTGTTACGGCGTTAGTTCCTAATGTCGTTGACTCGGTGATACCGGGCGGTGGCTTGGATAAGGCCGGTATACAGAAGGGAGATAGTTTGATTGCGGTCAACGGTGAAATGTTGAACTCATGGAATGCATTGGTGGAAAAACTAGATAATATGCAGGCTGATGCGGAAACTACCGGAGATAAAGGAGTTGCTATGCAAATGGTTTATTCTCGTGGAGGATTGCGTGATACGGTTACCGTGCATACGGACTCACTGTTTAGAGTGGGGGCAACATTTCTTTCATTGGCCGATTATAAAGAAACTACCCGTGAATATGGATTCTTTGAATCTTTTCCTGCAGGGGTACAATTAGGAGTAAATACATTAAAAGGATATGTGAACGATATGAAATATGTGTTCACCAAAGAAGGAGCCAAGAGTGTAGGTGGTTTTGGAACGATAGGAAGTATTTTTCCGAAAGTATGGGATTGGCATCGTTTTTGGGAAATGACTGCTTTTCTGTCAATCATCCTTGCGTTTATGAATATTCTGCCTATTCCGGCATTGGATGGCGGACATGTATTATTCCTGCTTTATGAAATCATTGCCCGCCGTAAGCCGAGTGACAAGTTTATGGAATATGCACAGATGGTAGGTATGTTTTACTGTTTGCCTTGCTCATTTGGGCGAACTTTAATGATATCATGCGATTCTTGTTCTAGGTCTGCATGACAGAAAAGGACACGGCATTTTTATAACAATGCCGATAGGCACGGATTTCCGCAAAGATTGAATCAATCATCTTTGCGGAAATCTGCGTTTTTTATATTGTTTTTCTCCCGTGGTGAAAAAGACATAAAAAAAAGAGCGAAGTTCTTATCAAACCCGCTCACATCCTGAAGAACCCCCCTCCATAATGGGGTTCTTTTCATCTTTCTCGTCTCAGTTGCGTTATCCTCTTCTCTTGTACCTAAAAAACAGCTACTTTTAATACCTATAAAACTAATTTCCTGAAAACTTTCTTTTCTAATTACCTTAAATCTTGCTGCTAATACCTTTCTAAATCAATCTTTCTTTACCTAAATCTAATACCTTAAATTAAAATCTTTACCTTAATACTTAATACCTAATTTTGTTCTTTTCTTTATTAACTTAATATTTGGTTTCACAACCACATTGCAAAGGTACGGCTTTTCTTGATATTAGCAAGTAAATAGATGCTGAAAACATAAAAAGGGTGAATTCATGATATATATCAAGAAAACACCCTTTTTTTATTTCTTTTAGCGTTATCGCACACGGATGATGCGTTGGTTACTGCTTCCCCTAAATTCCAAGTAAGGAGAGTACAAATCCGGCTCGAATCGTCCGTCTACTATAACATCCACATAATCCAGTACCGGTTTTAACATTTCATCGTTTTGTATCTGTTCAAATGTATATCCAGTATAACACCAGATGTTTTTGTCCGGTAGCTTCTTTGATCTGTTTGACCAGAGCCAGGAATTCTTGGGGATGATAAAGTGGATCTCCACCGGAAAAGGTGATTCCGTCCAATAATGGATTGGCATTTATTTCGCAGATCATTTTTTCTATTTTTTCCGGTGTGAGCGGAGTGCCTGCCGATGGATTCCAGGATTCGGGATTCTGCAACCGCGACAATGGTGACGGCATCCGGCAGATAGATGGAATAGCGGATGCCTTCACGTCGACTATTGTTTCAGGATAGGTAAATAACAAGTTCATGCTGATTATCCATGCTTTACCCGGTCACGCTCTTCGGCACGCTTGGCTGAATTCCAAGTGCTGAGGTCGCCTGTCAAATACCCGGTAATGCGACGCATTCGCATTATATTCTCGCTCTGGCAAACAGGGCACTTGTCGTAAATGACTCCTTTGTAACCGCAAGCCTGACAAGTATCAACAGGATGATTGATGGAACCGTATCCAATGCCTTCGTCATGCATTACTTTTACAATCTTGGCTATGGCTTTTACATTTTTCTGAGCTTCTCCGTCCAGTTCCACGTAAGTGATATGCCCTCCGCGGGTAATGGCGTGGAAAGGAGCTTCCCGTTTTATCTTCTCGGTGATGGTGATGGGCTCTTTTACATCTACGTGGAAAGAGTTTACATAATAGTCATTGTCCGTCACGCCGGGAATGATGCCGTATTTGCGGCGGTCCATACGGGTGAAGCGTCCGGAAAGTCCTTCGGCAGGAGTGGCAAGTACGGAGAAATTCAACTGATATTTCTGTTTGTATTCGTCTGCCACTTTATTCATTTCCGTAACGGCTTCGAATAATGTATCCCATGCTTTCTGGCTATGTGCGTGACCTTCTCCATAAAGAGCCATCATGGCATTGTGCCCGCCGATAAAGCCTATCCCCAATGTGCCTTGACGCAATACATCCCCCACCTGGTCGTTGGGCGAAAGTTTTCCTCCGCCTTTCCACACATCATTCCCCATCATGAACGGAACTGGCGTGCCAGGGCTGTACGTTGATACTGGTAGCGTGCATACAATTGTTCGGCAATCAGTTCGGACAAAGCATGTACACTTTCCATGAATATTTCTTTTGCTTTTCTTTCTATGGCCTCTTTCTTGCCTGACTCTTCCAGACTTTCTGCCTTGATGCGTGCTTCGATGGCCAGCCGGGGCATATTCATGGTGGTGAATGACAGGTTGCCACGTCCTAATGAACTTTTTTCACCTGCTATATTTTCGTATACGCGGGTACGGCATCCCATAGTTGCCAGTTCATAGCGGTAACGTTTAGGGTCCTTGATATCCCATTTCTCATTTTTGTTATAAGGAGTATCCAAAAACATAAAATTAGGGAACAAGGCTTTTGCGGTGGTACGGCAGGCTTTCAGAAACAAGTCGAAATTGGGAGCTTGGAATTCCATGTTGCCTTCCAATGCCGCTTCGAAATTTTCCATGGCTTTCTTATAGTCCTCTTCGGAATAAGATACTCCGTCTTTAACTTTGAATATCTGTATGGGGAAGACCGGTACTTCGCCACGGGTACCCAGGCCTTCGATGGTAGCTTTCAGCAGTTCCTCTATGACCATGCGGCCTTCGGGAGAAGTGTCTGTTCCATAATTGATGGAACTGAACACGACTTGATTTCCCCCTCGCGAATGCATGGTGTTCAGGTTGTGGATGAATCCTTCCATTGCCTGATGTGTATCTTTGCGCGTCATGGCGTATGCTTTCTCTTCAATTTTCTTGAGAGCCTCTGTTCCGGGTTCTTTTCCTTCTACTTCTATATAAAACTCGGTTAAAGTTTTCAGATGTTTGCGAAATGTCTTCCGTACCCCTTCCGCCATAAAGAAGTCGAAGGCGGGGATAGCCTGTCCGCCATGTTGCTCGTTCTGGTTTGTCTGGAATATGATGGTGGCCAGAGTGGCATAACTTTGAATGGACTGTGGAGTACGGATACTTCCGTTTTTAGTGCGGAAGCCGCGTTCGAACAAGTCATCCAGGTCATATTGGATACAAGTGGTAGTCTTGGTGGGATAGTAATCCAAATCATGTATATGTATGTCGCCCAACTGATGCGCTTCGGCATATTTTTTAGGCAACAAATATTTATAGGTATAGTCTTTAGTAACTTCCGAGGCAAAAGTCATCATCTGTCCGGCGGGAGTATGGCTGGACATGTTGGCATTACTCAGGTTGACATCATTTTTGTCGATGGCTACAATGCCGTCCATGATGTGCTTCATTTGCGTTTTACGGTCGCGTTCCGTATTCCGCCATTCGCGATAAATAATATATTTCTTGGCCACTTCGGGACGTACTTTCATCAGTTCCTTTTCTACCAGGTCCTGAATCTCTTCCACACTGATGGTTGGAGATACGAAATTGCTGATAACCCGCATGGTAATTTCAGCAATCAGTTTGTCTTCATTGTCAATTCCGGAGGCATGGAATGCCTTGCCGATTGCATTTTTAATTTACTGATGGAAAGTCTTCCCGCTTTCCATCACGCTTAATAATACAAATCTCAGCGTAATTCATTGTTTGAAAAATTAATTGTTAATTTAAAAAACTTGGCTGTCCTTCCAGGCAGGTTTTCTGACTTATCTCTCCCTTAAAACGCCTTCCCGCAAATGGTTTTGTAGTGCATATTGTTTCAGCTCTACGAGAATTACAGCAGCGTACTGTTGCTGATTTTCACGGCATTCCCTCTTGGAAGTGGTTAACTTCACCTTGTCGGACAGCTGCAAAGGTATAACATTTTGGGAAACTTTCTGTTTAAAAAATGAATAAAAGTTTCCAAACGGATAACTTATTGAAGATGGGAAGGTTATAAAATGTACCACAATGCCATCATGTGACAGACCGTTCCTCCTAATACGAACAGATGGAAAACAGAGTGCATATAGGGCAATTGGGGGAAGGAATAAAAGACAGCTCCGGTGATGTAAGACACTCCTTCGCCGATTAACCAATAAATAAAAACAGGAGGTACATGTTGGCAGAGCGGCTTGAAACCTACAAAAATGCTGCATCCCATGGCTATATAGCAAATTGTTTCCAGGTTGCTATGTTCTTTCAGGTTACAAAAACATAGAATGATCCCGGCGAGGGCGCATAGCCATACGAAACTAAGAATTCCCCATCCCAATATCTGCTTCCCGCAAGGCTATCAGCATGATGGGGGAATAGCTTCCTGCGATATGCAGATAAATCGAAGCATGATCGAATTGCGCAACACTTCGCGGTGAGGAGATGGTTTGCTGGCATGATACCAGGTGGAGCTGATATAGGAAGACAGCATACCGAATAGATAGAGCCACATGCCACCTGTTGCCCACGGATTGCCACTTTTCATGGCAGTAAGCAACAGATAACCGCCGCCGGCGATACCTATCAGGATACCAACACCATGTGACAGGGTATTGGTCCACTCTTCTCCTTTGGTATAGTGTATGGTCAATTTCTTATAAGTTTTTGGGTGTTAATCCCATGCTTTTTGCTTTCTTCAACATGTGTTCTAAAGCAGCGTCATGTTCATTAGGGATGATTCCATCCAGTATGGCATCCTTGATAGAACTTTTCAGACTGCCTATTTCACGGCAGGGCTGCAGGTCGAATATCCGCATAATTTCTTCTCCGTCTACCGGAGGTTGGAAATTGCGTATCCGGTCTTTTTCTTCCAGGTCTTTCAGTTTCTGGCGTACCAGTTTGAAGTTATCCAGGAATTTTTGTTTTCGTGCTTCATTTTTTGAAGTGATGTCCGCTTCGCACAGCATCATCAAGTCGTCAATATCATCTCCGGCTTCAAAAAGCAGACGTCGCACGGCGGAATCAGTTACTACATCATCTGCGATAACAATGGGACGCATGTGCAGGCTGACTAACTTTTGGACATATTTCATCTTCTCATTCATGGGCAGTTTCATCTTGCGGAAGAGGTCCGGAATCATTTTCTCACCGATAAGTTATGATTATGGAAAGTCCATCCTATACGTGGTTCCCAGCGTTTGGTACGTGGCTTGCCTATATCATGCAACAGAGTGGCCCAACGTAGCCATAGGTTGTCGGTATGTTTGGAAATATTGTCCACAACTTCCAGGGTATGATAGAAGTTGTCTTTATGGGCACGCCCGTTCCGGTTTCCACTCCTTGCAGCGCCACCAGTTCGGGGAAAATCAAAGGCAGCAGTCCGCAGCGGTCCAGTTCTATAAAGCCTTTGGACGGTATGGGGGCGAGCAGGATCTTGTTCAACTCGTCGGCGATGCGCTCTTTGGAGATAATATGAATGCGTTCCTTGTTGCGTGACAGTGCTTCGAAAGTGGTGTCGTCAATATAGAAGTTCAGTTGTGTGGCAAACCGGACACAACGCATCATGCGGAGCGGATCGTCACTGAAAGTGATGTCCGGGTCCAGCGGTGTACGGATAGTTCTCTCTTTCAAATCGTCCAGCCCGTTAAAAGGATCTACCAGTTCACCGAAACGTGCTTTGTTCAGGCACACTGCCATGGCATTGATCGTGAAATCGCGCCGGTTTTGGTCATCCTCCAAGGTGCCGTCCTCTACTACAGGCTTGCGGCTGTCATGGCTGTACGACTCTTTACGGGCACCGACAAATTCCACTTCCGTGTCATGGTATTTAACTTGTGCCGTACCGAACGTTTTTAAAAACAGAAACGTGTGCCCCACGTCCCAGCTTCCTGCCGAGGCTGTGCCATTTCAATTCCGCTCCCTACTACGACTACATCTATATCCTTCGAGGGACGCTTCAGGAATATATCTCGTACATAACCTCCTACAACGTAACATTCCAATCCCAGTTCGTCTGCCGTTTCGGAGATTAACTTGAATATCTTATTATTAAAGTGTTCTTTTAGTTCCATATTCATCTTAAAGAGGGGCAAATTTACGATTTTTTGCGCAGGATAAGGAGAAATCACGCAATTAAATTGTATTTTTGCTGCATATAAAACGATCAAGTACATGAAAAAGATAGGATTAGTAGCATTATTTGCCTTGTTGCTGGCCGGTTGTGATGATGGCGGCGAGAAGAAAGCGCAAGAAAATTTGCGTAAGGCTGAAACGGCTTTGGAAAAAGAGAACTTTAATGAGGCCAAATTGCAGATAGACAGTATCCGCATCCTTTATCCGAAAGCGTTTGAAGCCAGAAAACAGGGAGTCAAGCTGATGCAGCAGGTGGATTTGAAAGAACAGCAGAAAAGTCTGATTTACCTGGATAGCATGATGGTGGTGAGACAAGCTCAGCTGGATTCCGTCAAAGGTAATTTTGTTCTTGAGAAAGATACTGCATATCAGGAGGTGGGTAACTATTTTTATCCTACCCAGACGGTAGAAAAGAATATAGGCCGTTCATTCTTGCGCGGGCAAGTGAACGAGCAGGGGGAAATGTCCCTTACCTCTATTTATTGTGCAGGAGGCACGTTGCATCACACGGCGGTGAAAGTGAGTGTGGGGGATACCTTTGCCGAAACTCCCGCCTCGAAAGACAGCTATGAAACCACTGACTTGGGCCGTGCAATCGAGAAGGCCGATTATAAGATGGGGGAAGACGGCGGCGTTATCGCTTTTATTGTAGCGAACAAAGATAAGAATATTCAACTTCAGTTTATCGGAGACCGTACTTATAAAACGGCTATGCAACCCAATGACCGTAAGGCGATTGCAGAATTAACAGAATTGGCGCGCATCCTGTCCGGCATGGAACAAATCCGTAAAGATAAGAAAGAAGCGAACTTGAAAATAGAGTTTGTAACCCGCAAAATGCAGGAACAGGAGGAAGAGAAGTGATGTGAATCGGAACACAAACAAAGCGGATTTTGAAAAGATTCCCCAAGTCCGCATTGTCCGTGTCCCTTGTTTCATGTATAGCCCTTACAATCGCTTCAAGGCCAGCTTGATCACTTTCTCTACCGGGGCGGCAGGCTCCTCTTTCAGTATGGCAGCCACTACCTTTTGTGATGCGGCTTGTGCGAATCCCAGCATGGTGAGTGCGGAAACAGCCTCGTCATGAATTTCTGTATTGGCCGGATTGGCAAACATTTCACTGTTCACTCTTTCCACGCCCGAAGTGGCGATCTTGTCCTTTAAGTCCACTATGATGCGTTGGGCAGTTTTCAGGCCGATGCCTTTCACCGTTTTCAATAACTTGTCATTACCGGAACTGATTACTCCGCACAGTTCGGAAGGGGATAAAGCCGACAGAATCATACGTGCCGTGTTGCCGCCGATGCCCGATACGGAAATCAGTAACAAAAATAACTCCCGTTCCTGCTTGGTCGAGAATCCGTAGAGTACGTAGGCGTCTTCCCGGATCGCTTCATAAATATATAATTTCGTATTGCTCTGATTCTGAATGGCCGAATACGTATTCAATGAGATATTGATGCCATATCCCATCCCGTTACAGTCTAAAACTACCGTTGCCGGAGTAATCTCCGCAATGTCTCCTTTAATATATTCTATCATGGTTGTTTCATTTGAAAATTTACAGTCCTTTGCAAAAATAGGACATCTATCTTTTAAATTATAAGTTCGGCAAGAATATTTTTAAATTATTAGGTCGTAGTGAACAAAAAAATGAGGCAAAATGTTTATTTTGCAGCGAATTAACAGATAATAGTAAACTAAACCCAATAAAAGATGAGAAAAATAAGAGCGGCGTGGTTGGATACGGTAACATTGGTCAGTATGTAGTGGAGGCTTTGGAAGCTGCTCCCGATTTTGAGATTGCAGGTATCGTCCGTCGTAGCGGTGCGGAAAACAAGCCTGCCGAGTTGGAAGCATACGCTGTGGTGAAAGATATAAAGGAATTGAAAGATGTGGATGTGGCTGTGCTGGCTACTCCGACCCGTAGCGTGGAAGAATATGCGAAAGAGATTCTGGCAATGGGTATCAATACGGTAGATAGTTTCGACATTCATACGCAAATCACTTCTCTCCGCCGTTCATTGGATGAGTCGGCAAAGCCGGTAAGGCTGTCGCTATTATTTCTGCCGGATGGGATCCGGGAAGCGATTCTGTAGTTCGTACACTGTTGGAAGCCATCGCTCCGAAGGGCATTACTTATACCAATTTCGGTCCGGGACGCAGCATGGGGCATTCCGTAGCAGTCCGTGCCATTGATGGAGTGAAGGATGCTTTGTCCATGACTATTCCTGTGGGTACCGGTATCCATCGCCGTATGGTGTATGTGGAACTGGAGGAAGGTGCGGACTTCAAGACTGTGGAAGCCGCCATCAAGTCGGATCCTTATTTTGTAAATGACGAGACACATGTAAAACAAGTTCCATGTGTGGACGATTTGAATGACGTGGGTCATGGCGTTAACCTGGTTCGTAAAGGGGTATCGGGCAAGACCCATAATCAGTTGTTCGAGTTTGACATGAAGATTAATAATCCGGCTCTTACCGCACAGGTGCTGGTTTGCGTGGCACGTGCCTCCATGAAACAGCAGCCCGGATGTTATACCATGATTGAATTCCTGTAATTGATCTGCTGTGCGGCGACCGTGAGGAACTGATTGCCATTTGGTATAAAGAGGTTTCCTCAAAAAGAACGATATTCTGAAAATCTCTTCTCTGTTTTTATTCCGGAGAAGAGATTTTTTATTTCCTTTGTGTTCATAAACAAAGAAATAGAACAATGATAGCAAGTATTGTATGGGATGTGGATCCTATCTTATTTAAAGTAGGTAGTTGGGAAGTGCGTTGGTATGGGCTGATGTGGGGCCTTGGTTTCATATTAGCTTATGAAATAGTAAGCCGTTTATTCAAAAAAGAGAAGTATCCGGAAGACTGGGTGGACAAGCTTTTCGTCTATTGCATAGTCAGTACGGTCATTGGCGCCCGTCTGGGGCACTGTTTGTTTTATGAATGGGACTATTATGGCGCCCATCCTGTTGAAATATTCAAGATTTGGAAAGGCGGGCTGGCAAGTCACGGAGGGGTGTTCGCCATCATTCTGGCTCTGATGTGGTACTCGAAAAAGTAACCCGGAAAAGTGTGTGGTGGTTGTTTGACCGCATGATACCTGCTGTGGCGATTGTCTGCTTCTGTATCCGTTTTGGTAATTTAATGAATTCCGAGATATTCGGATATCCCACCACGTTGCCTTGGGGATTTGAATTTGTCCGTTCCCGGGAGTGGCATCAGCTGTATGAAGGTTTGCCTTGCCATCCTACTCAGATTTATGAAATGCTGTATTGCCTGGTTGCCGGTGTAACTGCCTGGGTGATGTACCATACATACCATTTACAAAAAAGAGTGGGATTAATAACCGGAGTAAGCTTGCTTATATTTTTTGGCACTCGTTTTGCTCTGGAGTTTATGAAGAATCCGCAGGTTGCCGAAGAGGCGGATATGACTTTTAATATAGGGCAGTGGCTCAGTGTGCCGCTGATTCTGCTGGGGGCGTATCTCATAGCTACCAGCGTACCCGGAAAGAATAAAGGTTCCGGGAGGGGGGAGCAGATGAAAGGACGCCTTTTCAGCTTTCCGGCATCGCCCTGTATATCACGTGCGGGGCGCGTCCGTCTCTTTCTATTTTCTTTTCATTGCTCCATTGGCGTAGTTCGCTGCCGGCTTTTGTTTTCAGCAACCCTGTCAAGGCACAATATTCCTTGCAAGTGATAATGGAGTGCTCTTTCAGATAATTCGTCAGCCGTACAAAGCGTTCTTCTGCTGAATATCGGGTGGAGGAGGTCCGGAAACCATATTCTGCCCGTTCCAGCTTTCCTTTGCTTCGTACCTCCTTACGAAATTTCCGGGTGGGTTTGAACTTTATGTTGTCAAAATGTACCGATGCGGCTCGTATCTCGCTTTTGTCCGTTACCTTGCGGCAAGTCAGTGTGGCCGAGAAAGTACCCAGTTCTCCCAGTTTTACGTTATAACCGTCTGCCAGGTAATTGGCGATAATGCTTTCCAGGTCACATAGCAGACCGACGACGGTCCCTTCGTGGACGGTGGAACGCCGGGCAATGTCTTTAGCCAGGTCTTTCAGGCTTTTTGTGCCCGATACTACAATTTGTGGATACAGGGTGGGCTGTTCCTTCTCTCCCTGTATGTCGGGGGAGGTTTTGAAATCATACTTTGCTGCCATGTTTAATGCTTTTTAATAGGGAGATTAAGTCGTTTCTTGCTGAACGCTAAGGGGATTCTTTCTATTAACTTCTATAGACGCAGGCAATGGACCGTACGGTTTACTGTAGTGGACTGTACGGTCTGCTATAGTGGATTGTACAGTCTGCCATCGGAGTCTGTCTTAGTATTCAGGACAAAAGTACTTAATCATACTGGAAAAACCTATTAATTCATAGGAGAAAAGAGCTTGTACGGGCAAATTAGATGTTCCCCTTGAAGGTTTGAGGGATTTTCCTTTCATTGTGGCGTCTTTCTTTTCAGTTGGTGCTGTTGTAAAGGTAAGTGTTTTATGCTGATTACCGGCATACTTCGGATAGAAAAAGAGGAATTGGGAATTTTTTTCTCTTGCTTGCCTAAAGGCGGCTGATAGTAGGCTGAAGGATAATCCTTCAGGTGTTTTCTTCGATGAAATGGGGAAAAACAGCAAAAACTGAAGGCTGAAGGAAAATTGGGATGAACTTGTTTTTAGAGGTGAAAAGGCCTATGGTTCACGAGAAATGTTACATAATCCGTCACTTTTGTTGCAATGAAACAAAAATGCCAGCAGCTGTAACAAATGTTTTATAGAGGTTGCCGGCTGTCCCCTACCTTTGCCTCAGAAAAACTTTTAAAAACATTTAATGCTATGAACAAAAATCAGCAAAAGAACCGGATGGGCGCGGTCATTATTTTACTTGCCGCCGCTTGCTTGAATGGTTATGCACAACAAGATTCTACCAAGTGTCCTCTGATTCGAAAGAGGAAGGCAATCGCAATGTCATGTTGAATGCGGCTAGTGCCAATGGTCCTCGTGAAATCTCTATCGGTCTGCCCGGTGGTGATGTGAATGTACTCGAAAATGGTCTTCCTGTAGTATATAATTCGAATCCTCATAATGTAAACACGCATTGGCGCGGAGACAGCAGCTTGGGACATACCGGATTGTTGAAGATTTCCGAAACAGCGATTACTACCGGCAATATAGGTTATGCTGTCAATTCATTTACGGAACTCGGCTTGAATAAAGAGAAGAAAATGAATGGCGTGCTGAACTACGGCACCAATCATTTCGGTAAACAGCAATTTGACTTTAATCTGAATGGAAGTATCGGAAAAGATTGGTTTTACAGCGGCAGTATCTATCAGAATTTTGATCCGGGTTCGTTCAAACTACGTTTTGCACAATATCAGGACCGGACTCAGATCTATAAGTTTGCTTTGACTAAGTTCTACAATGAAGGACGTGGACAGCTCTCTGCCATCTACCATTACAGCAACAGCCATTGGTTGTCCAATGCTACCACCGGTGCACCATTTATTTATGTAGGCGATGGGAGTGTGAAGGAGATTCCCGGTTTCGGTCTCGGTACTTCTTCCTATCTGCCTAATGTATCGGATATGGTTTATATGGACATGCGTACCGGAGAGATGAAAAAGATCAGTCTGTATGATGCTACGGCCAGTAAAGGAAATCAGTTGACGGTTCTTAACCGTTACCGGTGGGATAACGGGTTGGAGTGGAAAATCAATATGAAGTATGACCATGCTTTGGGCTCCTATCTGTACCAGACTCCGATGTCTATGGAGCAGAAAGTATTGGCCGACGGTTATAGCACCAAAGGACTGGATGGAGCTTTGAATCCTTATGAAGGATATGTGCAGAGCCGTATGTCCTGTTTCAACCGGGGGAATATAGATGAATTCTTCTTTACCACCGAGTTGTCGCGGAAGTATGATTATATGACTTGGCGTGTGGGGGTGAACGAATGGTATTATGATGTGGACTATGCTTCGAACACTACCATGTACGACCATACGGTAGAAGAATATCCCCAAATGTTGTACAGCGCTGATACGAAGGATATTCATCATTACGGAAACACTCCTTATTATAATCTGAACCAGAATGCTTCCGAATATTACAAAGGACATGAAAACAAACTGGCTCTTTATGCTACTCACGACTGGGACATCACCGATAAATGGAATGTGTATTATGGCGCACGCTTCGAGTACCAGCGTCTGGCAGGAAAGAACCTGGCGGTATATAATGCCGAAGGCAATCCGGTAGCCGCTTTGCCGGTTATCATATCGGGGCAGTTGCGGCCGATGGTACGAAGATAGCTCCCCGTCATTTCAGCTACGATTGGTTGAACATGGCTTTCACGGCGGCCGCTACTTATAAAATGACGAAACAATTTGGCTTTACCGCCGATTTTACCTACAATACCCAGCGTCCGAATATGTCGAACTTTGCTCCTGCCGAGATGCCGAATGTAGATAAGATTACGATTCCTTTGGGGCGTGCGGTATTTATTTCAATAATGACTGGATTAGCCTGACCTCATTATTCAGTTACATTGCCAAGACTAACAACAACTCTACCTTGAATCTGATTAATCCGAATAATGATAAGGATATTAAGGCGGCTGCATTGAGTTATGATATTGAAACAATAGGATGGACGACGGATGCAGTTGTGAAACCTTTCAAAGGATTTGATTTCCATTTCCTGTTCACTTACCAAAGCCCGAAGTATAAAAAGTATGAAACAGGAGTGACTTTTAGTGACGGGACAACATCGGGTATCAATGCCACCGGCAATATCGTTACTGAAATTCCGAAGGTGCTGATAGAGCTGGACCCTAGTTACAACATTACCAAAGACTTGAAGGTATGGGCAAGTTTCCGTTACTTCAGCAAAACGTATGCGAATATCAAGAATGCTTATTACTTCAACGGTCGTTGGGAAACATTCGGTGGAATTAACTGGAATGTAAACAAACATCTGTCCTTAAGCGGAACTGTGATAAACTTCTTGAACCAGACCGGTGCTAAGGGCAGCATCTCGGGGGCGGAATTGGTTGATAAGGAAAATGCGGCAGCATATAATGGCGCATGGATGGCAGGTAGCTATATCCGTCCGTTCACCGTAGAATTTGCGGCGAAAATAACATTCTGATTCAAGAGGGATTTAATTCTTCTTTATGGTGGAAAAGTAACATTTATACATAAGAATGAAACAAATGTTTCAGCCGGTAAGGCAGGTTTCCGTTAACTTTGCCGATAACGAAAAACAATCAAACAAAACTTTTAATATCCTATACTTCATGAAAACAAATCTTGTTAACCTTGCATTAGGTTTAGCCTTTACAGGAGGCGCTGTTTCTTGTCAGTCACAAAAAAATGACCTGGTTTTCGAACATCAGGGAGATACGGTGACAATCGTACATATTGCCCGTCCCGCTAACTATTTGTTGCTTCCGATTCAGGAGAGCAGCAAGGAAGGCTGGTAAGGTGGATACTGGGAGCCCCGCAGATACCGATATGGATGTGCGTCTGGCTACAGACAGCGTTGAATATTATGTTCCGTTTGCCTTGCCTCAGGGAAGTGAGGAGCTACTGTCATTATAAAGAAGGTGGCGGCAGATGCGCTGTGTTGGGACAGCATCCGGGTTTCGGATACATTTGATACGGCAAACAGGGATAAGTTCCGTCCGGTTTATCATCACACTCCGCTTTATGGCTGGATGAATGATGCCAACGGACTGGTTTATAAAGACGGTGAATATCACCTTTATTTTCAATATAATCCATACGGCTCCGTATGGGGAAATATGCACTGGGGACATTCCGTGAGCAAGGATTTGGTTCATTGGGAGCATCTTGACCCGGCGATTGCCCGTGATACATTGGGGCATATCTTTTCGGGAAGTGCCATTGTGGATAAACATAACAGCGCAGGCTACGGTGAAAATACAATTGTCGCTTTTTATACTTCGCACCGTAATATACCCGGTGGGCAGAGCCAGGTACAAGTATGGCATACAGTACGGACAACGGGCGTACTTATACGAAGTATGAACAGAATCCGGTTCTTACTCCGTTTGACGGACTACAGAATTTCCGTGACCCGAAGGTCTTTTGGTATGAACCCGAACAGAAATGGATTATGATTGTCAGTGCGGATAAGAATATGCGTTTTTATTCATCTGCCAACTTGAAGCAATGGGAATATATGAGTGAGTTTGGAGAAGGATTTGGTCCTCAGCCCAATCAGTTCGAATGTCCGGATTTCATCCAACTTCCTGTAGATGGTGACCGGACCAGGATGAAATGGGTGATGATTGTCAATATCAATCCGGGATTTGTCTATGGAGGCAGCGGTACGATGTATTTTACAGGCGACTTTGACGGGCATCAGTTTGTATGTGATACGAAACCCGAGGTGGTGAAATGGCTCGACTGGGGGAAAGATCATTATGCCACTGTTTGTTTCTCGAATACCGGCGACCGTGTCATTGCCGTACCTTGGATGAGCAACTGGCAGTATGCTAACTATACTCCTATACAACAGTTCCGCAGTGCCAATGCTTTGCCG
>ENA-OQCS01000925-OQCS01000925.1-human-gut-metagenome-genome-assembly--contig:-NODE-925-length-15897-cov-2.429169_pt1 | contig 15897 bp, 23 predicted proteins | sample MGYA00242757_ERZ504575 | MGnify/ENA primary metagenome ERZ504575 (study PRJEB26092, sample SAMD00036297) | human gut metagenome | host: Homo sapiens | study: EMG produced TPA metagenomics assembly of...
TGATTTAATTCTAACAGAAAAGCAACTCGTTGTGTACTTTTAGCACTAAAAAACCAGTGGAAATTTACCTGACGGTAAAACTCCACTGGTTTTTCTGTTTAAGGTTGGGTTTTGTCCCAGCCTCTTTGCCTTTTATACGGCATATTTATTTTATTAAATCCTTCAGCCCGCGTATCCGCATAACCTTCCAGGTAAAGCACAGACTGCGCAGCGACTGGTCCAAAAACATCGGTACCAGGCGCCAACAATACCCAGCTTGCAATAATAGATAAAGAAAGCCGTCATCAGAGGACGCAAAACGGTAATCAGCACAAAGGAATAGACGGCAACGGCAGTAGTCTGACCGCTGCCACGCAATATACCTGCAGTATAATCGTATGCCCCTGCGGTATGCAAACTGCTGCCACCCAGAACATTACCGTTTCACTGAGAGCAAGTGCCTGCGCATCCTGCGAATAAACGCTGAAAATCGGCACGCGTGCGGCATACAGGATAATAAAAGAGGCAACGGAAAGTCCCAGTCCCCATTTAAAGCCTATACTGCGGCAGCGCTTCCAGGTTGCATAATCAGCGGCACCGCGCATCTGCCCGGCAAGCACCATATTAGCCTTACCGAAGCCGAAGATAAAATCATAAGAAAAATCGCAGATATTATAGCAAATGCTGTGTACTGCATAGGGCAGAGTACCAAGACGCGCAGTCATCCAGCCATAGGCCAGCATACCGATGCGTTCAGCTCCCAGCTCACTGAAAACACCGCCGAATACCGGCATAAATTCCCGCCAAAAGATTTTATCCGGCAGCTGCAGCAGACCGTCACTGAAAAAGCCCTCATGCTTCATAATCCAGACGGTGATACCAAGAGTACACAGAGAGCCGATAATCGTGCTGATTGCCGCGCCACGCACACCCCAGCCGGCAAAACTGCCAAAGCCTGTAATGAGAAAATAATTGCAGACGATATTCACTACATTTCCGACAATATTGCTTTTCATAATAGCGTTTGTCCGGCCTAAACCTAACAAGGTTCCCTGTAACAAGAGTGACAGTGAGTTTAGCAGTACTGCAGCTACGGCAATATTGCCGTAAGCCAGCGCCAGCTCCAGATAATCCCTCTGCGCGCCCATCAGCACCACCAGCTTCTCAAAAAAGCCATAGAAAAGCAGATGCAGGACTACAAGCAGGATACCGCTGACAGTAAAGCTTTGGCGCAGCAAAACCTTAATAGCGGAATATTGTCCGGAACCGAATTTATTCGCCGTCAGAATCGTAACTGCTGACGCCAGTGAGCGCGATACTGTCAGCAGTACCAGGCGCAGCGGCAGAAAAATACTTACCGCCGCTATAGCTTAGCACCCAATACGCCTACCATAATCAAATCAGCCGCAGCCAGAAAGGTCATAAAAATGCCCTCCAACGCAGCGGGGAGGGCAATACGCAAATATTTACCTGTTAATGAATCATTAAAGCTCTTCATTTTCTAGAAACATATACGTTAAAACAAATAAACAAATTTATTCAGCATCCTCTTCATGATGGATTGCTGCCAGAGAAACAACCTTGTCCTCATCGTTCAAGGTCATCAGCTTTACGCCCTGGGTATTACGGCCATATTGGGAAATCTGATCAACATCGGTACGGATAATCAGACCGGCTGCAGTAATCATCATGATTTCCTGATCCGGGTTAATAACCTTCATGCCAATTACCAGACCGGTTTTTTCGGTAATCTTCATATTGATGATACCCTTGCCGCCGCGAGTCTGCTTACGGTATTCCTTAACCTCGGTACGCTTGCCCATACCGAATTCAGTTGCCGTCAGCACCTCGGAATCCTCATCGGAAACGCTGTCCATAGCTACAACCTCATCGCCGTAGTTGAGGGAAATACCCTTTACGCCATGTGCGGTGCGTCCCATAGTGCGTACATCCTGCTCATCAAAGCGGATGGCAATACCGTTACGGGTTGCCAAAATGATTTCGCTGTTGCCGTCAGTAAGCTCTACACCGATCAGGTCCTCATCATCGTCCAGATTAATAGCAATCATGCCGTTTTTGCGAACGCTTTCCAGATCCTTAAGGTTGATTTTCTTGACGGTACCCTTATTGGTAGCCATAAACATGTACTGCTCTTCTCTGAATTCCTTCACCGGAATAACAGCTGTAATCTTTTCACCGGGCATCAATGCCAGCAGATTGATAATAGCTGTGCCCTTGGCAGTGCGGCTTGCTTCGGGGATTTCATAGCCCTTCTGGCGATATACACGGCCACGGTTGGTGAAGAAGAGAATGTTATGGTGAGTAGTGGAGAGGAAGAGATGCTCTGCGGAATCATCAATCTTCTTGCCGCTGCCGCCGGTTTTGCTACGCCGCCGCGTTTTTTGGCTGCGGAAGTTGTCCAGAGTCTGGCGTTTGATATAGCCTGATGGCTGATGGTTACAACGATATCCTCTTCGGCAATCAGATCCTCAATATCCATTTCGGAGCTGTCGATGGAAATTTCGGTACGACGCTCGTCACCAAAGCGCTTCTTCATTTCCTGAAGGTCTTCCTTAATAATGTTCATAACCTTGTGCTCATCTGCCAATACGCTTTCCAGCCAATCAATGGTTTCCAGCAGGTCGGCATATTCTTCGTCAATCTTCTTGCGCTCCAGGCCGGTCAGGCGCTGCAGACGCATATCCAAAATAGCCTGTGCCTGACGCTGGCTCAGCTTAAAGTTTTCCATCAAAGCGGTGCGGGCAATTTCTGCTGTCGCGCTACCGCGGATGGTGCTGATTACAGCATCAATATTATCCAGGGCAATCTTTAAGCCCTCTAAGATGTGAGCTCTGTCCTTGGCCTTGCCCAGCTCGTAGCGGGTACGTCTGGTAATAACGTCCTTCTGGTGCTCCAGATAGTATTCCAGCACCTGCTTAAGGTTCAGGACACGCGGCTGGCCGTTAACCAGCGCCAGCATGATGATACCAAAAGAGCTTTGCAGGGCGGTATGCTTGTACAAACGGTTCAGAACAACGTCAGGAACAGCATCACTCTTCAGCTCAACAACAATCTTCATGCCGTCTTTAAGGCTGGAGAAGTCATCAACCTTGGTAATGCCTTCGATTACGCCGTCCTTAGCCAGGTTAGCAATATCCTTAATCAGGTTAGCTTTATTAACCTGATAGGGGATTTCGGTAATAACGATATGGTGCTTACCCTTGTTGGCAGGCACGATTTCAGCCTTAGCGCGGATTTTTACTACGCCACGGCCGGTGTTATAAGCGCTGGTAATACCTTCTTTACCCAAAATGCAGGCACCTGTCGGGAAGTCAGGACCTTTGATAGCCGTCATCAGCTGCGGAATTTCCACATCCGGGTTATCAATCAGCATAACAAGGCCGTTAACAACCTCGCACAGATTGTGCGGAGGAATATTGGTAGCCATACCTACCGCAATACCGGCACTGCCGTTAATCAGCAGAGCAGGGACCTTTGAAGGAAGTACGCTAGGCTCTTTTAAGGATTCATCATAGTTAGGTACAAAATCAACTGTATCCTTTTCGATATCCTCCAGCATTGCCTCAGCAATTTTAGCCATACGTACCTCGGTATAACGCATTGCTGCCGGACTGTCGCCATCAATACTGCCGAAGTTACCATGGCCGTCTACCATCAGATAGCGGGTAGAGAAATCCTGCGCCAGGCGCACGATTGCATAATATACGGAAATATCACCATGCGGGTGATATTTACCTAAAACGTCACCGACGATACGAGCGGATTTTTTATAGGGCTTCGTCGGAGTCATGCCTGCTTCCTGCATTGCGTATAAAATACGGCGATGTACAGGCTTCAAGCCATCGCGGACATCAGGTAAAGCACGTTGGATGATAACGCTCATCGCATAATCGATATAGGATTTTTGCATTTCCTCTTCGATATATACGGGAAGAACTTTACCAGTGGTATTTTCTAAATCCACTTTATCACCTTTCCTTTACAAAAAACAATATTACAACCAGATAACTGAGGCAAAAGGCCTCACCTCAGGTTATTTTAATAATATCTCATAAACCTGCTTGCCAATCAGCAGGGTGGTAACCAATAAATACAAGGGACGCACATAGGAAGCACCCTTTTTAATTGCCAGTCGGGTACCGACAACAGCACCGGCAATCATTGCCGCAGCCATAATTAGGCCGTAGCTCCAGATAATCGTGCCGCTGACAGCGAAGGATACCAACGCTCCCACGCCGCTGGCAAAATTCAACGCCTTGGCATTACCGGCAGCCGTTACAAAATCATATCCCAAATATAAAAAGCCAAAAATTAGGAAGGAGCCTGTACCGGGACCGAAGAAGCCATCATAAAGCCCATGGCAAACGCCATAACGATGGCACCGATTAAAGCCTGCATACCAAGCTTTTCTACCGTACCGGCATCGCCCAATCCTTACGGCGATAGGTATAAACAGCAACAGCAACCAAAAGCACGACGATAATATTTTCATCAGCTGCTCCGGCAGCAGATAAACTACGTAGGCACCTAAGCTGAACCGATAAAGGAAAGCGGCATCAGCGTAAAGGCTGCCTTTTTTATTTTACCGGCGCGCCAAAAGGAGAGCACGCTGGTAAAGCAGCCGATAGAGGCTGCCAGCTTGTTTGTTCCCAAAGCATATGGAACAGGCAAGCCTAGGCTCAACAGGGCAGGGGTGGAAATTAAACCGCCGCCGCCGACAGTAGAATCAATAAACGAAGCTATAAAGCCTGATACAATCAGGAAAATAACTGTCGTAGTATCTAAATTCGCCACAAAAGTTTCCAAAAAATTCCCCTCATTTCAGTGCTAGTAATTAGTTGTTAGTAGTTAGCAAGCGGAACTCATTATGCCAAATATCAGGCTGCACGGCTTCACTGCACACTATTTACTAATCACTGCTTACTTTTCACTGTACACTATACACTATTAACTTTTAACTATTTACTTCCTTCCGCCCAACGGATATAGATTCCTAAAGCACCGCTGTGACAGGTGCAGCGGATTTTTCGGTACCTTCCAGAACCTCATTGCTGATAGCGTAAGGGTAGAGCTGGCGCAGTGTTGCCTGCTGCAAGGGCCAGCGCACGCCGGTAAAATCTACTACCGTGCTTTCGCTTAAGGGCAGCAGTGAAACAGCTTCCTCCGCAGCCTGCAGCTTCAGCTCTACGCTTTCGCCCTCTGTCAGCAGCAGCATAAATTCCTTGTCATCCGCCAGTATAACACTGCAGCCACGCTGCTTTTTTACTCCCAGAAGAGTATAAACGTTGCTGTATAAATGGTCGAAGCGTCCGCCCCAAATACCGCTGGCAAGAATATCTCCCTCAGGAAGATTATGCAGCAGCAGCTGCAGGTCGGTATCATCTTAGCAGGATTAAAGCTGTGCACCTCTGTGCCTGCAGCACGCGCCTGCCTGTAAACAGCCTGCGATGAGCTGTCGCAGTCACCGAACAGCTCCGCCGGCACACAGCCGGCTGCAAAGCAATACTCGGCGCCGCGGTCGGCGCAGTAAATTTTCTTATCGCTGCTGACGCTGTGCAGCCACTCAGTTTTCGGTCCGCGTCCGCCTGCAACCACCAGCAAAGTGTCAGCAGGGGAAGTGCAGCAGAGTGATGTTTCACGTGAAACATCACGCGCAGTTCCAGCTCAGGCAATACAAAAAGCTTAGCAGCCATTATTTTTTCGCTACAGCGACAGGCTTAATCACAATTTGGCCGTTTTCCTTAAGAACCTTCCAGGTGCAGTCACCATTCTTGTTCTTCAGCCATTCCATGCTGATTTCCAGAAGAAAACGGTTCAGACGCTCCTGCGCATCCTCCGGCAGCAGCAGCTCTTTTTTAGCAGGTGCCTTAGCACCCTTTAATTTGCTTTGCTTATCCTTTTCATCCGCATACATACCATTTTCAAAGGTCAGCTCTTCACTGAAGCCCTTCAGCATATCTGCATCGGAAAGTCCTTTTTTAATTTTAACCATTTAAAGCACCTCTTTTTATGCTACAAGCCTGCTTACAGGTCCAGGTTACGAACCTTCTTAGCATTGTCCTCGATAAACTGACGGCGCGGCTCAACCTTATCGCCCATCAGAATGGAGAAAATGCGATCTGCTTCCGCAGCGTCTTCCAGATGAACCTGCAGAATAGTACGTGCAGCAGGATCCATAGTTGTTTCCCACAGCTGGCCGGGGTTCATCTCGCCTAAGCCTTTGTAACGCTGTACATACGGGTTAGTATCGCGGCCAACCTCGTCGAGGATTTCCTGCAATTCTTCATCGCTGTAAGCGTAGTAATGCTGCTTCTGGTTTTTACGGATTAAATACAGCGGCGGCTGTGCAATAAACACATGGCCTTCCTTAATCAGGGGCTGCATATAACGGTAGAAGAAGGTCAACAGCAGCGTACGGATATGCGCACCGTCGACGTCGGCATCTGTCATAATAATAATCTTGCCATAACGCGCCTTCTCCAGATTAAAGTCATCGCCGATACCACAGCCGAAGGCGGTAATCATATTACGGATTTCTTCACTGCTCAGCACCTTATCAAGACGTGCCTTTTCTACATTAAGGATTTTACCGCGCAGCGGCAAAATAGCCTGGAAATCACTGTTACGTCCCTGCTTGGCACTGCCGCCTGCAGAGTCACCTTCGACCAGATAAATCTCGGTATCCTCAACGTTACGGCTCTTGCAGTCAGCCAGCTTGCCGGGAAGTCCGCCCAAATCCATAGCGTTCTTACGGCGTGTAAGCTCGCGCGCCTTGCGTGCTGCCAAACGGGCGCGTGCAGCAACAATAGCCTTTTCCACCAGCTTTTTGGCAACCTGCGGATTTTCCTCCATAAACTCGGCCAGAGTATCGCCGACCAGATTATCAACGATAGGCATAACCTCGCTGTTGCCCAGCTTAATTTTAGTCTGGCTTTCGAACTGCGGGTTCTGCACCTTCAGGCTCAGAACTGCGGTTAAGCCCTCACGCACATCATCACCGCTCAGCGCATCCTCATTTTCCTTGAGCATATTGGTTTTACGCGCATAAGCGTTAATTGTGCGTGTCAGCGCCTTACGGAAGCCGCTGAGATGAGTACCGCCTTCTTCGGTGTTGATGTTGTTGACATAGGTGAAAATATTCTCGCTGTAGGTATCACAATATTGCATTGCAACCTCAACGATAACAGCATTCTTTTCACCCTCCAGATAAATCGGCTTCGGATTTATTTTATCCTTATCCTTATCCATAAATTCAACGTATTCGATAATACCGCCGGCAAAATGGAAGGTTTCACTCTTATCCTCGGCACGTTCATCGGTCAGGGAAATAGTAATGCCCTTATTCAAAAAGGCCAACTCGCGAATACGCAGACGCAGAGTATCATAGCTGTATTCCGTTTCCGTAAAAATGGTAGCGTCAGGTTTGAAATGTACTGTGGTACCGGTAGTTTCGCAATCGCCCTTTTCGTAAAGCTTTTTCGAGGTTTTACCCTTAGCAAACTCAATGCCGTAGCATTTGCCGCCGCGGCGCACCTCAACCTCCATGTGCTCACTCAAAGCGTTAACGCAGGTAACACCGACACCATGCAGACCGCCGGAAACCTTATAGCCGCCGTCACCGAACTTACCGCCTGCATGCAGTACTGTCATGATAACCTCAACAGCAGGCTTCTGTTCCTTTTTCATCATATCCACGGGAATGCCACGGCCGTTATCGATAACCGTAATGCTGTTATCCTTATGGATAATTACCTTGATATCACTGCAGTAGCCGGCCAAAGCCTCGTCAATACTGTTGTCCACAACCTCATACACCAGATGGTGCAGACCGCGGGAGGACGTACTGCCGATATACATAGCAGGTCTTTTGCGTACAGCCTCCAGGCCCTCTAAAACGTGAATCTGTTCCGCGTTATAGTTACCCTTGACCGCTGTAGCTTCTTCAATATCAATATCCTGGGTCATATTTACCTCCGTTTTAAAATTTCTAAATTAGTATAGACAGCGCCGTCCAGAAAACCTGATTCAGCGCGTTTTTTCAAAGTCACCGAAGAAATCGAGGACAAATACATTGTATCATCGGTCAGAACGCAGCTGTAATAGCCTTCGCCGCCGGAAGCATCGACTACCTTATAGCGGGAGCCGTACTTCTTGACGAAATCGTCATAAACCACTGACTGAGGGTGATTCAAATTAAAAAATAGCGATTATTTCACTGTTTTTTACCATGTAATCTACTCCCAAATGCAGATACACCCTGATCCCTCCTTAAATAAGTCAAAGCATTTTCATACAGTGCAAGGGTAATGTCCTCAGGCTGCTTTTCCAGCAGAAACATTACCGCCAGCAGGCTTTCCTTCTTATCGGCAAAGCCGCAGCGCACCCGTTCAAAATAGTAGCTTTGTAAGTTTTCCTTTACAGCCGTAAATAATATTTTATCACATTTATAGTAGGCCAGACAATCTTCATACTTCAGCCAGGGCTGAATCCGCAGCAGCTCCGCCAGCTTGCTGCGCAGCTCCTCGCGCTGCTCGCGCTCGCAGATGCTGCACATATCCAGTCCCTTGCGCATTTGGCACCGCATATTGGGCATTTGGTATATTCCGCAGGCGGTTCAGGCGGCTCGGCCTGCTTTTCCTTTTGCTGCTGCTTTCTGAAAAAGCTGCCGGTATGAAAATAAACCTTTTTAATCAGCACGCGTCCCAGCAAAAAGGAGTTGATTTTTTGCAGAAACAGCTGCTGCATCATATAAAGCTCGTTGGCCAGCATACTGTTGGCCGTGCGCACATAAAGCTCGCTGCCGCTGATTTTTTCGATAGCACAGCTGCGCGCCAGATTTTCGCCCACAATCTCCGTCCATCTGCTTTCCAGATAATGCTGCAGATAGGCCAGCTTGATTTCCGGCGATATATAAGCCTTTTTATAGGTACGGCGCGGATCAAACAGACGGCGGATAACCTCCTCCGCAGCCTCTAAATTCTCAGCATACATAATCAGGCCTCGCTTATACTGCCACCGGAAATTTTAAAGTAAGCATTACCGGCGAGCTCCGGTATCAGCTCGCGGTCATTTACTGTAATAAAGGTCTGCACTCTGCCGTCAATAAACAGCAGCAGCTGAGCGCGGCGGCTGTTATCAAGCTCGCTCATTACGTCATCCAAGAGCAGAACAGGGAATTCGCCCAGCTCGTTTTTGACATACTGCAGCTGCGACAGCTTCAGTGCCAGAGCACCGCTGCGCTGCTGCCCCTGTGAGCCGAAGCCCGCAAGGAAAGACCGTTGAGCAGAAGCTGCAAATCGTCGCGGTGGGGACCGATGCCCGTATTACCGCGCAGAATATCAAGGCGCTGACGCTCCGACAGCTGTTCACGGTAAAAATCCTCTGCTGCCGCCTCAGCAGACTGCGGATAGAGCAGAGTGCTGTTGTTAGCCTTCTGCTCATAGCGCACCTGCAGCATTTCGCTGCCCTTGGTAATGGATGAATAAATCTCTCCGGCAATAGCCTGCAGCTTGCCCAAAGCCGCCAAACGTCTGCGGACAATAGCTGCCGCCAGACGGATGAACTCCTCGTTCCAGGGCTGCAGTATATCAGGAGTGCCGCCGTTATCGCGCAGCTCCTTCAAAAGACGGTTGCGCTGCTGCAGAACACGGTTATACTTCAGCAGCAAATCGTAGTAGACAGGATCTGTCTGGGCAATCTGCATATCAAAGAAGCGGCGTCGCAATGCAGGCTCACCCTTGACCAGCTGCAGGTCCTCCGGCGAAAACATCACCGTATTCAGGGCACCGTAATGCTCCTTGGGACGCACGCGCGCACCGTCGAGCAGTATTTCCTTCTGCCAGCGTTCATGCTGACGGTATTTTTTATTTTTACCTCATGGCTGCCGCTGAAGCTGGCATATTCCACGCCTACGGCCATAGCGTCGGCACCCATTTTCAGCATTTCCTCTTCGGCGGAGGTACGGTGCGACATACCGAAGGCACTGTAAAAAATAGCCTCCAGCAGATTAGTTTTTCCTTGGGCGTTCTGCCCGTAAAAAACATTAATCATAGATGAAAGCTGCAGGCTGCAGCTTTCATAGTTGCGGAAATTAACCGCATAAAGACTGTTGATTTTCATTAAACTTCTTTGGCAACGGTCAGCTCTATCTGGTCATCAATATTTACTACATCGCCGGGATGTACCTTTTTACGTTTTTCCGTTACCAGCTGGCCGTTCAGGCGGACAACGCCATCTTCAACCATCAGAAATGCCTGGCCTCCGGTATCAGCAACACCGGAAAACTTCAGCAGCTTATCCATAGTAATAAATTCTGTTGTGATTTCTACAGTTTCTTTTTGCATAATTCCGCTCCTTAGAAAACAACACGTACCGGTGTTACGATGTAGGTATAATCCGGTTCATCGGCACAGGTAACACATACCGGGCTGAGAGAGGTATTCATGGATAAAACAGCTTCCTCTGCTTCCAGGTTCTTCAGGATATCCAGAATATATTTGGCATTAAAGGCAACATTTAGCGGATCACCGATAGTCTGGCAGGAAACAACCTCCAGGCCGGTACCTACATCCGGGCTGCTGCTGGTAATAGTAATTTCGTCGGCAGCTACGCTCATTTTGATGATGCTGTAATCACCGTCGGTAGAGAAAAGAGCAACACGCTCGACAGCGCCGGCAAGCTCTTTGATGTTTACCTTACTGGTCAGAGCGAATTTCGGCGGAATAACACGGCGATAATCAGGGAACTGACCTTCAATCAGACGGGAAACAATAACTATATTATCGATAACAACCATAATCTGGTTATTGAGCAGGGAAATAAGTACCTGCTGCGGTACTCACCTGTCAGGTTACGGGAAATTTCGCCCAAAACCTTGGACGGAATAATCATGCTGAGCTCTTCATTTCCCTCATAGGGCAGAGATTTGATAGCCAGACGATGGGTATTGGTGCCGACGAAGGTAATTTTGCCGTCTTTAGCTTCTACCAGAATACCGGTAAACAGAGGTCTTGCTTCATCGGTAGAGCAGGAGAAGATAGTCTTTTAATCAGTTCTTTAATCATGCCGTCATCAAGGCAATGGTTCTGTCTGCATCAAAGGTGGGAAATTTAGGATAATCATCTTCATTCATTAAGAAGAGCTGATATTCGGATTTTCCGGAGCTTACTTAATAGAGTGCTTTTCTTCATTTTTGCTGATAGTCAGGCTTTCAGCAGGCAATTTACGGATAAGGTCGGCAAAGTGCTTGGCAGAAACAACTATTTCCCCCGATTCGCTGATTTCCGCATCAATGGTGCAGGAAATAGCCATATTTAAATCCATAGCCTGTATTTCCAGCTTGTTATCTGCTGCGATAACATGGATACCGGAAAATATAGGTGTGCTTGGTTTGGAAATAATTGCTCTTTGAACTGTCTGGATTGCTTTATTTAAGCTGTTGGTATTACAGGAAATTATCATTTGTTCACAGTCCTCCTTGTTTTTTTAATACTGTTATAATATATAAAAAGTAGTCGACGTAGTAGTAGGGTCTGTTAGTTGTGGGGAAAAGTGCTTTGAGCGTAGCTGTGATGCATTATTTCCCATGTATATAAGGCTGTTGATAACCGGGAAATAATATACACATAATCTACAGGCTAAAATTTTATCAACTTATGCTCAAAAGTTATACACAGTTTAAAGGGGAGTTATCAACAGTTTTTGTGGATAATTTTTTTTACTGTTATTGCCGCAGGATTTCGATGATTTCCTGCAGCTCGTTTTGGAAGGCGAGGTTTACTGTTTTTGAAGTTGCTTATTTTTTCGTAAGCATGGATAACGGTGGTATGGTCGCGTCCGCCGAAGAGCTCACCGATACGCGGATAGGATAAATCAGCCAGCTCACGGCAAAGATACATAGCAACCTGGCGCGGAAGGCAATGTTTGCGTACGCTTTTTGTTGAACAGCTCGTCCTGCTTAACATTGTAGTGGTCGGCAACAACCTTGATGATGCCTTCATAGGTGATGGTTCTGGTTTTGATATCGTTGCCCATGTCGGAAAGAACTTTTTGCGCGGTTTCTACAGTGATGGGCATGTGCATGAGGGAGGTGTATGCTACTATTTTATTGTAGGCACCCTCTATTTCACGGATGTTGGTGGCGATGTTGGTGGCCAGCAGGGTGATGACCTCAGTCGGCAGGACGATATTGTCCGATGCGGCTTGGTACGCAGGATAGCCATACGTGTTTCCAAATCCGGAGTCTGGATATCTGCTGTGAGGCCTGATCAAAACGGGAACGCAGGCGGTCCTCTAAGGTTTCGATTTCGCGCGGAGGACGGTCACTGGAGATGATGATCTGTTTATCGGCATCCTTCAGTGCATTAAATGTATGGAAGAATTCCACCTGCGTCTGCTCCTTGCCCTTCAGAAACTGGATATCGTCGATAATCAGGCAGTCAATATTGCGGTATTTCTGGCGGAAGGCCTCAGTTGTTTTGTTCTGGATGGAATTGATGATTTCGTTGGTGAATTTTTCACTGGAGGTGTAGAGTACCTTCATGCTGGGGTTGTTCTGCTTAATGCGGTTGCCGATAGCGTGCATTAAGTGTGTTTTGCCCAGACCAACGCCGCCGTACAGGAAAAGCGGGTTGTAGGCGTGTGCCGGGTCATTGGCTACTGCCTGCGCTGCCGCATGGGCGAAGCGGTTGGAGTTGCCGATAACGAAGGTTTCAAAAACGTATTTGGGGTTCAGGTTGCTTTCATCGGGCTGCTGCACAGAGGTATTTTCATTAAACAGCTGCTGCTGTTCGCGCTTGGCAGGTACAGCCGGCATTTCTTCAGCTGCTTCCGATCCGCTGCTGCCGTTGTCCATGGTTTCGATGATGAGCTTGATATTTTTGCTCATAATGCCGGCCAGGACACCCTCGATAACCTGAGCGTAGTTTTCCTCCAGCATTGTTTTAAAGAAGTCGTTTTTGACAGCTACTTTATAGTAGGTATCTGTCACCTCTAACGGCATAATCGGCTTAATCCAGACATTAAAAGACTTTTTCAATTAAAGGATTCCTTTAATTTGTCCTTACATCTGACCCAGATTTCCGCTAAATCATAGGAATTCATATAGATACATCCTTTCTCGCTGATTTTAGAAAAATAAAAACGACAGCTGCATTGCCCGCGGAAGGGCGGTGTAAGCGCCGGTTTAAGTGAAGCTAGATATACACATATATTTTATCAGACTGTGGATAACTTCGCAAATTTTCAAGAAAAATTTCTGAGATGGCAGAAAAATGGCTGTTTTTACTTGACGAAGTTTTTATTTTCCCATATAATGAGTTAGTAATACCTTGCGTGGTGCAGTACGTGCTGATGAAGGCGCATTGTTACTGCGTTGGTAGAGCAAATAACAGCTATCAATATTCACATAAATTAGAAATTGATAAAATTTTGCGGTGGATAAGGAGGGAATACTGAATGAAGCGTACTTTTCAACCTAACAATCTCAGAAGAAAAAGAACTCATGGTTTCAGAGAAAGAATGAAAACTTTGGGCGGTCGTCAAGTTCTCAAAAGAAGACGTGCTAGAGGCAGAAAGAAATTGTCTGCATAACATTATAAAATAGGCCGCGCAAGTGGCCTATTTTTCCATGCGGGCAGGTGTGCATTTGATGCAAAAGAAAAAGTTTACTTTAAAAAAATTAAATCGACTTAAATCAAAGAAAAGCTTTCAGATTGTCTATGTAAAGGGACGCACTGTTGTCGATGCTATGTCGGTTTTTATATTCTCCCGGATCAGGGCGAAGATATAAAATCGGTCTGGCGGTAGGCAAGAAGCTGGGCTGTGCTGTGGTGCGCAACCGTGTCAAGCGTCTGATGCGTGAAGTATTCCGCATGCATAAGGCAGAACTCAAAAAGGGTTACCATATAGTCTGGGTAGCTCGCAAGAAGCTGACAAAGGCTGATTACAAGACTTTTGAGCGTGTATTTTTAAGACTGGCAAAAAGAGCAGCTCTGCTGCAGTAATAAGGATAGAAGGCTATGAGCAGGTTACTGATTTTGTGTATAAGATTCTACCAGATTTTATATCACCGCTGAAACCGCCGACCTGCAGGTTTTATCCTACATGTTCAGCGTATGCTATTGAAGCGATTCAGAAGAAGGGTCCTGTGAAGGGAACGTGGCTGGCGATTAAGCGTATCGCAAAATGTCATCCTTTTCATTCGGGCGGTTATGACCCTGTGCCATAAGCATACTATTAAGCTATAACACTTTGTTTTTTAAGGAGTGATATCTTGGATTTTCTCGCTAATATCGTACAACAGGTGTTAACTGTGCTCTACAATTTTACTGAGAGCGTCGGTATACCGAACCTTGGCCTGGCTATTGTGTTAATGACAATTATTATTAAGCTGATTATGTATCCGCTGACTCAAAAGCAGATTCAGTCAACTAAGGCTATGATGGAAATTCAGCCGAAAATGAAGGCTTTACAGGAAAAATATAAGGATGATAAACAGCGCCTGAATATGGAGCTGGCTAATTTATATAAGAGCGAAGGCGTTAATCCGCTGGCAGGCTGTCTGCCGCTGCTCATCCAGATGCCGATTATGATTGGTATTTTCTACGGTATCCGTTATTACGACTATGCAGCACATCCGGAAATCGTTACCAGCTTTTTATGGCTGGCTGATATTTCCCAGAAAGACCCGACCTATGTTCTGCCGGTGCTTTCCGCATTAACTACTTTTATTCAGACCAAGCAGACTATGCCGGCAAGCGGCGGCGGTGCACAGAACAAGATGATGATGTACTTCATGCCTCTGTTCATCGGTTATATCAGCATTGACTTCCCGGCAGGTTTGGTACTGTACTGGGTTGTTATGAATATTATGCAGATTGCACAGCAGTCTATTATGAACAGAGCTGCTGCTAAATAAGCGTGTAAGCGTATAGGAGTTGGTAAAGATGGCTTTTGTTGAGAAGACCGGTAAGAGCGTGGACGAAGCTGTTGCAGCAGCTTTGGCAGAACTGAATGTTACTGCCGACCAGGCTGTTGTTGAAGTATTAGAGGAAGCAAAAAAGGGCTTTTTAGGCTTTGGCCGTAAGGATGCCCGTGTACGCGTAAGCGTTAAACCTGCAGAAGCAGAGGCAGAAAACCTGCTGAGGCTGCACCCGCTGCTGAAAAACCGTCAGCGAGGCTGCTGCCGACGCTGTAGCTGCAGTAAAGGTGGCTGCAACCGTAGCTGCCGGTGCTCTGGCTAAAAAGGCTGATGCTGTGAAGGCCGATGCAGCTGTAGCTGCCGAGGATTTCAAGAAGAAGGCTGCAGATGCTAAGGATGATGCAGTTGATGATGCTATCGCAGCGCTGAATGCTTTAAAGAGCGAGCGTCGCGAACGTCAGAACCGCGAACCGCGTAAATACAATGTAAGTGATGAGGCAGTTGCTGCTGCTAAGGAATTTTTGCAGAAAATCTTCAATGCTATGCATATTGAGGTTGCTATGGAAAAATTTATCAACAAAAATGACGGCAGCGTTACCCTCCGCCTGCATGGTGATGATATGGGTATTTTAATCGGCAAGCATGGACAGACCTTAGACAGCTTGCAATACCTTACTAATCTTGTTGCTAACAAGAATAGCAACGAGCGTGTGCGTGTAATTATTGACGTTGAGGATTACCGCGACCGCCGTATCGAACTCTTAACCGTCTGGCAGCACGTCTGGCAGATAAGGTTAAACGTACCGGTGAGCGCGTAGCCCTGGAGCCTATGAATCCGCACGAACGCAAGATTATCCATATGGCATTACAGGGTGACCGTCGTGTACTACTCTGAGCGAGGGCGATGAGCCTTATCGTCATGTGGTTATTGAGCTGAAAAATAAAATAAAAGCAAGGCTGTCGCGTTAAGTTAATCA
>ENA-OQCS01000926-OQCS01000926.1-human-gut-metagenome-genome-assembly--contig:-NODE-926-length-15890-cov-1.866713_pt1 | contig 15890 bp, 24 predicted proteins | sample MGYA00242757_ERZ504575 | MGnify/ENA primary metagenome ERZ504575 (study PRJEB26092, sample SAMD00036297) | human gut metagenome | host: Homo sapiens | study: EMG produced TPA metagenomics assembly of...
CATCGACATCCATATACTGGACACCGAAGGCTGTCTGGAACGGATAAGGAGCCTTGCCCTGCGTTCCGACACCAATCGTATAGACACGGACCCGAACGTCTTGGCTATCTCGCAGCCGTCACCGGAGCGATCTCGCCCTGGTTGTTCACACCATCCGTCAACAAGATAATCACTTTCGACTTGGCCTGGCTATCCTTGATACGGCTGACAGCATTCGCCAACCCCAAACCAATCGCCGTCCCATCCTGGATTATACCCGGCTGGACATCCTTGAAAAGGTTCAACAGAACCGTATGGTCGGTTGTCAACGGACATTGCGTGAAGCTCTCCGCCGCAAACACGACCAAACCGATATTATCGTTCGGACGGCCGTTGATGAAAGCGGACGCCACATCTTTGGATGCTTCCAGACGGTTCGGTTTCAAGTCCTGCGCCATCATACTGGTCGAGATATCCATTGCCAGCACGATGTCGATACCTTCCGTCGAAGAGTTCTGCCAACTGTTGGTCGACTGCGGACGCGCCAATATCACGACGAGGACAGCTACCGCCGCCATACGCAAAATGAAAGGGACATGCCTGAGCCAGACTTTCCAGGAGCTTGCTCCCGGAGCATCGAAACCTTCCGTAGACGACACCTGCAAACTCGCCTGATTCTTGCTCAGTTTGTAGACGTACCATCGATCATTGGAATCAGCAACAATAACAAATACAGATATGTAGGATTTGCAAATATCATCTTATTCTTTACTTATATTTGAATCATTCTTTTCTACAGACTTTTCTTCACCTTCAGCCTTTTCACCTTCTCCGGGAACGGGAATCTCTTCCACCTTCGTCTGGTTAATGAACAGATAAGCGTTCATCAAACTCAAGTCGTTTTCATCGGGTAGCGGATTCATCTTCGCGAACTTCACGAAATCGGCCAGTTGCATGATCTGCTTCAGGCTTTCATAGACAGAAGTCGCCTCCTGCTGCTTACGGATGATATCAAGTATCTCACCGGAAGTCATTTCCATAGCATTGATACCGAAACGATCCACAATATAACGACGCAACGTATCCGTAATTAATGTATAATACTCCTTGCTACGCCCCTGTTGCCAGAGCTTCTGCTGCTTGATCTCGTCAAGTTCCTTGATCGCCTGTTCGTGAGGCGGAAGTTTTGGTTCCGGCTTCTTGAACGGCAGGATGGACTGACGGTTACGCATACGTTTGATCACATAGGCAACCACACAGATCAGGAACAGAGTCAGCAACACACCGAATATCCAGGGATAGTAATCGGCCAATACAAAAGGCGGCTTCCAGACGTTTTTAATATCGTAAAACTCCTCCGGTTTGTCGGCATTGACAGGAACCGTCGACACCTTCAAGGCCACTTGGTTGGAGTAAACGGTATCCGCCCCGTCGATCACCATAAACGGGGGCAACAAATATAGAGAAGAGTCGAAAGAGGTCACCAGCAAGTCCTGCTCGATCAGCAGGCGGTCGTTTTCAATCAAGGTGGAGTCCGCTTTCGGAATTTCCAGCACCTCCACTCCTGCCATCAACGTGTCACGCGGGATGACAAGCTGGACGGCCTTATCTTTGTCTGCCGTTACCGTCAAATGTAAAACAGTCTGCTCTCCGATCAGTATGGCGGCAGAGTCGACACGAACGTCAACGAGCGTCTGCTGCGCATATGCTTTCCCGCCGGACAGGAATGTTCCACCGGCAAGTGCAAGTAACAGAATGCTTTTCTTTATTAATTTCATTTGTTTGCTTTAATTACGTTTGTCAAAAAGAGCAATCAATGCTTTCACATAATCATCTTCCGTACGGATGGAGACCGAATCGACACGACATTTCTTGAATGAATCGCTCATGGCAGCCTGTCGGCGGTCCCACCATTCCTTGTAGGCGGCCCGTACACGGGCGGACGAGCTGTCTATCCAGCGCTCCTGTCCGGTTTCCGCATCCTTGATCTTTATCAGCCCAACAGCCGGAAGTTCCGTCTCGCGGCGGTCGTACACCTGTATGGCCACCACGTTCATGCTTGCGGTTGGCGATGGTCAAGGCCTCCTTGAAACCGTCTTTGTCGATAAGTCGGAGATCAGGAAAGCCGTACAGCGCTTCTTGATCGCATTAGTCAGATATTTCAATGCCTGTGCAATGTTGGTCTGTTTTTATCCGGCTGGAAGTCGATCAGTTCGCGAATGACATACAAGATGTGCTTCTTCCCTTTCTGAGGAGGAATGAATTTCTCTATCTTGTCGGAGAAGAACACCACACCGATCTTGTCGTTGTTCTGGATAGCCGAGAAAGCCAGTGTCGCCGCGATCTCCGTAATGACTTCTTTCTTCATTACATTCACGGAACCGAAGTCCCTGCTGCCCGACACGTCGATCAGCAACATCACCGTCAGCTCCCGTTCTTCTTCGAACACCTTCACGTATGGGCGGACGTAACGTGCGGTCACGTTCCAGTCAATATCACGGATATCGTCTCCGTATTGATACTCGCGCACTTCGCTGAACGCCATACCGCGCCCTTTGAACGCCGAATGGTATTGCCCAGCAAAAATATTGCGTGACAAGCCGCGCGTCTTATCTCAATCCGTCGAACCTTCTTTAATAGTTCACTTGTTTCCATATTATTCAGTTGAAAGTTGAGAGTTGAAAGTGAGAGTTAATAAGGAGAGCTAAAAACGGGCTGCTTACGCAACTTTCAACTCTCAACTCTCAACTTTCAACTATTTAAGGGACTTCGACTTTGTTCAGGATTTCGCTGATCACCTCTTCGGAGGTCAGGTTATTGGCTTCCGCTTCGTAGCTCAAACCGATACGGTGACGCATCACGTCGTGGCATACGGCACGGATATCTTCGGGGATCACATATCCTCTGCGTTTGATAAAGGCATACGCACGGGCAGCCAGCGCCAAACTGATGGACGCACGCGGAGAGGCTCCGAAGGAGATCATGTTAGCCAGGTTTGCCAAACCATGTTCCTGCGGGAAGCGGGTAGCAAACACAATGTCTACGATATAGCGTTCGATCTTTTCGTCCAGATAAACCTCACGGACAACCTTACGGGCTTCGAGGATCTCTTCCTTCGTCAGGATCGGTTTGATGTCCGGCTTCACTCCGGAGATATTCTGACGGATAATCAACTTTCTTCTTCTTTCTTCGGATAGTTGATGATGACCTTCAGCATGAAACGGTCTACCTGCGCTTCAGGCAACGGATAAGTACCTTCCTGCTCGATCGGGTTCTGGGTCGCCATTACCAAGAAGGAGACGGTAATCTGTATGTATTTTCGCTGATTGTCACCTGGCGTTCCTGCATTGCTTCCAGAAGGGCACTCTGCACCTTTGCCGGAGCACGGTTGATTTCATCCGCCAATACAAAATTAGCGAAGACTGGACCTTGTTTTGACTTGGAATTCTTCGCTTTTCTGACTATAAATCATCGTACCGATCACGTCAGCCGGCAGTAAGTCCGGCGTGAACTGGATACGGCTATACTTCGCATCGATCAATGATGCCAGTGTCTTAATGGCCAATGTCTTTGCCAATCCCGGCACACCTTCCAGCAGGATATGGCCATCTGAAAGCAGACCGATCAATAATGATTCAACCAAATGTTTCTGTCCAACAATTACCTGGTCCATACCCATCGTAATCATGTTCACAAACGAACTTTTACTTTCAATTCGCTCGTTCAACTCACGAATGTCTACTGTCTGACTCATAGATTTTTTTCAATTATATTGTTACTATTTTTACTTGCTTTTTTTAAGATGCACAAAATTAGAAATGTTAAATTCGTATTCTGCACTTCGCAGTTAAATAATACTAACCTGCACAGAACTATTTTGTTTATTTACTTAAAAGAGAGAGTTTTATTACAGTTTGCCAACTCAGTATCTCAGTCTGGCGGCAGCGGCTTTCAATGGAAGAACGATCACGACGGTCGATGCCGTACATTTCCGGTGCAGGCACCTCGATCACAGTCCGATAGGCACGTATTCGGGTCCGTTATGACAGCTCTATTATATTCATACAGATATACCCAAACAATTTGCTTCCGTAATATTTCAACGAGATCAGCGTCAGGCGGCTTCCCGACTCGATCTTGACACGGGCAATGACTTTAGGCGAAACGGCTTCGGGTTCAACTTCCGGATTTTCCACCGTTGTTTCACCCACAGTCTGGGAGGAATCTTCATTGGCAAAAACGATTGTCGTATCCGGAACGGCTTCGGTCGCAACAGTCTCTCCTTGGGAAAGACCGTATCAATCCTCAAGAGCTCTTTTTCCTTTTCGAAAAAGTACGTGCGATTCAGGTAAAGCCCGATATTGAATAGCATAAGAAGGAATACAAACATAGAAACAACGGCAATCCGCTTCGTGCGGGGCTTCTTTCTTTCCGCATCCGGACCAGTTTCTACCTCTTCGATCGGACTGTCAGGTCCGGAACTATCTGAACGTTCGTCCACAACCGGTTCAAGGGTATCCATCCTTCATCTTCGGGCTGCCCGGCAGGTTCTTCTTCTGAAAGACAACCGGGTCTTCTTCCGGAGGAACAGCAGATCCCTCTTCCGAGAAGACAACAGGTTCTTCTTCGGGAAGATGTTTCTCTTCCGGTATCATCTCCTCAATCGATTCGTCTTCCGTCTCTTTTATGTCCGGTTCGTCCAACACGACATCCATATCGGTAAAATCGACATTCTCCCGCAGTTCGGTCGTTTCAAAAAAAGAGAACGGTTTATTAACAAGCTCCCGCAGTTCCTTGTCCGGCAGGAAGGAAAACTTGTAATGTTCCGGGATTACAAAACGTTCACCCGTATTCACATGAATGCTTTCACGCTTCTCCACCGGAATGATCTTAAAAGTACCGAGCCTTTGACCTTTACCAGTTTATCCGTATAGACACCTTCCGACACGACCGCTATGAATTCTCTCAAAAAGCGCTCGGAACTATTCTTGTCCTTACCTGTATATTCGGCCAACAGACCGGCCAGATCCTGTATCGCCAGCCGGTTATTCATGGTCGCCTAATTCTTTTAGTTTATTCTTGACGGTCGTTCCGGGTTTGAACACCGGGACAAGTTTTGGGGGGACTAAATACCGTTTTCCGTTTGAAGGATTGACAGAGATCCGTTCCGCTTTTTTTTTCACCTCAAACTGACCGAAGCCCTGCAAATATATGGTGTCGTTATCTACCAGACGCGAACTGACGACGGAACTCAGGACAGAAAGCGTTTCAGTAACTTCCTGCGCAGTCCAACCCATACGGGCGGCAAGTTCAGTAACCAGTTCCTTATTTTTCATATCCGCGTCCATTAATAGATTATGCAGCTATATTAGTTATTTTTTCGTAAACCGACAAACATCTTTGCAGTTTTTATGTCAAATTAAAGTACGCTTCCATACAGGTCGAAAGCTTGCGCATCGTCAATCCGCACGTTATAAAACATTCCGGGAATCAACAGCTTCTCTTTAGAAACAAGTATTTCCGGGTCGACCTCCGGCGAGTCGAATTCCGTACGGCCGACATAGAAATCTTCTTCTTCCCGATCGATCATCACCTTGAATACCTTTCCGATCTTGGAACCGTTCACTTCGGCCGAAATGCCTTCTTGTATACGCATCAGATAATCCAAACGGTCTTGTTTGACTTCCGGATCGATATCATCGGTATAATGTTTAAACGAATAGGTCCCTTCCTCATGACTGTAAGCAAAGGCGCCCATACGTTCGAAACGGGCTTCTTTTACGAATTCGACCAGTTCTTCAAAATCCTGCTCGGTTTCCCCTGGATGGCCGACCATCAAGGTTGTACGCAGATGGATGCCGGGTACTTCTTCCCGCATCCGGCGTATCAAGGCATATGTTTCTTCTTTCGTGATGTTACGGCGCATTTTCTTCAACATCGGGTCGCTGATATGCTGAAGGGCAATATCCATGTATTTGCAAACGTTATCGCGTTCGCTCATCACCCTGAGCAGATCATAAGGGAAATGGGACGGATAACCATAATGCAAGCGGATCCATTCCACTCCCGGAATATCGGAGATGCGTTCCACCAGTTCCGGCAACGCATGGCGTTTATACAAATCCAAACCGTAATAAGTCAAATCCTGGGCGATCACCTGAAATTCTTTCACACCCTGTTTCACCAGCAGGCGAACCTCTTTCTCGATCTCTTCCATCGGTATGGACTGGTAACGCCCCGTACTGATCGGAATGGCACAATACGAACAGGTACGGTCACACCCTTCGGCGATCTTCAGGTAGGCGTAATGCCGGGGAGTCGTCAAGACGCGGTCGGCAGCCAATTCCCGGTAGTAGGATTTACCCAAATCGTTCAACAGTTCTTTCCAATTGAACTTTCCATAGAAACGGTCGACTTCCGGCAACTCATTCTCCAAGTCTTTTAAGAACCGTTCGGAAAGACATCCCATGACAAACAATTTACCGATCTTCCCTTTCTTCTTGGCCTCTCCCAGATCGAGTATCATATTAATCGACTCTTCCTGGGCATCTCCGATAAAACCGCAGGTATTCACAACAACGATTTCACCATTAATCTTATGGGGGTCATGTTCGACGGTATACCCGTTCGCCACGAACTGGCGCATAAGCTGCTCCGAATCCACCAGGTTCTTTGAACATCCCAGCGTTATAATATCTACCTTATTTTTCCTCATATATTATGGTACAACTCCCTTTATTCTCCGAAAAGGGAGTTTACAAATTCTTTTCTATTGAAAACCTGGAGATCCTCCATTCCTTCTCCCAAGCCGATGTACTTGACAGGGATACGGAAATGATCCGAAATACCGATCACGACGCCACCTTTGGCCGTTCCGTCCAATTTGGTAACCGCCAAAGCATTCACCTCGGTTGCAGCCGTAAACTGCTTGGCTTGTTCAAATGCGTTTTGTCCGGTAGAACCGTCCAATACCAACAAGATTCGTGCGGTGCATCGGGAACCACTTTCTTCATCACATTCTTGATCTTGGTCAGCTCGTTCATCAGATTGATCTTATTATGCAGACGACCGGCGGTATCGATAATCACCACATCCGCCCCGTTCGCCTTTGCCGAACTCACGTGTCAAATGCCACCGAAGCAGGGTCGGAACCCATCTTCTGCTTCACGATAGGCACTCCTACCCGTTCGCTCCAAATCACCAATTGCTCTACAGCTGCGGCGCGGAACGTATCGGCTGCTCCCAAATACACATTTTTACCGGCCTTCTTGACTGATAAGCCAGTTTGCCGATCGTGGCGTCTTGCCTACCCCGTTCACGCCTACGACCATGATGACATACGGCTTCTTGTCTTCCGGAACCGTAAACGACTCCAGGTCTTCCGTATGATTTTCTGTAAGCAGGGAAGCGATCTCTTCACGCAGGATCGCTGTCAGCTCACTGGTCGTCACATATTTGTCTCTGGCTACGCGGTCTTCGATACGGGATATGATTTTCAGTGTAGTATCTACTCCGACATCGGAAGTAATCAGTACTTCTTCCAGATTGTCCAGCACTTCGTCGTCCACCTTGCTTTTACCGGCAATGGCTCTGGTAATCTTAGAAAATACATTTTCTTTTGTCTTAGATAACCCCTTGTCCAGAGTTTCCTTTTTTCCTTACTGAAAAAGCTAAAAATACCCATACCTTAATTATTGCTTAATTATTTCTTTTCTGAATGAGTGCGCTAAATTACTAAATAATTGACAATTGACAATTGACAATCGACAATTTATTTGCACAACCTGATTTACAATCCAGACATTCCTCTTCTTTATTAATTGTCAATTGATTCAGTCCATTCTTCCCTTGTAATCTTCGTAGCCGAACTCCTTGTACATCACGAGCCGGTCCTCCTTGCTCCACAAAGCCAGGGATGGATGCGGGATTCCGTTGAACATGGTCGTTTTGACAATGGTATAATGGATCATATCTTCGAATATCAATTTATCACCCACTTTCAAGGGTTGCTCGAAAAACCAATCGCCCATATAGTCACCACTCAGACAGCTGTTTCCTCCGATACGATAAACAGGCTTTCCTTCTTCCGGCTCTATAGCCCCGCGAATCACCGGTTTATAGGGCATCTCCAGACAATCCGGCATATGGCAAGTGAAAGAGGCATCTATGATCGCGGTCTTGATACCATGATTCTCCACGATATCCACCACCGTCGTCAACAGAAATCCGGTTTGCCACGCAAATGCGCTTCCCGGCTCCATGATGATTTCGAGGTTCGGATATTTGGCCTTGAACGCCTGCAACAGCCCGATCAGATGTTCCGTATCATAGCCTTTTCGTGTCATCAGATGCCCGCCTCCCATATTCAACCATTTGATATGCGGCAGAAAACGGCCGAAACGCTTTTCCACTTCTCCCAACGTCTTTCCAGATCATACGAACTCGATTCGCAAAGCGTATGAAAATGCAAACCCTCGACACCATCGGGCAACTGACCATCCAAAAGGTCGCTAACCACTCCCATCCGGGAGCCCGGAGCGCAAGGATTATACAAATCCGTTTCGACATCCGAATATTCAGGATTGATGCGCAGACCACACGATACCCGGTTTCCGTCCGCCTGCACCATCGGATAGAAACGTTCGAACTGCGTAAGCGAATTGAACGTCACATGACTGCTGTATCTTAAAATCTCCGGGAAATCCGCTTCCGTATATGCCGGCGAATAGGTATGTGCCGACTACCCATCTCTTCAAAAGCCAGCCTGGCCTCAAACTTCGAAACTTGCTGTCGAATACGGAATATATTCACGCACGATCGGAAACGCTTTCCACATCGCAAACGCCTTAAAAGCCAGGATTACATTAACTCCCGCCCTCTCCTTCACGCTCTTGATCAGTGACAAATTACGGCGGAGCAACTCTTCTTCCATCACATAACAGGGAGATGGTATCATATTGAAGTCTATCATCCGGTAAGTATTTTTCTTTGATTCTGTTGGGCAAAGATACACAATAAAAAGCGAAAAACAAGAACAGGCTTATCGCCTCCCTTCTTCTTATCGTACTTTTTCCTAAAGATCCGTTAGTCCAAATCAAAACACACAGGCATGAAAATGAAATCCTCCACAACACCGGAAGCAAAAAGCCCTTTTTTCCTCATTAACAATTATTACCATAAGACACGTACCCTTATCTACTAAAATAAAGTAGATTTGCGAAAAGATAGTAATCTGAAATTCAAAAAAACAACAAGACAATGGAAAAGACTGACTGCACAAGAAGAAAGCGTGATGTTGTATATCTGGAAATTAGGATCATGTTTCATCCGTGACATACTGAACGAAATGCCCGATCCGAAACCGCCCTACACCAGCGTGGCATCGGTGGTCCGGAACCTTGAAAAAAAAGAAGTACGTCACCCCGAAGAAATTCGGAACGATCACACTCTTTTCTCCACGTGTGAAAGAAGCGGAATACAAGCGTACTTTCATGTCGAATGTCGTACAAAATTATTTCACCGGTTCTTATAAAGAATGGTTTCCTTCTTTGTCCGCGATCGTAAATTATCCAAAAGCGATTTGCAGGTTGATGGATCAGATCGAAAAGGAAGAATAATCAATTATAAAGATATCAATATGATAACTCCGATACTAATCTATTTTCTAAAGGTAAATCTGGCGTTGGCATTTTTATATATCTGTCATCGCCTATTATTCCGTGACGTACGTTCTTCAGGTTACGCAGAGGGTGTTATTGTCGATTTACCTGATCGCGTTCCTTTACCCTTTACCGGATTTAAGCGGCTGGTTATCCACCAGACAAGCGTAGCAGGTATAGTCGGCTACTATTCAGGGTTGCTACCTAAAGAAACAGTCCTGACAGCAAGCAATGAAATAGCCGCCTCCGACTGGAAAGAAACCGGGCTCAAGGTTATGCAAGTTATCTGGCTGGCAGGAGCCGGCCTGTTGCTATCCAGATGTCTGGCAGAGCTGTTCACTGTTTGCCGCTTACACCGGAAATGCAGGAAAATTACTTTGAACGGCACTGAAGTCTGTATCCTTCCGGAAGCGGAAGCCTCCTACTCCTTTTTCGGCTGGATTTTCATTTCATCCGATCCGCATCAACGGGAAAGGCTTGATGACATTTTGATCCATGAACAAACACACGTCCGCCAATGGCATTCGATCGACATGATGGCTGGTGAAATCATCTGTATCGCCTGCTGGCTAAATCCGTTTGCCTGGTGGCTAAAGAAAGAGATCGGTATAAAAACGCCAGAAAAGTGAAATACCTGGCACTGGTTCCAATGGCCGCAGGCTTGCTATTGCTCAATAATATCGATGCAATGGCACGTGTTTTGAATGAAAAGGTAGCAGAGGTTATCCAACAGCCGACTGCTCTCGCCACCACTACTGTTTCCAAAATGGAAGCAGCTAATCCGCTTCCACCGGAAAAAGACAAGATTTATGACACATGTGATATCATGCCGGAATTCCGGGTGGCAAAATGCATTATTGCAGTTTCTTGCTAAAAACATAAATATCCGACAGAAGCCCAGCAACAGGGAAAACAGGGAAAAGTAGTCGTCACATTCGTTATCGAAAAAGACGGAAGCATCACAAACGCCAAAGTGACACAGGCTTTATATCCCTCATTGGATGAAGAATCCTTACGGATTGTCAAGTCGATGCCCAATGGACTCCGGGAAAGATGAAAGACGGAAAAGTCGTCCGCGTACAATATACCGTCCCGTTAACTTACCGATTGCAGTAGCCTGACAGTATTTCCCTTTTTGAGCAGGACACAAAAAAGGCATGCAATCTTCAAAAATGCTGCCAGGCGATATACGAAGATCACATGCCCCACGCTCCTCTCGAAGAGGGAGATGTTTTTATAAATTACCACGGCTTACCCGCAGAGGAGTAATAGAAAGAATAATACAAAAGTACTATTTTTTTCCTTTAAGGCCTACATGTTTCGCCTGATGACGCCCCGGATCGAAATTCTTGCGGGAGCCATCGGGCCAGATGACTTCGGCAGTCGTTCCTTCGGGAACGGAAAGGGTGGCCTGTATCTTTTTACCTTTGCGTTTCAGCGACACCTCTATCTTGCCGAAATGCGTATCTACTGTAGCAGAGGCTTCGGTCAAAGTGCCATTTGGGGACAAACCTTGAAGGAACGAAAACCTGGAGAGGTAGGTTCTATACCGCACACTTTCTGACTCAGCAACGTAAGAGGGCCACCACTCCATGCATGGTTGATCGTACCGCCTCCGAAACCGTCCGGACCGATTCCCCATCCTTCGAACAAGGTCGTATATTCAGGATAATCCATCATTTTCGCATAGCGTTGCTTCATCCTCTCTAAAGCAAAGGCCGGTTCATTCATTTGGAACAAGGCTTCGAGCACATACTTTCCATATAGGGACTGGCATGGCATTCCTTCTTCAAGACTTGTACCAGAGCAGGATATTTATCAGCGGAAGCTAAACCGGAAACGACAGCCATCGCCTGTGCACGGTCGTCCGTTTCTCCCTTATAGCCGGGAGAGCGATATGCTGATCCTGTCCAAAACTTTGTGTCGAAGCATTTCCCTATACTGTACATCATACGGCCGATCTCATCGGCATCGGCTGTTTTTCCAAGTTGGATGGCAAAAGCTTTCTCTGCTTTCAAGGCCAAATAATACCAGCAATTTACCAACACGCCCATATCGATGTTTTCTCCCCAGTCACCCCAGCTCCAATCGCCGTCACGCTCGATAACCAGGCCGCTCTTATCTACTTGCCATACTTCGTGCAGATAGTGGTGCATTCGGTCATAAATACCGGCGACAAAGCTACTGTCGCCACTATAATAATACTGGGTATAGAAACCGTACCAACCTACCGAAGCCAACATTTGCAATGGCAACTCTTTCCGCCAGTTACCAGCCGGGGCCGGAGCGAAAATCACACCGTCTTCGCGTTGCCAGTTCATCAGTTCGTAGATGCCTTTCAGCGCCAGTTTATGGTAGAGGGAGAAAGGGCATAGAAAGCCTCGCCCAATTCGTTCACCTCGTCACCCCACCATTGCGCCCGTTCGCGGTCCGGACAGTCCATATAACTATCGCGCATCGTTATATATAAGGTGCGGGCCGAACGTTTCCAAAGTTCGTTCATGAACGGATCATTGCAACTGAAAGAACCTGTAAATTCGGTATCGTAACCGGTCTCCCGGAATTTCACATCCAGCACCTTCACGCCTTCCGGCAGGATATATTGCATCTCGTGACCGTTCATCCAGCCTAAACTCTCATATTCCTGCACGCCGTCGCGCGTGACATATTCAGCGCGGACGTTGTATTGAGAACCGCCCTCATAGTTGTCCGTCCGGATATGGATCACCTTGCCGGCAGGAGCTTCCACTTTCAGATAAGGAGTCACTTGGCTGTTATAAGGCAGACGACAATAAAGCGTATCGCCGGCAGACGACCGGCGGACACTGACATACGGTTTCAAGCCATAGTCTTTCCATAGGGGTACCGGACGCTCGACCAATTTACCTAAAGGGGCGACCCCGACAGACGAAATAATTTCGGCATTCGGCATCTTGCCTGTGTAGCCGGGCTGATTCCACCGGACATTTCCATCCTGGCATCGAAACGGATATTGCTTTCCGGCAAACGATAATTCGGATAGGGCGCCTCAGTATCCTGATAGGCATCATATACGGTGCATTGCCAGCTCTTGTCGGAAACGATCTCGACACCAGGAGCGACAGCTCAAACAGCAAGGCAGCCAGACCACTGTTCACATGGCTGAATCCGCTTTTACCGAAATGCCAGACCAGCACAGCAATCGTATTCTCGCCATTTTGCAAATAAGGAGCTATCTCTACCGGATCGTAGTAGGTGTCATACGGAGAAGGTCCCCGTTTAAGCCCGCCTTCAAAGACGACCAGGCGACCGTTTATCCACAACCAATATTTGCTATCGGCAGCGATGCGAGCGGTAAGAGTTTGCGGAACCTTGTCTATATGGACGGTTTTACGGAAAGCCAACCAGGTGTTCGTCTCGCTCTGACAACGTTCCGTATTGATCCAATGGGCTTTCCAGCCAGATTCAGCATGGCCGGAAGCGATACATCCGATTAACAGTAACAACAGAAAATAATGTTTCATGGTATTCTCGTTTAATAAGTTTTCACATGTGTACCAGACCCGACTGTTTCCGTCTTATCGCCGACACGGATATCCGCCGTACAGCCGGACGGGATCGTCACGGTAAGAGTAACTTTGCCTCCCTCCCGTTTCCATTCGCTCGAAATCAAGCCCCGTACAGAATGATACTCACCTTTCGCCCAATCCACTCTTTCCACGAAATGAGGCGTAATCAGAATATGGCGGAAACCTGGTTCAACAGCATCGTAGTTGATACCAGCAAGCTGATTCATCATCCAAGCAGAGACATCTCCCATAAAGACATGATTCAGGGAGGCGTCGCGGAACTCAGACTTAACGTCCAGGTTTCAGGCAACGTCGTATATCCCATCGTTTCCACCCAATAGCCCCAAGAGGGAGCTCCGTCTTCGTAATCATCTTCATGGCATCCTCGACATAGCCGTAGCGGGTCAGCATGGCCGGAACAGACTTGCTTCCGAGCAGGCCGAAATCGAGGAAATGGTTGTTGGCACGCACGACCTCGCAAAGTTTATCGGCGACCAACTGCTCCTTACCTTCCGGTACGATTCCTAAATAGAGGGCAATCGCCTGTGCCGTCTGGGTTCCTTCAGCATAGACCCCCGTTTCGGGATTGAAGAACTTACGGTTGACCAAGGCCTTCAACTCGTCGGCTTTCTGCGATAAGGGGCGGCATCTTTACCCAACAGTCCGGCGAAACGGGCCATCAAGGTGTAATCCAAATAATAATAAGCAGTAGAGGTATAAGTGTTATTGGTCGTAGACTTCCAGTACACCCAATCTCCTAAACCGAAGGTCAGGTAACCACCGTCCTTCTCTTTTGCTTTCAAATAATCCAAATAGCGCAACATCGTAGGATACAGGTTCTCGATACTGCGTGTCTCACCATAATAATTATACAAAGCATTCGGGATGATAAACATGGCAGCATCCCATACCGGGCCGGGCCATTCACCATATCCCCAGCGCTGGAGGGGATAATACCGGAGATCTCACCGGCTTCGCGCTGGTTATCAATGAAGTCGTTCATCCATTTCTCATACAAGGTGATGGCGTCGAAACCTAACAGGCCGAGGTCGATTGCTACATGTGCATCGGCCGTCCAGCCGTTCTTTTCACGCTGCGGGCAATCGGTCGGAATACTGTGCAGGTTGCTACGATAGGCTTCCATTGTCGCCTTCCATATCTTGTTCAACAACGGATCGGAGCAGGAGAAGGAGCCTACGGGCTCTACGCTGTGTGCATGAACAGTCCGGTCAGACTCTCTTTTGTCAGGACTACGGGAGCCGAACTTCAACTTCCACATGCTGGAAACCATGATAGGCGAATGAAGGCATAAAGATTTCCTCTTCACCTGTTCCTTTCAGTGTGAACACATCCATCTGGAAAACCTCTCCCGGTTTCACAGGATGATAATAGACATCTATATTTCCCTGTTCCAGACGACCGTCTGTTTTCAGCAACTCTCCATGCTTCAAAGTGATCCGCGTACCGGGAGCACCTTTCACCTTTAATCGGGACAGACCGGCAAAATTCTTTTCGAATGAAAATACATAAAGTTTATCGCTGAACTTCTTCATCGAGACAGGCTGCAATTCTTCCGTAATCCGGATACCCGGCATCTGCTGGGCGGCCAATAAGGGAGCCGGAGCTTCCGTAACTTGTACCGGATCCCACTTGCTGTCATCGAACCCTTCCGCGTTCCAACCATTTTCTTCTAACGTAGCATCGTATTTGTCACCGCTGTAGATGTTGTTATAGGTATAGGGACCGGTCGCGGTACGCCAACTTTCATCGGTGGCGATGACTTCAGTCGTACCATCGGTATAGCGTAGGCGCAATTCACAGAGCATCCGGGGACGGTTACGCCAACGGGCAGTCTCGAAATTCCAGACAGCTTTGGATTGTACATTATGCCAGCCGTTACCCAAAACGGTAGCGATAGCGTTGCCACCCGGTTTTAAAAGAGAGGTTACATCATGTGTCACATATAGGATACGTTTGTCGAAATGCGTATAGCCCGGATCAAGATAGTTCTCTCCTACCCGCTTACCGTTGATAAACAAATCGTAATAACCAGCGGCAGCCACATACACGCGGGCTTCTTCAATCTCTTTTCCCAATGTAAAAGCTTTGCGGAACATGGGGCCGGCTCGAACTCCTTATCGTGACTGTCGGTTATCCATTTTCCCGACCAGTCGGACGACTTGAATTTGGCAGTCTCGAAAGTAGCCGTTTCCGAAGTCTCGCAAATGTCTCCATCCTGATCCCATACCGTCACATTCCAATAGTAACGGGGTATGCGTTCCAATGTCATATTATCGGTATACGGTTGCAGGTTATCCGGCGAGGTCCCGATAGGATTTCCGAACGGGAAGCCAAAGTTCTTCTCACTTCCTTTGTATTCCCAAGTGAAACGGGGACTTTTCGTATCCAAACCGATCGGTTCGCGCAGGTATTCTGTTCGCAGGTTCACCGGAACCGTAAGCTCGTTTTTACCTTTGCAACCCATCAGCGAGAAGAAGGCAAGTGAGCAGATCAACAGCGTGTTTTTTTTTACCATATCTTTATCTGATTTGATTATCGTACAACTTTTACTTCGGATGGAGCATCGATCCGACTCCGTACTTCCCCGTCAGCGCCTTTTTCGTGACGGATAGTGATCACACCGTAAGGAGTCGGAACGTTCCTTCCACCCACTCCAAGTCACCTAAATGCGGTGTGTATCCGG
>ENA-OQCS01000927-OQCS01000927.1-human-gut-metagenome-genome-assembly--contig:-NODE-927-length-15883-cov-4.807438_pt1 | contig 15883 bp, 19 predicted proteins | sample MGYA00242757_ERZ504575 | MGnify/ENA primary metagenome ERZ504575 (study PRJEB26092, sample SAMD00036297) | human gut metagenome | host: Homo sapiens | study: EMG produced TPA metagenomics assembly of...
GAATAGTCTTATTTTTGACGAGAAAAAGAAAAGAATTACTATATTGGATGGAAGTTTAGGTAAGTATTCGTTTTATGATGTTGTTTTAAGTCAATTGTATATGAAGACGCAAAGTATAAAGATAAATCACCTATATTTTCTCATAGAATATTAGTGAGCACTTTGAATCATAGCATTTTCATTGAAATGAAAAAGTATATGTGGGTATTGAAATTAAATTATTAAACGGAAATAAGGTATATGTATATATCTCGAAATCTCCAGTCATTCAACATAATTTTCAATTCAAACAAGACGTGAAGGTTGCCAAATGTTTGAATGAAAAATTAAAAGAATTCTATAAATAGAAAAAAGAAGAGTTTATCTCTTCTTTTTATCTTATGCATAATTTTTTTAAGGATCCTAATTATCTAAAATTAAATAGCGTTTTGTTTCTTCAATGTTTTTAATGTTCTAGCTGAAACACGGATAGTTTGAGGTTTTCCGTCAACTACAACACGAACTTTTTGAAGATTCACGTTCCATTTACGGCGAGAAGCACGCATTGAGTGAGAACGTTTATTTCCAGATAAAGGACCTTTTCCAGATACTGCACATACTCTTGACATCTTAATGTCCTCCTTTTTCTTTCATTTACGCAATCGCTTAACTATAATACCATTAACAAGCCTGTATTTCAAGTCCTGAATTAAAATTTGTTAGGAATTCAATAGAATGTTATAATGATAGTGTTTTGAAAAGAGGAGTAGATAGAATGTTGAATTCGAATTATATATGGATTATTGGAATGTGTTTAATCACACTCGTTATTATGTTAGTCATCATGCCTGGATTGATTGATTATTTACATAAAATCAAATTTGGACAGACGGAAAGAGAAGAGGGCTTGGCAAGTCATAAAAAGAAAAATGGTACGCCGACTATGGGTGGTTTAGCCTTTATTATTGTGCCTACACTTGTGTATGTCATTGGTTCTTTCTTTACACCATTCAAATTAGATATGAACACAATGATTATTTTATTGGCCTTTGTAGGATATGGCGTTGTTGGATTTATTGATGATTATATTATTGTAGTTCAAAAGAACAATGAGGGATTAAAACCAGCGCATAAGTTTTTACTTCAATCTGTTTTAGCCATTGTATTTTTCTTCTTGTATCGAACGAATTCAACTACAGATATTTGGATTCCAATTTTTGATGTCACAATCAATTTATCATGGTTCTACTTTATTTTAGTTTTCTTAATGTTTACAGCGGAAACCAATGCCGTTAACTTAACGGATGGTTTGGATGGATTATGTGCAGGTCAAATGGTGATCGCATTAGTTCCTTTTGCGCTTTTCGCATTCATTCAAGGCTTAAATAATGTGGCATGTTTGATTTGTATGGTCATCTTTGCGTTACTAGGCTATTTAAAATTCAATAAGCATCCAGCTAAGATCTTTATGGGTGATACTGGATCTTTAGCGCTAGGTGGCTTTATAGCGGCCATCGCAATGGTTTTAAAACAAGAAATCCTTTTGGTTGTGATTGGATTTGTGTTTGTGGCAGAGGTTTTAAGTGTAATTATACAGGTTACGTATTATAAAAAAACACATAAGAGAATCTTTAAGATGGCGCCTTTACATCACCATTTTGAAATGTGTGGCTGGTCTGAAGAAAAGGTTGTAACTCGCTTTAGACTTGTAGGTGTGATCTTAGCTATTCTTGGGCTTGTTTTGGGGGTAATGTAGAATGGAAACTGTATTGGTTATTGGTGCGGCTCGTAGTGGTATTGCGGTAAGTAAACTATTATTAAAAAATGGGTATCATGTGATTTTAACAGATTCTAATAAAGTGAATGAAAAGAGTGAATTGGAATCATTGGGTATTGAAGTATATGATGAAGGTCATCCAGATTGTTTAAAAGAGAAAAAATATGCGTTTATTGTAAAGAATCCTGGAATTCCTTATCGTGTTCCTTTCGTTCATTATTTTGTGGAACAACGCAAAAATCTATACGGAAATTGAAGTGGCATATCGTTATACGAAAAACTTCGATTATGCGGCTGTTACAGGTACAGATGGAAAGACTACGGTAACAACTTTATTATTTGAAATGTTGAATCGTCAAAAAAAGAGTTTAGTTGCCGGAAACATTGGTACGCCTTTGTGTGAATTGGCTTTAGAATATACGGATGCAAATTATAATGTCGCCTTAGAATTGAGTAATTTTCAATTGTTAGGGATTGAAACATTTAGACCACATGTATCGACTGTCACAAATCTAGCGCCAGATCACTTAGATTATATGGATAGTCTAGAAGCTTATTATGAAAGTAAGATGCGTATTTATGAAAATACAAATGCGGATGATTATTTTATTCGTAATGTGGATGATGAAAATGTTGTGAAGTATGCACAAAACATTCCTTGTCATGTGATTGATTTTTCTTTAAAAAGAAAAGATGTTGACTTATATAAAGATGATCAATATGCCTATTATAAAGATACACAATTGTTTAAATTATCCGATTTAAAAATTGTTGGAGAATTCAATTGTGGTAATGCGATGATGGCAAGTTGTATGGCTTACTTAATGGGTGTTTCCCTATTTAACATTCAAGAAGTAATTCGTGAATTTAGTGGTGTAGAGCATCGTATTGAATATGTGGATACAATTGATAATGTGCGTTTCTATAATGATTCAAAGGCAACAAATACACATGCGGCTTGTGCTGGATTATCCGCTTTTGAAAAGAATGTGATCTTACTTTGTGGTGGTAAAGATAAACATATTTCTTTTGATGATTTGAAACAATATGATGCGGTTGTCAAGAAATGTATCTCTTTTGGTCAAACAAAAGATAAATTTAAAGATATTTTTTCGAATCAAGTAAGTGTAGAAACAATGAGGGATGCGTTTGAAAAGGCTGTGTTGTTTGCGAAACCTGGGGATATTGTCTTGTTGTGTCCTGCATGTTCTAGTTTTGATCAATTTAAAAATTATGAGATTCGTGGAGAAATCTTTAAAGAGATGGTTCATGATTATGCATCAAAAAGGAATGAAGAATGATAGATATTATTAAAACAATCTTTTTAGGTATCATTCAAGGAATTACCGAATGGTTACCTATTTCTTCAACTGGACATTTGATTTTGTTCTCGAGCATATGGCCTTTAGAGCCGGCTAAATTTTTTGAAGTGTTCAAAGTTGTCATTCAATTTGGTAGTATTTTAGCGGTTTTAGTTTTGTATGAGCAGAAATTGAATCCGTTTGATTCAAGAAAATCAGCAAAGAAGAAGAAACAGACATTGCAGCTGTGGTCAAAGGTGATTGTGGGAGTAATTCCTGCTTCCATCATTGGTTTATTATTGGATAATATCATTGAGGATTATTTATCGAAAAATATTGTGATTGCGATCACTTTGATTCTATATGGAATGATCTTTATATTCGTAGAAAAACATCCCAAGAAAGAAAAGGTTCAAACCATTGAGCGTTTGGATTACAAATCGGCTTTAAAGATTGGTTGTTTTCAATGTTTGGCTTTAATTCCAGGTACATCAAGATCTGGAGCCACGATTTTGGGCGGTTTATATTGTGGTTGTTCAAGAACAGTCGCAAGTGAATTTTCCTTCTTTTTAGCCATTCCTGTTATGTTTGGTGCGAGTCTATTAAAAGTCATCAAATATTTGATGAAGGTTGGATTGTTTAGTTTTGGACAATTATTCTTATTGTTGTTAGGTACTTTTGTAGCTTTTGTGGTCAGCTTATTTGCGATAAAAGCTTTATTAAATTATGTAAAGAATCATGATTTTACTGTTTTTGGATGGTACCGCATTATTCTTGGTATTTTTGTGATTTTATTTTTCTATATATTATAAGAGGTAAGTATGAATAGATTTGATTTGCATATGCATTCTTGTTATTCGAGCGATGGACAATTCACACCAAAAGAATTGATTGAAATTGCTCAAGAAAAAGGTTTAAAGACCATTGCGCTTAGTGATCATGATTGTATTAGTGGTGTAAAGGAAATGATTCGCTTAGGGAATGAAGTTGGAATAGAAGTGATTCCAGCTATTGAGTGTTCAACAAGCATTGGATATACAGATGTGCATTTACTTGGTTATGGTATTGATTTAGATAATGATTATTTTCAAAATTTATTAGAGAAAACGCAAGTAAAGTCTAGAAATGCATTTTCAACTCGTTGTGATCGTTTACGTGCAAAATATGGGGTTGAAATTGATGAAGAGGCGATATTAAAAGAGGCAAATGGTAAAAATCCATGGTTTGTGATGTGTACACATATGTTTAATGATCCTCGTTATCAAGATATTCCAGATTTTAAGGATTATATTCCTGGCGGTAAAAGAAGTGATCCGGCTCCTGTTAATTTCTTTTGGGATAAATGTCAATATGGATCGGACTTATTTGTACATGTACCTATGCCTGATTTTTTAGAGTCGGTACAAAAAATTCATGAAGCTGGTGGGCTTGCGATTGTTGCACATCCTTTTACAACGTTTTATAAAAACGATGAGATGTTGAAAATCTTATTGGATTCTGGTGTAGATGGTATTGAAGCTTATAGTAATTATCATACGCCAGAACAGAATGTATATTATGAAAATCTTGCCAAAGAACATCATTTATTGATTACTTGTGGAAGTGACTTTCATGGGGAGAAAAAGCCAAGTATTCAAATGGGTGAGTATGGTTTAAATTCTGATGGTTCTTTATGGTTAGAACAATTTAAGGAAAAATTAAAGGCAGCTAGATGATCTAGCTGCTATATTGTCAATAAGAATGTAAATAGAATGCAATAGCTTAATAAATTGTTTGAACGACTTGCTCTAAATAGGGATTGGTGTCCCATTTCTGTAATGGCACAAAATTTATCTACAGCTTGAATGATCCATCCAACACTTGTATTTGGATGACTTGTCTTTAGTGGCCACATGTGATGTAAAATGGCATCATCAATGGTTGGATTGGTTACTGTAATATTTTTTGCGTTTTCTAGAGCGATGATTGGATGAATCTTGGCGTGATTTCCTTCTAAGGGACGTTTGTCATTGGTTTTCCAATCATAGTAATATAGGTCATGTAATAAACCGGCACGGGCTGCACTATAGGCGTCGAGTCCGAGTTTTCTACAAATCAAAAATGAATAATAAGAAACATTCAATGAATGTTGAAAGCGGGATGTAGCTAAGTGTTGGCTGCATTTTTTTAAATCTTGAACTTCTTTTGTATCAATTAAATCTGAAATTGTTTCAAAATAATCATATGCGATATTTGTATCTAATGTTTTTAAATTAATTCTAGATAGAATAGCTTTTTCCATTTTTTGACCTCACTAAAGAAGAATATAGCACATATAAATAATAGATACAACTATTTATTTTAAACCTAGTAATATGATATAATTAGCTGAAGGAGGCAATTATTATGGTAATTTTATATACTTCTCCAGGTTGTGCGAGTTGTCGTAAGGCAAAACAATGGTTAAAAGACAACCAAATTGAATTTATTGAAAAAAATATTTTTACTTCTTTATTGAAGGAAAGTGAAATTAAATATTTATTGTCGCGATGTGAAAATGGAACGGAAGATATTATTTCGGTTCGTTCAAAAGTGTTTCAGGCTTTAAAAAAGGATATTGATGATTATTCAATGAAAGAACTTGTATCTTTGATTCAGGAAAATCCATCGATTTTAAAAAGGCCGATTCTTTTATCTGAAAAAAGTCTTGTGGTTGGATATGATGATGATGAGATCACGACAATGATGCCAGCTCAATTAAGAACGGTTGTCGACAATGCATGTACAGATGCTTGTCCAAATTATTCAGTTTGTGGTAAGTGTAGAGAACAGGCAAGTATGAACTAGAGGAATCTAGTTCTTTTTTTTCGTTTTCAAACGAAACACAAACGAAATGCAGTTGATGTATTTCGTTTAAACAGATATACTTAGAATATAAAGATGTTTAGGAGGTGCCTTATGGATTATATATCTTGTGAATCTGCTGCTAAAAAGATGGGCGTATCAGCTCGTAGAATTCAACAGATGTGTAAACAAAAAGAAATAGTTGGCGCGATAAAGGATGGACGCAATTGGCTGATTCCTGATAATGCGATTTTAAGTCCAAAAAAGCCATTACCAATAGGCGTTTCTGATTTTAAGTCGGCAACTACGAATTATTACTATGTAGATAAGACTTTATTGATTCGTGATTTTTGAATGCGATACCGATGGTGTCTCTTTTCACGCGTCCTAGGCGTTTTTGGAAAAACGTTAAATATGGATATGCTACGTGTGTTTTTTGAAAAAACATCGGATAATACATCTATTTATTTTAAAGATAAGTATATATGGCAGTGTGGGGATTACTATACAAAACATCAAGGTCAATATCCTGTGATATTCTTGTCTTTTAAAGATGTTAAATGTTCGAGTTGGCAAGAGACTTTTCAAAAAATTAGTAAATTGATTTCTCTAGAATTTATGCGTCATGATGAATTGGAAAGTAGTTTTGTACTAAGCTCATACGAAAAAGAACAGTATCATCGTTTTGCGAGTGAAAATATAAATGAGGTTGATTGTCAAATGGGGCTTCAACTTTTATCTTTATTACTTCACAAACATTATAATAAAGAGTGTGTCATTATTGTTGATGAATATGATACGCCCATTCAACAAGGTCATCTTTGTGATTTTTATAATGAAATTGTTGATTTTATGCGCAATTTTTTTTCGGGTGGTCTAAAAGACAATCCACATTTGGCTTTTGGATTTTTAACTGGTATTTTAAGGGTCGCAAAAGAAAGTATCTTTAGCGGAATGAACAATTTAAAAACGAACTCCATATTAGATAATAGTTATAGTTCTTATTTTGGTTTCACAAATGAAGAAGTCAAAGACATGCTCGCATATTATGAATATGAAGATAAATACCAAGAAATCTTGGAATGGTATGATGGATATCGTTTTGGAAATACCGAGATATTTAATCCTTGGTCTGTGATCAATTATATTTCGGATCAATGTTTTCCAAAAGCTTTTTGGCAATCAACGGGTAGTAATGATATTATTGGTGAAATTATTGGAACTGCAACACCTGAAATTACTGAGAATTTATATAAATTATTTTGTGGAAATACAATCACAACTTATGTAGATACAAGTGTAATATATCCTGAGGTTCAAAACAATCCTTATAGTATATATAGTTTCTTATTGGTTGCGGGTTATCTAAAGGTGGCGGCGATATATCCGCAAAATGATGGAAATTATATGTGTGATGTGGCTATTCCTAATAAAGAAATTTTATATGTATATGAAAAAGAAGTGCTGAATCGCACAAATCAAAATAATGTTTCAATTTCAATTCATCAGGCTATCTTTTCTAAAGATACACGTAAACTGCAGTCGTTATTGGAGGATTTTATGTTAAAAAGTATATCAACGATGGATGGGGCTAATGAAGCATTCTATCACGGAATGATGCTTGGATTATGTGCTGTACTAGGAAGTCAATATAAGGTAAGATCAAATAGGGAATCAGGACTAGGTCGGTTTGATATTGAATTATTGCCGATGATGCAGGGAATACCTGGATTTATCTTTGAGTTTAAACATACAAAAGATATAAATGTTGATTTAGATTCATTGGCTAATAGTGCACTTAGACAGATTGATGATATGAAATATGATACAGAATTAAAGGATTTTGGAGTTAAAAATATTGTAAAGATTGGTATTGCGTTTAGACAAAAAAGTGCGGTTGTTAAGCGTGGATAAACCTATTGGTGAAACTGATAGGTTTTTATTTGTGAAAATTTAAAAAAAACTATCACTTTGTAATTTTGTATGTTATAATAGTTTACACATGTAAACGGTTACAAAAGGAGGTAAAGTATTATGGATAAAAAATATGTCTATGAATTAATGAAGGCGATGAAACAATGCGTGAATTGTTAGGTGGAAAAGGTGCTAATTTAGCTGGAATGTCTAAACTTGGAATGCCTGTACCTTATGGATTCACAATTACTACAGAAGCTTGTAACCAATATTATGAAGATAATGAAACTATCAATGATGGTATTAAAGCTCAAATTATGGAGTATCTAGATTTATTAGAAAAGAAATCTGGAAAGAAATTAGGGGATGAAGCCAATCCTTTATTAGTATCTGTTCGTTCAGGGGCACGTGCAAGTATGCCTGGTATGATGGATACTATTTTAAATTTAGGTATGAACAAAACAGTTGCAGAAACAGTCGCAACACTAACTAATAATGAGCGTTTCGCATATGATTCATATCGTCGTTTTATTCAAATGTATTCAGATGTTGTAATGGGGTTGAGTAAAAAGCGTTTTGAAGAGATCATTGATGAAGTAAAGGCTGAAAGAGGCATTACGGATGATTTAGATTTAAATGCAGAGGATATGAAAAAATTGGTAGAATTGTTTAAGGCATTCTACAAAAATGAATTAAAATCAGAATTCCCTGAAGAACCTAAAGAACAATTGATGGGTGCTATTGAGGCTGTATTCCGTTCTTGGAACAATCCTCGCGCTATCTATTATCGTAAGATGAATGATATTCCATCAAGCTGGGGAACTGCAGTTAACGTACAGATGATGGTATTTGGTAATATGGGTAATGATTGTGGTACGGGTGTTGCCTTTACGCGTAATCCAAGTACTGGTGAAAATAAATTATATGGTGAATTCTTAATGAATGCACAAGGTGAAGATGTTGTTGCGGGTATTCGTACACCTCAAAAAATCGATCAATTAAAAGAAGTAGCTTCTGGAGCATATGATGATTTTGTTGCGATCACTAAAAAATTGGAAACTCACTATCGTAATATGCAAGACATGGAATTTACAATTGAAAAAGGTAAATTGTTCATGTTGCAGACACGTAATGGTAAGCGTACAGCACAAGCTGCATTAAAGATTGCGTGCGACATGGTGGATGAAGGTATGATTACTACGGATGAAGCTTTAATGATGGTAGAACCTAAACAATTGGATTCATTACTTCACCCAATGTTTGATGCGGATGAATTAAAGAAAGCCGAGCCAATTGCTTCAGACTTCCAGCAAGTCCTGGTGCTGCTTGTGGACAAATCGTATTTAGTGCCGAAGAAGCAATTCAAGAAGCAAGTCGTAACCACAAAGTAATCTTAGTTCGTTTAGAAACAAGTCCAGAAGATATTGAAGGTATGCACGTATCTCAAGGTATCTTAACGGTACGTGGTGGTATGACAAGTCATGCTGCTGTAGTAGCTCGTGGTATGGGTGCTTGCTGCGTAAGTGGTTGTGGTGATATCAACATGCATGATGATGAAGGATATTTTGAAATTGATGGTGTGAAATATCACCGTGGAGATTGGATCAGTTTAGATGGTTCAACAGGAAATATCTATGGTAGTGCGATTAAAACAGTTCCTGCAAGTATTTCAGGTGACTTTGAACGTTTTATGAACTGGGCAGATGAAAGACGTACATTAAAAGTTCGTACTAATGCCGATACTCCTCATGATGCAAAACAAGCACATGAATTTGGTGCGCAAGGTATTGGTTTAGTTCGTACGGAACATATGTTCTTTGAAGGAGATCGTATTAAAGCGGTTCGTGAAATGATTGTTTCTAAAACGGCTGCACAAAGACGTGTCGCATTAGAAAAAATCTTGCCTATGCAAAGAAGTGACTTTGAAGGAATCTATGAAGCTATGCAAGGATTACCAGTGACAATTCGTTACTTGGATCCACCTTTACATGAATTCTTGCCAACAAACTCTTATGATATTACACAATTAGCTAAGGATATGCACATTGGTTTGGATGAATTGAAATCTGTTATTTCTAGCTTACACGAATTCAACCCTATGATGGGTCATCGTGGATGTCGTTTGGCTATTTCATATCCAGAAATTGCTGAAATGCAGACAATGGCAGTTATCCAGGCTGCTTTAGCTGTCAATGAAAGACACCCAGACTGGCATATTGAACCTGAAATCATGATCCCATTAGTTGGTGATGTTGCAGAGCTTCGCTATGTTAAAAAGGTTGTATGTGATGTAGCTGACAAATTGATTCAAGAATCCGAATTGGATATGAAATATCATGTTGGTACAATGATTGAAATTCCTCGTGCTGCATTATTAGCGGATGAAATCGCAAAAGAAGCTGAATTCTTCTCATTTGGTACAAATGACTTAACACAAATGACATTTGGATTCTCAAGAGATGATGCGGGTGGATTCTTACAAGATTACTATGACAAGAAGATTTTCGAACAAGATCCATTTGCACACTTAGATCAAAGAGGTGTTGGAAAACTTGTTAAGATGGCTACAGAGCTTGGAAGAAGTACTCGTCCAAATATTAAATTAGGTATTTGTGGAGAACATGGTGGTGATCCAGCAAGTATTGAATTCTGTCATAGAGTTGGATTGAACTACGTTTCTTGTTCACCATATCGTGTACCAATCGCAAGACTTGCTGCTGCACAGGCAGCTATTAAATTCGATAAATAGAACACTTAGGAGTTGATTAATTTCAACTCCTTTTAGTATACTGATTTTGAGGTGTTTAAAATGGATTATGTATATGTCACAAAAGAAAATATAGAACAAGAACACATTTGTTGTGCAATTAGCAGTAATTCAGATGTACAAGTAAGATCAAAGAAGGATTGGTTGACAGATCGTTTTGAGGATGGTCTTGTCTTTATTAAATCGAGTGTAAGAGGGAAATGTTTTATTGAGTACATTCCCGCAAAGAATGCATGGATTCCAATTGATGCAGATAATTATATGTATATTGATTGTTTATGGGTCGCTGGTTCTTTAAAAGGTCATGGCTATTCGAGTGAATTATTAAATCTTTGTATTGAGGATAGTAAGAAAAAGGGTATGGATGGAATTTGTATCTTATCTAGTAAAAAGAAAATGCCGTATCTAGCAGATCCTAAGTTTTTAGCTTATAAAGGTTTTAGGGTATGTGATGAAGCGAGCAATGGAATTCAATTGTGGTATTTAGCTTTTAATGATTCTAATTTACCAAAATTTAAATCTTGTGCTAAGAATTGTCATATATCTGAATCTGGTTTTGTCTTATATTATACAAGCCAATGTCCTTTTAATGCGAAATATGTTCCAATCATTGAAAATTTGTCTAAAGAAATGAATATAGAATTTAAAGCGATTCATCTAGACACAAAAGAAAAGGCGCAAAATGCGCCAACACCTATCACCACATATGCGCTATTTTACAATGGTGATTATGTAACGAATGATGTTATGAATGAGAAGAAGTTTTTAAAAGTTGTTGAAAAGCTAAAATAAGCATTAATTATCTTGAGATAGGATGGTTTTGAATAATAAATACAACATATAGAATAAGAAGATAGATAAGAAATAATTTTTGTATTGTTTCATGATTGATTACATATTGGCTTGCACTTTGTATTGTTTTGTACTAAAATTCTAATTGTAGTAAATAAATCTGGGGAGCTATTGCTGAGAGGAAGTTCGACTTCGACCCATTAAACCTGACGGATAATGCCGGCGTAGGAAGTTATAGTTGTTTTTTTTGACCTGTCTTTTTACGTTGCAGGTCTTTTTATTTTATTGCCTTACTGTAGGGGAGCGCCTAGAGTATAGAAAACAAGCGAGGGAGCTGAATTGACAGGATGAGAGAGGACTGTTTGTCTAATACCGAAACCCCAGATGGTTTTTTGCGTGTTTTCTAGGCCATCTGTATCTGTAGGAGGTAGTATTATGAATAAACACAATTACTTATTAAGCTTAGTCTTTTTTTCAATGATGGTAGCTGTTGGAGTGGTTATTTCACCCATTTTACGTGTGGAAGGAATGTGTCCTATGGCACATCTTATTAATATCACAATGGCTGTATTTAGTGGGCTTGGTATTCATTTCTTTGTGCTTTAGCTATTGGTTTAATTCGTATGACAGTTATGGGAATTCCACCATTAGCTTTAACTGGCGCTATTTTTGGAGCTACATTATCTGGAATCTTATATCGTGTAAGTAAAGGAAAAATCTGGGCTGCTGTACTTGGTGAAGTCATTGGTACAGGTTTAATTGGTTCTGTTCTTTCATATCCAGTAATGACATATTTATGGGGTAGAACGGGACTTACTTGGATGTTCTATGTACCTAGCTTTTTAATGGGTACAATTATTGGTGGAAGTATTGCGTATGTTTTATTGAAGTCAATGTCTCGTAGTGGAATCCTAGAAAATATTCAAAGAAAGTTAGGAGTGCAAAATTGTTGAAACAAACGAATAATTTGATTCACTGTATCACAAATCCGATTTCAATCAATGATTGTGCAAATCTTATATTAGCTTTGGGGGCGAACCTATTATGGCTTGTCATCCGGATGAAGTTGATGATATCACCTGCCATTCTGCGGCTTTGGTATTAAATTTAGGTAACTTTGATGATATAAGAGCTAAGTCTATGATGATTAGTGCTAAATGTGCTAAAGAAAATAAAATTCCATTTATTTTAGATTTGGTTGGAGTGGCTTGTTCAACACTTCGATTGAATTATGCTAAAGAACTTGTTTCTTTATATTGTCCAACCGTTATTAAGGGTAATATTAGTGAGTGTAAAGCATTTTATGGAATGACAAGTCATGCGCATGGCGTAGATGCAGATATTCAAGATGAAGAGGATATCTATGAAAGTTGTAAGTGGCTAAAAGAGATGGCTTTAAATCTAGGTTGTGTAGTTGTTTGTAGCGGCAAAATAGATGTCATTACAGATGGTAAAGAAGTTAATTTGATCTCAAATGGTTGTGAAATGCTTTCAAGAATCACAGGAACGGGATGTATGTTAAATGTTGCGATTGCGACTTTTTTAGCTAGTTATTCTCCATTATTGGCTTGTATTAAGGCAACTTGTTATTATGAGGTAGCTGCTGAAAAAACAGAATGTTCTGGTCCTGGAACTTTCCATGTGCATTTTCTGGATGAGATCTATAAGCTTACTAGTTTTGATGAATCTTTGTTTAAAATTGAGGTGTTAGGATGAAAAAGTAGATTATACATTATATTTTATTACCAATTCAGATGGTTATGATGAAGAAACATTTTTACGTAAAGTAAAAGGAGCATGTCTTGGTGGAGCAACCATTATCCAGCTTCGTGAAAAGAATAAATCAACATTGGAATATTATGAATTGGCATTAAAGGTAAAAAATATAACGGATGCCTATAACATCCCATTAATTATTGATGATCGTATCGATGTCGCAATGGCTGTAGGATGTGGTGTTCATTTAGGAAATGAAGATATGCCTATTTCCATTGCTCGTAAAATTATGGGTGAAGATTGTATTATTGGAGCTACCGCAAAAACAGTAGAAGTTGCCAAAAAAGCAGAAGCCGATGGGGCTGACTATTTGGGTTGTGGTGCCATTTATCCGACAAAGACGCATGTTAAGACAAAGATTACGAGTGTTGAAACACTAAATGACATTTGTTCGTCTGTCAAGATTCCGGTTTGTGCGATTGGAGGATTAAATAAAGATAATCTTTCTGTTTTAGAAAAGAGTCCTATTCAAGGTGTTTGTGTTGTATCGGCTATTATGGATGCGGATGATACAAAAAGGTGGCTGAAGAGCTTAAAAAATCGATTCAAAAGATTGTGGCATAACAAATGCCACTTTTATTTTTGTAAAATATAACCTACAATAATAAGTATGAGGAAGAGAAAAATTTTAATACTTTCAATCACCATTGTTGCCGTAGCTCTTATACTTGAAACGTGTATTCTTAAATATGTGAACGATAAAAATGCACAAACGACATCCAATGTATTATTAGATCGAGTGATTTCGGTAATAGATAAGAATGAGTCGAGTGAAAGTGAATTTGTGAAATCTTTAAAAGATGATTATATTGTCCGTGCTAAGCTATATCTTATATTGTAGATGCTAAGCCGGAAGTGGAATATGATGTCGATGAACTTCAAAAGATTGCAGGATTAATGTCTGTTGATGAAATTCATTTTATTGATGATACGGGAACGATCTATTCGGGTTCGTTACCTAAATATTTTGGATATAGTTTTGATTCAGGTGAACAAATGGCTTTCTTTAAACAGATGTTAAACAATTATGATTTAACATTATGTCAGGATGTTACACCGAATACGGCTGAAGCTAAAGAGATGATGTATGCGATTACTTGGAATGAGTCGAAAACGCATATGATTCAAGTGGGTATTACGCCAAAGCGTCTTTTAAAGGAGTTGAAACAAAACCAAATTTCAAATGTTGTAGCCGATATGCCTGTGTATAAGGGTATGGAATTGTCGTAAATACTACAACGAAAAAAATTGAGGGTGCTACAAATCGTACAAAGATTGGAAATACATTAACGAATGTAAATGCATCATCTAAGATGCAAAGAATCGTATTGGATCATAAAAAATGTAAATGTATATCTAGAAACATGGTAATTATTTGGTTGCCGTAACTATGGAAGAATCTGTAAATTCTTCAAGTAATATTGTTGCGATATTGATTGTCGGTATTTATTTTGACTTTAGCTTCATGCTTACTTGTTTTAATGCTTTCTAGAGTATTAAAAGAGAAGTATGAAAAAGAAAGTATATGTATACTTCAAATACGGATGAATTGACGAAATGTTTCAATCGACGTGCCTATGATTCGGATATGCAAAAGTTGGATTTAAATACGAAGTGGGCTTATATATCTTTGGATTTAAATGGATTAAAAAAGCGAATGACACGCTTGGACACAGTGCTGGGGATGAACTTATTTGTGCGGCTGCCAATTGCATGAAGTTTGCGTTTGCCTCTTATGGAAAAATTTATCGTATTGGTGGAGATGAATTTGTCGTATTGATTCAAGAATCTGTATCGAATATAGATTCTATATTACAAGTATTTGATGCGACTATTTCGGATTGGCATGGTAAGTACTCAAATTCGATATCTGTATCGTATGGTGTTGTCAAGTCTTCTGAACAATCTTTTGATTCAATTCATTCTGTTTCTAAATTAGCGGATGAAAGAATGTATCAGAATAAAAAGGAGTATTATACAACGAGTGGTAATGATCGAAGAAGGTAATTAAAAAGCATCTTTTAGGGATGCTTTTTGTTTTGATATTATTTATTAACGGCTTCTTTTAATGCTTTGGCAATTTTGAACTTAACAGATTTGCTAGCTTCAATTTGAATCTTTTCTTTCGTTAGAGGATTAATTCCTTCTCTAGCTTTTCTTTCTGTGATTTCAAATTTTCCAAATCCTGCAAGATCGACTGTTTTTCCTTCACTTAAACCTTCAAAGATTTGTGTAAGTGCCAAGTCTACAACTTCAGTGATGTCCTTTTTAGTTAAGTGAGAATCTTCGGCAATGTTAGAAATGATGTCCTTTTTAGTTAATTTTTCCATGTTTATAAGTCTCCTTTACATCCCTATAATACGCCTTTTTTCACCATTAGCCAACCCATTAGATGAATTGGTTGAACAAATTCATTGTTTTTAATTAAATCATTGATTTCATCTTCTGTATATTCTTTGACTTCTAAAAATTCAGTGGAATCTAGATGTTGATTTGATACTTTTTCACAATTATCAGCATAATATAAAAATGCATAATTATCGGCTATTGTAGGATTGCTAGGAATTGTATATATATGTTTCCAGTTATCTGAAATATAGCCCGTTTCTTCTTTAAGTTCACGTTTAGCTGCAAGTAACGCACTTTCATGTTCGCTTCCTTCAATGCCACCAGCACAAAATTCAGTGGTTACTTTTTTTTAGACCATGTCTGAATTGTTTGACTGTTATATACTTATCATCTTTTGTTCTTGCG
>ENA-OQCS01000928-OQCS01000928.1-human-gut-metagenome-genome-assembly--contig:-NODE-928-length-15880-cov-2.970545_pt1 | contig 15880 bp, 20 predicted proteins | sample MGYA00242757_ERZ504575 | MGnify/ENA primary metagenome ERZ504575 (study PRJEB26092, sample SAMD00036297) | human gut metagenome | host: Homo sapiens | study: EMG produced TPA metagenomics assembly of...
AAGTTCCCGTGTCAAACATTGACACGAACCGGAAGTGTTAAACCCGGCTGATGTGGCAGAATTTAAAAGCCGATGATAGAACATTTCGGCGAAAAGACACACTGCAGCAATCCCTTTTAGAATTGCAGGAACTTTATGAAAATGGTCCGATTCTGGAAAGGATTGAAAAGGCACTTACGTACAGCCAGCGCAGCCGTTACCGGGATTTTGAGACAACCCTTGACATTTTATTTGAGGGCATGGATGCAGAAACCCTGCGGGATGATTTACTGCGGATGGAAGTTCTGCGATACCGGAGGCTGCCTTACCGTCAAGAAAATACAACTGGCAATCTGGTATAAGGAGGGCAAACATGAATCAGATTAAAATCCAGGGTGTTTGCACCTGCGTCCCACAATTTTCCTATGAAAAAGACAGGAGAGGGAGATCAGTTCCAACATGCCGGTACATCCTGGCCGTGCAGCGACCGAAAAGTTCTTATTCCGATTACATGTACTGTGTCGCCTTTGGAGAACGGGCAATGATAACATTTCAGAGAATAAAAAAAGGAACGACAGTGTTTGTCCAGGGACATCTTCATACAGAGGAAGGCCGGGATGCCAACAATCAAAAAGTATATTTCGTCACTGTGACAGTAGATTATCAGCAGATAATTGAAAAACAAGAATTTAATGGACTGGAATTGTGTACTGGATTGCCCCAGTTTCCGGTTCTGAAACAGGAAGAAAAAGGAGGAAAATAGAGAATGCGATTCAGTATATTATCCCGATTATAGCATGGTAGGATGTGTTATTGCATTTTTAATTGGAAGATTTCACAAACATGATGATGATGACGATTAATGTCGTGTGAAGGATTGACACGAAAGAACAAACGAAAATAAGGCCTGCACCAAAATTTGGTGCGGGCTATTTTTAGATCAAAAAGAGGTAAAAGATATGAAAAAGCCAATCGAAGTAAAAAAGAAACTGAAAAAAGTCACGGAATATACGGCTTGCTTTGCGTTTTTGATGTTCCTGCAGGGAGTAGGTGCGCCAATGGTTTTTGCAGATGCAACGGCCGCAATAAATGCGAAATTTGAAATTTTATGGAATCTGATCAGCGCTGTGGTACAATCTGTGGGTGGTGTTATTTTATTATGGCACGCATTTGAATTTGGAGCTTCCATGCAGGCACAGGAAGGCGGAGGTGCTATTACAAGATCTTTAAAAGGGATTGGCGGTGCGTTAGTTATGCTGGTTGCTCCGGTAATTACAACTGCTCTGAAGGGATAATGAAAAGGGAGGGAATATCCTCCTTTTTCTTATGGAGAAAATATGATAAATGAGATATTAGATTTTTTCAAAACGGTTTTTTCGGGAAGTGGTTTCTTTTCCCTTGGGTGCAATGTTTGGAATTCATTAATTGCATATGCGTTTGATATGCTGCAAACGAGTCCACAAAGTTTGGCAGATGGTGAACTTTGGGATGAAGGATACCGGATTTTCCTGGCACTACAGATTCTAGGTGCGACACTTGTAAGTGTTTTCTCTATGGTTAATTTTTTCAAAGAAACAACGGATATTAAACACGGAATGACCATGGAAGCAAGCATCCAGTTTTTTATCAAGCTGGCACTTGTGGATGCTGTTTTTTTAAATCTCACGAATATACTCGTTTTTTTGATTGAAATTGAACAAGCATTTTTTGGTATTATTGTTCCGGAAGATGCCGCTTCACTGGTTATAAGAGTAGGGGATGACTGGGAAATGAGTGGATCCGGACTTATTTTTGGAAATCTGTTTGGCCTTGTGTTTTTGTTTATCTGCCTGGGTGGCGCAGTTATTACATTATGGACGGTTTATAGGGTTTTCCTTAAATTGTTTTTTATATGGCTGTTGCACCACTTGCACTTTCCACTTTTGCAGGCCCACATGAAATTGGACATACCGGATCAAGCTGGTCCGTACATTTCTTTGTGCATTGTTTGAAATGACAGGAATCATGCTAATGATGCGACTTGGAACAATTTTAATAAATGCCGGTGGGCTGTTCCCTACTGCATCAGAAGATATATTGGGCGGAATGTTGGGATCACAAGGATGGGAAGGACTTCAAGCTATTCTTGGTATCCTTATTATAACGGGATCAGTATCTGGTACGGATGCGATGGTTCGAAGAGCATTTGGATTTTAATAGTAGGAAGGACATAGCTTATGGTAAACATGAATGAAGATTTTGGTGCATATAAGGATAGCATCTGGAAAGGACTTACAGCAAGAGAGTTAGGTGTGATGGCCGTTTCTGCTGTCTCCTGTGGTATTATCATTATCTTGTTGTATTTTATACTTGGATGGAACTTATATATATCATTTTTGATTGGAACTGCTGTTGCTGCAGCTATCATTTTCAGTCAGGTATGGAAGTCACGTAGCGGGCTTTCTGCAATAGAGTTTTACCGGGCAAGAAAATACAGAAAGTCCACAGCAAAACTTGTTTGGAAAAGTGACGAATATAACCAGGCAAGAAAAAATTATTTGAAAAAAGAAAAATAATGATCGGGAAAAATCCCGACTTTTTTATATACTTGGAAAGGATGGAACAGAATGGGATTTTTCGAATGAGGAATTTATCCGATATAAAAAATGTACACAGCCAGTTTACCAGACACCGGCCAGTATTCAACAAATGCTGGATATTGCAGGTGTACACGAAAATGGAATATTTGAAATAGAACCGAATAACGGGGCAGGGAAAAAGCGGAGAAAATTTGATCGTGTGTATTCTTTTTCAGACTTAAACTATGTGGATCAGGACAAGCAGCAAAAAGACGGCATCCTGTTTCAGCTACGGAAATTTCTAAATTCCATGGACACAGATTTCAAGATCACAATACAGTGTGAACCACGGGACGTAACAAATTTCCAGAAATCTCTGTTGCAGGATGAAAATAAAAGTGAGTATCCAGAGCTGGCCCGCTACAATAACGAAATGATTAAAAAATCTCTTGAAAAGGGACAGGAAAACGTTCGAAAACAGCGTTATTTGACTGTGAGTGCAAATTGCCGGTCAATAGAAGAAGCGGAAGGATGGTTTGATACATTCGAGCATACAGCACTTCCAATCTTTTATGCAATGGGTTCGGAATTGGTTCCTTTAAACGCTGTGCAGCGGTTTCAGAAAATCAGAAATTACTTTTTCACAGATGATGGAGAGGAAAGTTTTATTCTCCCGTTTCAGGATATGGTACAGGCCGGAAGAGATTTTCGCAATTCAATCCTTCCACATTCTGTGCGGAATCACAAAAGCTACATGGAATTTGATGAAGAGTGTATGCGGATTCTTTTTGCTGCGGTTCTGCCAACCAGATTGAATGAAGAAAAGTTGATTTTGAACTGACAGATTTTCCGTTTTATACCTGCCTTACCATAGATACGGCATATATCCCACGGGAAGTGTTACGTGGAAAAATCAGCAACACGAATTTCTACAATGAAAATGCGATCGGGCAGGAAGTACAGGCCAATGCAAGTATGGGTAACTTCTATAGTGAGCCGTCCTATGCAAAGAAAAAGAAGCAGGCCAATCTGAAAAAATATATGGATCAGATCGAGGAAGATGATGAAAATGGCTTCTATGTAGGAATCCTGTTGGCAGTGCGTGGAGCAAATAAAGAGGAACTGGATGCAAACACGGCAGAAGTCAGACGCCGCTGCCGGAAACATTCTATACAGATTGTTCCTTACTACGATCAGCAAATTCAGGCACTGAATACGTTGCTTCCGATCGGAGCGAGGCGTGTAAATAATATGCGTTCCGTCCTGACAAGTTCTTATCTGGCATTCCAGCATTCTATTCCTGGGATCTGATCCAGCCTGGCGGAACATGGTATGGTATAAATAAAAAAACCAGAAATCCGATCATTGGAAACCGAAAGACATTGAAAAACAGTAATGGTGTTATTTTTGGCCACACTGGTTCTGGAAAGTCCATGCTGCTGAAAATTACGGAAATCGGACAAACATTGATTAACAGTACAGATGATATTTTCCTGATTGATCCGCAGAATGAGATGAAGGGAATCACCCAGAGATTCCGCGGTCAGTATTTTGATCTTTCTGATCCGGATCTGCGCCTGAACCCTCTTGAGATTCCGGAATCTTTGCTGCAAAAGAATGCAAAGGGCCGTGAAGAATATATCCTTTCCCAGCTGCAGTATATGGAAGCATTTCTGTACAGTATCATGACCGGTATACGTCCAAACGGTATCCATAAATCGTTGATTTACCGGTGCGTTGAGGAATTATATCAGAATACGTTTTCAAAAAAGAAACCGATATCCCCGGTGCTTTCTGATTTGGAAGCAATTTTCCAGAAACAGCGGGAACCGGAAGCGCGTGATTTGTATGGATCACTGGAGGCTTATACAAAGCATAGCTTTTTGACATTGGAAGGACAAAGTACACTGTCTACCAGCAGCCGGTTTGTTGCATTTGGAATGAAAAATATCCCTGAATTGATGTGGGAACCGCTGATGATAACAATCATGCATGTTTTAACGCAGCGTTTTTCCTACAACGTTGAACAGCAAAGGGCAACGCATTTTATCGTTGACGAGGCTCAATATGTCTGCCGCCATGAGACAAGTTGTAATGAGCTGGAAAAGGCGTATCTGACGTACCGTAAACTTGGTGGTATCTGTACGATCTGTCTGCAGAACGTTTCAGCAGCAACGGCCAACCGGAAAATTATGGAGATTGTATCAAACTCCGATTTCAAGGTGCTGCTTGACCAAGCCGGTGATGATCGGAACGAATTGCTGCAGATTATGGAGTTATCACAGAAAGAGTTTGAAGCGCTTTCTGATCCGACACCGGGCCAGAGTTTGATTGTCTGGGGCGGGCATATTTTGCAGTGTGATTCGACGATTAGCCGGGACAATCCGCTGTATCATTTCTACAGTACAAACTTCCATGAAGCCGCTGCGAAAATCGGAACGTATTTTACAGCCAGGAAGCGGATCAAGATGAACATGAAGATGATCTGGAATCCGTGTCAAAGATTGACACGGATGAAAACAGAGACTCGGTGTCAACATTTGACACTGATCCAGACAAAGAGTCTGTTGAGCTTTTAAATGGCGAAGTAGAAGAGCCAATCAGTGAAGAAGAGCTGTTCATGTACCATAAAGTACAAGAAGCTGACGAATGTGATGAATGGCTGGATTGCTATGGTGCCGGAATTTTATGCGGTGTTTCCAATAAACAGGCAGAAGAGATACTGGAATCTCTTGTGAAAAAAGGATATATCGAAAAGATCCAAGGTTGTTACCGTATGCCGGAAAACTAAAGGAAGGATAACGCATGACACCAAAAGACAAGCACACGGAAGTTGCATGGCAGGCAAAACAGCGGGAAGTTAAAACAGGATCTGTGGAAAAGACGGTACACAGTGCTACTTCTGCAATCTATACTGCGTCAGAGATACGATCTGTTATGAGCCACTCTGAAACGCAGGAAATAACAGGAAACCATATTACGCGGGAACAACAGCTGCAAAATATGCGTCTGGCGACGCAGAAATATTTGCAGCCGGAAAATCAAGTAAATACACAAGTATCTTGCCGGAAAACACTGGACATACGGAACAGGCTGCTGTACAACCGGAAATCCTGTGGTATAAGAATGAATCAAATTATGTACCGGAACAGCCTGTATATAATGGCTCCAGTGAAAAATATGAGGCGAAAGCTGCACAGTTCCATGCACCTGTTTCAGAGACGTATAAAATACCAGAAAAACCGGACAGACAAGTTGCCCGGGAACAGCAGTTGAAAAGTATACGACTGGCAACACAGAAATATGTGCAAACAGAAGCGGGACGTTCCCATGCAGAAGAGAAGCAACAAACAACCCATTTTATTTTAAAAAGTACAGGTTCAGAACGGGAAGATAATATTGAGGCTGCATCAGAGAATCGGATTCAGGAAAATCACGGTAAAAAATATGCTGCAGCCAAGATGAGAGCTTCCATCCCGAATACTGAACAGCTGGAAATGTCGGAAAATAATGACATAAAAGAAGAAAAACGACAAAGTATGCGTCTGGCCATGTGGAAATATCTGCGGCGGCAAGATACAGAAAACACACAGGGCATTGGAATAGAGGAGAAGCGAAACGGAAATCCGTTGTCTGGAAAACCGACACTTTTTCAACAAGAAGAGGAAGAAAGTAATACGGATGAGAGAGAAAAAAAGAAGGATTCAGCCGAAAATATACGATTGGCAGGATACAATCATCCACAGTACAAGATTCTAAAGGGGAAGAATTATCATCCAACCAGAGTAAAACTTCAGACAGCAGCATCAAAGTTTGAATACTGCATCCATGCTGCATGGTATGACAGCAGCGAATGTAGAAAAAGAGGTTGAAGATGATGAGCCGGACTCCCAGAATGATTTAAAAAAATCAAAAACACTTATATATCTGACAAAATTAAAAAAGAATCGAAAAAAAGAAAAAATCACGAGTAAAAATACTTCGGAAGATAGTGAAATTTCAGAAGAATCTTCAACAGAAGAGAAAAAGGAAACTCTTGGTGAAGATGAGGAGAAAACGTCCAATCAGAAGAAGGAAATAAAAAATAAGGAACATACAGAAAAAACATCTGAAAAAAATCCGGCAGAAGATAAAGATAGGCAGGAAATAAAACCGTCCCAGGCGGTAGAGGAATGGAATAAAGAAATGGATCATGCTGAGGAAGAGGACTCAGAGGATGATTCCGGAAGTAAAAAACGGAAAGCCAAAAAGAAAAATCGGAAAGAAAGTGATACAGAAAAGTCAGGAAAGAATGAAAAAGATTCTAATGACCGCAAAAGAAAAAAGGATGAAAAAAGTTCTCGTAAAGAGGGAAAAATTAGAGCATCCTTAAAATGGTTTCGGAGAACAAAGAACTTCCATACAACCGTTCAATCCCTCCGGTTATCCGGGAACGAAGAAGAGATAAAAAAAAGGGCTGATTATCAACAGCGGATGCTACTTCGGCATGGAGTCATTAATACGGCGAAAATATCCGCAGGCATCATTAAAATTATAGCATCCAATGTTTTGTTGCTGCTTCCTATTATTTCGCTTTTTCTTCTTTTGAGTCTTCTGTTTCTTGGGGTAAAGGCTGAACGTCAAGTGTTCTTCCGCTTATGATGGAGCCTGTTATCTGGCGGCAAAATATGAATCCGGCGGAAACCCGGATCAGGTTGGTGGCGATGGCGGAAATGCATGTGGTGAATTTCAGTTCGACAATCGTTATGAGCTTGGGCCGTTTGTTCGGTGGTGCTATGAAAAAGATCCAACTACATATGGTCCGTTTGAACCATATCTTGGCATGACCACAGAACTAAAAAATAACGCCGGATTTTACGGGGCATGGCATTCGATCTGCATAGAACATAAGATTGCATTTGAGGCAGCCCAGTGCGAATACGTCTATACACAAACACTGCAGCCACTTCTTACATCACTGACAGAATATTATGGTTTTGATTTTACAAACGCGTCTGATGCTTTGAAAGGCTGCGTTCTTTCTTTTGGCAACAGAGATGGAAAATATGTTGTAAGCCTGAAAAGATATTTTGATGGAACAACATCTGCATCAACGGACCGGGAAATTATTGAAAGGGCATATGATGCCATGATCGCCCGCAGACCGAACGTATCCAGGTGGAGCTATGAGAAAGCGGATTGCCTGGCGCAGCTTGATGGGACGCTTGACATTTATGCACCATCCGAAAATGGTGCCGGTGGGATTGACTGGTCCTGGAAAAAAGCATAGGTGCCGGAGAGTCCGGAAATGCTGCCGTGCAGGCAGCTCTGAATGCTGTAGGAAGTGGTTATTCCCAAAGCAGAAGAGATGATCCGGGATGGTATGATTGTTCTTCCCTGGTTTACCGGAGTTATGCTGCAGCTGGTATTACTTATCTGAATGGAATGGATGCAGCAAGCGAAGCAGAATGCCTGGTAAACAAAGGAATGACTGTCAGCTATGGTGAACTGCAGCCGGGAGACTTGATCTTTTATTCTTATTCGGCCAACGGAAAATACAGGAATATATCCCATGTTGCCATATATCTTGGAAATGGTGAAATGGTTCATGCTGCAGATGAATCCAGAGGGGTATGTAAACAGGCAATGTCACAATCAAATCTTTCGCCGCAATTATATTGTCGGCCACAATAGTAGAAGGAAAATAAGATGGATAAATATGAATACATAGTGAATCTTGCAGAAAAAACAGCTAAAAGGGTTTCACAGAACCGGGAATCCTGGATGAAGTTCCTGACCTCCGCTGCACGGATTTATAAATATCCGTTTAAAGAACAGCTTCTGATTTATGCACAGAATCCGGATGCAACAGCGTGTGCTTCCATCGAGATATGGAATAAACGTATGAACTGCTGGGTAAATAAAGGATCTTCAGGAATTGCACTTCCGGATGATACTGCAACATACGGTCATAAGCTTAAATATGTATTTGATGTTTCGAATGTTCATGCTGTAAAGCCAAATGGACGTTATCCGAAGGCGTGGAAACTGCGGGAAGAACATAAAAGTGATGTACTGCATAGGCTCGAACAAATATATGGCAGTACAGACAGCACAAAACCCTTTGAAGAAAGAATTATTGAAATTTCAGATCAGCTCGCGGCGGATGCTATACAGAACTTCAAATTGATTATCCGGATTTACAGGATAGGATAGGATTTGATAAACTGAGCGAACAGGACTTTGCTCTTTGCTTAAAAAAACTTATATCGGAAAGTGTTTCTTTTACAATTTTATCGGCCTGTGAAATAGAAATTTCCGATCATGAATTTTCATTTGATTATATCAATCAGTTTGTTTCTATTAAAACATTGTCAGTATTAGGAACAAAATTAATGATTCTGCCAGAGGTGTTCTTGCAGAAATCGGAAAAACAGTACGCATTTATGATAAACTTCGCGAGAAAGAACAGGAAAAAGAAATCTCCAAAAAAGAACTTGCAAATGCACCACAACCGCGATATAATGCTTTAAAGCGTGAAAGTTTGCAAGAGGGTAATTCCAAAGATAAAGATAATATTGAAGGAGGAAAACAAAATGGACCTGGAATACGAACAGATGGGAGATTATCTGATTCCGAAACTGAAAGCAAATCCGGAACCGGAGGGAATGGTAACGAAATACGGACTTCTGAGGGACAAATTTCTGAGGGAGAGATACGATGGGGCGAGAACAGCAATGTTTCTGGAAGGAACGCTGAAAGCACATCTTCTCGAGATTCAGGAACAGGCAAGAGAGAGGATGGAAGTCCTGACATCCCAGATGGCGGAGAAAGAAGGAGTAAACGAACAGCTCAAAGCACAGGATCAGATGCTTTGGGTGAAGAAGATGAACAGCATCCAGAGCCGGGCGGAGGAAGTCGTACTGAAAGAACTGATTTACAGCCGACCAATTTTGTAAAACCAGAGGAATCATACACACAATTAAGTCTGTTTCCATCAGCAGAGGAACAGAGAGGATCAATTACAGCAGCGGAAGCAAGTAAAAAATATACTATGCCCGCTGCTTTCTATTTGCCGGAAACCGATCTTGAAGTAATCATCCGAAGTGGTGGCGGGCAAAAAGATAGCCGGAAACGGATTTACGCCAAATATACCGAAGGAAAAAGTACCGATGAAATAATTGCTTTCCTGAAAAAAGAATATAGTCAGGTCGGCAAAGGTTTTGAATTACACGGTCATCCAATATCTGTATGGTTTGATGAAAACGGAATGACTGCCGGTTATGGTATGCAGGCAGCGGAATCTGTAGTTACAACATTAAGCTGGGATCAAATCGAAAAGTACATTCACGCCATGATTACGTATGGCTTGTATATGGATGCGAACGAGGCAGCACTCGTAGACAAAACAGAGATGGAGAGGGTATCCTATCAGATCGGCTATTTTCTCCGTGATTGGATAGATGATGTACCGGAAGAACTTAACAGTATAGAAAAAATAGAAACTCTTCTTTTTACGCATGAAGGAAGAGAACAGCTGGAAAGCTTTTTGGAAGATGTCGATGCACGGATTTCCTATGGAGAATTAAAGCCGAAAACTGTGAAATCTCCAGGATATCTATTATCCGAAATCGCGGATTTTGACAGGGAGAGAATTCATTTTCCACTTCATGATACGGTAGATGTCAGACAGGAAGATTCATCACACAGGACGAAATCGACTATGCCCTTTGCATTGGAAGTGGTTTTGCAGATGGAAAATTTCGAATCTACGAATATTTCATGGACCTGCATACCAGAAAGAAAATGCAGACTTCTGAAAAAAGAATATGGGATTGGTGGCCAATCCGGTGCGTTACCTGGCAATAGTAGTTCCAACAGTGAACATGATGCGAAAGGTATTCTCCTGGAGAAAGGAAGCCTTTTAAATCCATATACAAAAGTCCTTTTAAATTGGAATGTCGTAGAAGAAAGAATCTGCGAGCTGATTTATGCAGACAAATACTTTTCACCACAGGAAAAGAAGAGTATAAGAATTATAAAAAAGAACAGGAAAAAAGGCAAAAGAAGCCGAAATTACCCGGCTGAATAACGGAATCCGGTTAGAGTGCAAACAGGAGATCGAAAAACAGATTGCCGAAAAATACAATGGATTTTCCGTTCCACAAAATACGGTATCTGAAATTGTAGAAAAATACGGCATAGACTGTGTACAATTTGTTTTGGCCAATACCATTGTGCAGGCATGGAAGGAAGGTCGGTTTTCTCTAAGAAACAAAGAATGGGCGAGTTCCATCCTTACAGAAGGAGAATGGAGCAATACACTGATCTTAAACACCCACCCAACTATTTTGGATGGATTTACAAACCAAGTCAGAAACCTGCAGCATGAAAAAGAACAGGTAGTACAGGAACAGCTTACACTGGATGGCCATCTCTGCATTCTGATTGACCAGTGGGAATCTGGAAACGTTAAATATCTGATCGGAAATTGTGTTGATGATCCGGACTTTTATTATGTTCAGTGTAAAAATCGAGTCTTTGAATTTGACCATAAGCCAGATAAAGTTGAAGTAGAGGACTATTATATCGACATTCTTGCTGAAGAAGACATTGATCGACATGAAGCGGAAGTTGGTGCCAAACTTGATGGGGAAGAACTGCAACGGTTATCCTGGCAGGTGGTACATGAGGCAGATGATGCGTTTGGAAATCCAACAAAATGGAGCGCAAGGCTTTTTTCGGATGTCTTTTTGTGGATCAACAAAGGAAATGCCGTATATTCCATTTATGATGCAGAAGGTTATCCGCCATTGGAAACTTTTGAATCTTTGGAAGATGCCATGCATGGGCCGATGAACTTGCTGCAGATGGAAGAGACATTGAAAATTCTATTCCAGACGAAACGACGCCAGATACCGAAGAAAAACAAGAAGAAAGTAAAGCTGCACCGGATAAAAGTGCAGCTTCCAATTTTCAGATCAGTGATGACCATTTGGGGGAAGGATCTCCAAAAGAGAAATTCAGAAGGAATCTTGCTGCCATTGTGCTGCTTAACCGGATCGAATCGGAAAACAGATACGCTACAGCAGAAGAACAGCAGGTTCTCAGTCAATATATTGGATGGGGTGGACTGGCGGATGCCTTTGACGAAAGCAAACCAAACTGGTCTGAAGAATATCAGCAATTAAAGGCTGCATTATCGCCGGATGAATACCGTATGGCCAGGGAAAGCACTTTAAACGCACATTATACCAGTCCAGTGATTATCCGGCAAATTTACAGTGCTTTGGAACGAATGGGTTTTTCCAAAGGAAACGTTCTGGAACCGGCAATGGGAGTTGGAAACTTTTTGGGCATGATGCCGGACTCCATGAAAGAAAGCAACTTATATGGAGTTGAACTGGACAGTATTTCCGGACGGATTGCCAAACAGCTGTATCCACATGCCAACATACAGATATGTGGTTTTGAAAAAACTACATATCCAGATAACTTTTTGATCTTGCCATTGGAAATGTTCCGTTTGGACAATACAAGGTGGTAGATAAGAAATACGATCGGAACAATTTCCTGATCCATGATTACTTCTTTGCAAAAACACTGGATAAAGTACGTCCCGGTGGTATTGTTGCCTTTATCACAAGCAAAGGAACACTGGACAAGTCCAATCCGGAAGTGCGGAAATACCTGGCACAACGGGCCGAGTTACTTGGTGCTGTCAGGCTTCCAAATAAAGCCTTTAAATCGAATGCAGGAACAGAAGTAACATCCGATATTTTGTTTTTGAAAAAACGGGATCATATGATTGTTTCTGATCCGGATTGGGTCTATCTTGGAAAAGATGGATCAGACATTACCATGAACAATTATTTTGTTGAACATCCAGAACAAATTGTTGGAAAAATGGAAATGGTATCCGGTCCTTATGGAATGGAGAGTACCTGCACAGCAGATGATTCGCAACCGTTTGAAGAACAATTACAGGAGTCTCTGCAAAATATCAATGGAGAATTTGATGCGATTGATCCGGAAGAGATTCTTACGGAGGACTTAGAAGAGCTACTTTCTGCAGATCCGAACGTCAAAAATTATAGCTTTACGGTTGTTGGAAAGGAATTTATTACCGGGAAAATTCTGTTATGCGTCCTGTTGACGTTTCGGCCACAGCAAAAGAGCGGATCAAGGGAATGATCGGCATCCGGGATTGTACTCGTGCGTTAATTAATTTGCAGCTGAATGAGTATTCCGATGCAGACATTAAACAAAAGCAGGAAGAACTGAGTGCGTTGTATGATGGATATACAGCAAAATTCGGTATACTGAATTCGCGTGCAAACAGAATCGCATTTGATCAGGATTCCAGTTATTCTCTGATTTGCTCATTAGAAAACCTTGATGAAGAAGGAAATTTCAAGGAAAAGGCTGCTATATTCCAAAAGCGTACAATTAAGCAGGAGAAAGTTGTTACAAGCGTTGACACAGCCAGTGAAGCATTGACCGTATCTCTTTCAGAAAAGGCTGTTGTTGATCTTCCGTATATGAGTGAACTTTCCGGAAAAGATACCAAAGAAATTGTGGAAGAACTTCGCGGTGTCATATTTGAAGACCCAATCACCGGAAAATGGGAGACTGCAGATGAATATTTAAGCGGTAATGTCCGGGAAAAACTCAAAATTGCAACATCTTACGCAGAAACAAAACCTGAGTTTAGCATTAATGTGCAGGCACTTAAACAGATACAGCCCCAAAATCTCGATGCCTCAGAGATAGAGATCAGGATTGGTGCCACATGGATTGATCCGAAGTATATAGATGACTTCATGGGGGAAGTCTTTCAAACACCACATTATCTATTAGATCCTGGTGCTGTAAAAACAAGTTTTTCGAATATAACAAGTACATGGAACATTGCCGGAAAAAATGCTGAAACTTCCCGCTCTTTTGCAAATACCACATTTGGAACCACAAGAGTAACTGCGTATAAGTTGCTGGAAGATACCTTAAATTTGAAAGACATAAAAATTTATGATACCTTTGATGAAAGGAGGGTACTGAATAAGGAAGAAACGACTATTGCAAGTCAAAAGCAGGAAAATATAAAAGAAGCGTTTAAAGACTGGATATTCCGTGATCCGGAACGAAGACAGAAGATTGTAGAAACGTATAACGAACTATTCAATTCTGTTCGTCCACGGGAATATGAAGCTCTCATTTGACATTTCCTGCATGACGCCAGATATTGAATTAAAGCCGCACCAGAAAAATGCAATAGCCCATATTTTATACGGCAACAATACATTACTTGCCCAGTGTGTTGGTGCTGGAAAGACATTTGAAATGATTGCTGCAGCGATGGAGAGCAAAAGACTCGGTTTATGCCAGAAATCATTATTTGTTGTCCCAAATCACCTCGTAGAACAATGGGCTTCTGATTTCCTACGGTTATATCCGGGGGCAAACATCCTTGCGGCCCGGAAAAAAGATTTTGAACCGGCAAACCGGCAAAATTCTGTTCCAGAATTGCTACCGGAGATTATGATGCAGTTATTATCGGACATAGCCAGTTTGAAAAAATACCTCTTTCCGATGAACGACAAAAAAATACAATCATACAGCAGATTGATGAGATCGAAAAAGGACTTCGTAAAATAAAAGCAGAGAATGACGAACGTTTTACCATTAAACAGATGGAAAAGACCAAAAAGAGTCTGGAAACGCGTCTTGCCAAGCTTTATGACCAAACCAGAAAAGATCAAGTTGTAAATTTTGAAGAACTCGGTATAGACAGGCTGTTTGTGGATGAAAGCCATAACTATAAGAATCTGTTTTTGTATACCAAAATGCGCAATGTGGCAGGTATCCCGCAGACAGAAGCCCAGAAGTCCTCAGACATGTTTGCAAAATGCCAATATATGGATGAACTAACCGGCGGCAAAGGTATCACCTTTGCTACCGGAACGCCGATTTCCAACAGTATGACAGAGCTGTATACAAATATGCGTTATCTGCAGTACGGCACACTGAAAAGATTGGGAATGACACAATTTGATTCCTGGGCAGCATCATTTGGTGAAACACAAACAGCGATTGAGTTAGCTCCAGAGGGGGTTGGTTACCGTACAAAAAGAAGGTTTTCTCGCTTTTTCAATCTTCCTGAGCTAATTTCAGTATTCAAAGAAGCGGCCGACATTAAAACTGCAGATATGCTGAATCTTCCTGTTCCGGAGGCTCAATACGAAAATGTAGTTCTGAAACCAAGCGAATACCAGAAAGAAATGGTTGCATCGCTTGCTAATCGCGCTGAAGCAGTCAGAAACCAGCTTGTGTCACCTTATCAAGACAACATGTTGAGGATAACAAACGACGGCCGGAAACTTGCTCTCGATCAGCGTCTGATAAACGAAATGCTACCTGCGAATGAAAATTCAAAAGTTGCAGTGTGTGCCGAAAAATCTTATCATATCTGGGAAGAAACCACTTCAGAAAGATCTACACAGCTTATTTTTTGTGATTTATCTACGCCAAGGAAAAATAGGGATGAATCTTTTAGCGTATATGATGAGTTAAAGTCTCTCCTTATGAAAAAGGGTGTGCCGGAAGATGAGATTGCATTTATTCATGACGCCAATACAGATCAGAAAAAAGCTGAATTATTTGCTAAAGTCCGTAGCGGACAGGTTCGTTTTCTGATCGGATCTACTTCTAAAATGGGTGCTGGAACAAACGTGCAGGATCGTTTGATTGCGTTGCACCATCTTGATGTACCGTGGCGTCCATCCGACATTGAACAGCAGGAAGGACGTATTTTAAGGCAGGGAAACCGGAACCGCAAGGTAAAAATATTCCGTTATGTTACAGAAGGAACATTTGATGCTTATTCCTGGCAGCTGATCGAAAACAAGCAAAAATTCATCAGCCAGATCATGACAAGCAAATCGCCGGTCCGTAGCTGTGAAGATGTAGACGAATCCGCTCTATCCTATGCGGAAGTAAAGGCTCTTGCAACCGGAAATCCATATATCAAAGAAAAAATGGATCTTGACATTCAGGTATCACGTTTAAGACTGTTAAAAGCAAACTATACAAGTCAAAAATACCGGATGGAAGATAATATTGTTCAGCATTATCCACGCCAAATCGTTATGGTGAAAGAACTAATCGAAAAACTTGAACAGGATATAGCTCTCTATGAACAAAATGCTGCCACAAGCAAAGATAAGTTCCATATGCAGGTTGGATCAGGTGTGTATGACACAAGAAAGGATGCAGGAAACGCTATCATAAAATTTTTTCAAACTGATGCGGAATGGAACTGCCAAAATCGGAACATATCTCGGAATTTTCAATGAATATAGCATTCG
>ENA-OQCS01000930-OQCS01000930.1-human-gut-metagenome-genome-assembly--contig:-NODE-930-length-15854-cov-2.386342_pt1 | contig 15854 bp, 20 predicted proteins | sample MGYA00242757_ERZ504575 | MGnify/ENA primary metagenome ERZ504575 (study PRJEB26092, sample SAMD00036297) | human gut metagenome | host: Homo sapiens | study: EMG produced TPA metagenomics assembly of...
TGGTATGTTATTAATTGATAAACTAACAAATAAAGTTGATTTTTCTAAAAGTGAAATTATAATTGCTGATTTTATTATTCAATTAGGAGAAAAGATAAAAATTATTCAGCAAGAAGTATTGCTAAAGAAACTTATACATCACCAGCGACTGTTTTAAATTTATGTAAGAAAATTGGAATTGAAGGTTTTGATAATTTTAAGAAGGCTTATTTAAATGAAATTGAGTATTTAAATCAGCAATTTGGGACAGTTGATCCTAATTTACCCTTTGATCAAGGAGATACTATTTTTAAAATTGCTAATAAAATGGGTTCTTTATATGAAGAAACAATTAAAGATACGTTATCTTTATTACATCATGATTTTATTTCAAAAAGCTGTTCAATTATTAAATAATAATAACAATATTCATATTTATTCATATGGAACAGCTTTAAATATAGCAGAATCATTTAAAGAAAAAATGATGAAAATAGGAAAGAATGTATATATTACTAATAATTTAAATTATCAACGTTATGAAGTAAATTGTATTCCTAAAGGGGATTGTGTGATTTTTATTTCTTATTCTGGAGAAACAAAGACACTTATCAATATGGCAAAAACATGTCAAAAGAAAAATATTCCTTTTTTAAGTTTAACTTCTTTTGGAGAAAATACGTTAAGTCAAATGAGTGATGCTAAATTGTATATTTCTACAAGAGAAAATTTAACGCATAATATTGCAAATTTTAATAGTAATTTATCTATTTATTTTTATTGGATTTATTATATGCTTCTTATTTTTCTTTAGATTATGAAAATAATTTTAATAAAAAAATTACAACTTACATCTAAATCAGAAAGTACAAGACATTCTTCAAATCCAATATTAATGGATGAATCTAACAGTGTTAAATAATAAAAAATATTTAATTCTAAAATTTTTAAACATTGTTAAAAACGAAAGCTATTCAATTATAAAAGCCTTTCTTCTATGTTTTAATAACCATAGAAGGAGGGCTTTTTAAATGAAAATATCAGATCAATTCTTATGGGGAGGAGCAACAGCAGCTAATCAATATGAAGGTGGTTACCTTGCAGATGGAAAAGGATTAAGTATTGCCGATGTAGAGATGGGAGGAAATATTGATCATCCTCGAGAAATACATGAGAGTGTTCATCCTCATACCTATTATCCAAGTCATGAAGGAACAGGCTTTTATGATCATTATAAAGAAGATATTGCTTTGTTTGCAGAAATGGGATTTAGATGCTTTAGAATGTCTATCAATTGGACACGTATTTTTCCTCTAGGAGATGAAGAAAAACCGAATGAAGCTGGATTGAAATTTTATGATCAAGTTTTTGATGAATTATTAAAATATCATATAGAGCCAGTGGTGACGATTTCTCATTATGAAACACCATTACATTTAGTTCAAAAATATGGTTCATGGAGAAATAGAAAAATGATTGATTTCTTTATGAATTATTGTCAAACAATTTTTAAACGTTATAAAGATAAAGTAAAATATTGGATGACTTTTAATGAAATTAATGAAACGATGAATAAGAAAAATCCTTATCATCAAGCTGGTATTTTTTTCAAGAAGGAGAAGATAAGGCATCAACTGTTTTACAAGCAAGTCATCATATGTTTGTAGCAAGTGCCAAAGCAGTTATTTTAGGACACCAAATTAATCCAAATTTTAAAATTGGCTGTATGGTTCAATATCCAGAAAGCTACCCAGCAACTTGCCAACCAATAGATCAAATAGCTAAAAGAGAATATATGTTGTTTACACATTATTATCTAGATGTGATGTGTAGAGGATTTTATACGAATACATGTTTGGCTAAACAAGAACAATTGGGAGGAAAATTGATTATTGATGAGGGTGATGAAGAAATATTAAGAAAGGGAACGGTTGATTTTATTGGCTTTAGTTATTATTTTTCTTCTATTGTTTCTTATCAAAGAGATGGTTCAATTAATGCTAAAGGACGTAATCCTTATTTAGAACTTACGGATTGGCGTTGGCATATTGATCCTTTAGGATTAAGAGTTGCACTTAATGAATTATATGATCGTTATCAAATACCATTATTTGTTGTTGAAAATGGATTAGGGGCTGTTGATCAACTTAATGAAGATGGTACTGTAGATGATCAATATCGTATTGATTTTTTAGGAAAACATATTGAGGCTTTAAAACAAGCTATAGAAGTTGATCATGTTGATGTTATTGGTTATACAACATGGGGATGTATTGATTTAGTTTCTGCTGGAACAGGAGAAATGAAGAAAAGATATGGTTTTATTTATGTTGATAAAGATGACCAAGGAAATGGAAGTTTAAAAAGATATAGAAAGAAATCATTTTATTGGTATAAGAAGTAATTGAAACCAATGGACAAACAAAATTTGAATAGGAGGAGAAAATGATGAATAGTTTTTTGATAAAATGGGTGAAAAACTGATGCCATTTGCATCTAAAGTAAGTACTAATCGTTATTTAAATGCGATTAAAGAAGGTTTCTTTGGCGTGATGCCAGTTATTATTGTTGGTTCTTTATTCTTGCTTTTTACAAGTATTCCTATTAATGGTTATAGTGAATTTATGACAGGACTTTTAGGGGAAAATTGGAGTCAAATATTTATGGTTCCTTATCGTATGAGTTATGGAATCATGTCAATTTATGTAGTTGTAGGAATTGCACGTTCTCTTGCACATTTTTATAAAGTAGATACAAGAGAATCAATTGTTGTATCATTTATTGCTATCTTCATGTTAACACCTGTTTTAGTAACAGAAGATGGACTAAAAGGATTACCACTTGATAATTTTAGTGCATCAGGATTATTTTTAGCAATTATTACAACTTGTTTAGAAGTAGAAATCTTTAGATTTGTTGTTCAAAAAGGATGGACAATTAAATTACCAGATTCAGTACCTCAAAATGTTGCTAAACCATTTGAAGCTTTAATTCCAGTAGCTATTATCTTTATTATTTTTAACTTTGTAAGAATTGGTTTTGAAATGACAAGTTTCAAAAGTGCACAAAATTTCATTTTTACAATGTTACAACAACCATTACAATCTATTGGTAGTACATTACCAGCTACAATTTTAGTTTTATTAATAGAATCAATTTTATGGATCTTTGGTTTACATGGATCAAGTATTGTTTCTTCAGTAATGAATCCTATTTGGAGATCATTATCTGCTGAAAATGCTGCAGCAATTGGACTTGGAAAAGCTGCTACACATATTATCAATTATCAATTTATTGCTAACTTTGTTAAATTAGGAGGAACTGCAGCTACTTTAGGATTAGCACTTGTTATTGTCTTTACTGCTAAATCATCTAGATATAAAGCTTTAGGTAAATTATCATTAATTCCTTCATTATTTAATATTAATGAACCATTGGTCTTTGGTATGCCAATTGTTTTAAATCCAATTATGGCTATTCCATTTGTGATTGCTAATATTACAATGGCAATTGTCACTTATGCTTCTACATATATTGGATTAGTCCCAGTAAGTATTGGGGTTGAAGTTCCTTGGACAACACCACCAATTATTTCAGGTTTCTTATTATGTGGTATTAAAGGAGCTCTATTACAAATTGTATTATTATTAATTTCAATGGCTATCTATTATCCATTCTTTAAAATGTTAGATAAACAAGAAGTCAAAAAGGAATCTATTGAAAAGGCATAATTGCCTTTTCTTTAATATAGGGGGGGAAAAATATGTTATATAAATATGAAGAAGATTATGTTGAACAAGAAGCTGATTATTCTATAGAACTTTTAAAACAGTTAGCAACTATTCCAGCACCATCTTATCATGAAGAAAAAAGAACACAATTTTGTAAACAATGGTTTGAAGAAAGAGGCATTGATGCAAAAATTGATAAGATGAATAATGTAGTGATTAAGATGTTTGATGATAATCAAGATATTGCGGTATTTTGTAGTCATCTTGATGTTGTTTTTGATGATATGGAGTTATTAAAAATAACACAAAAAGGACATTATTTATATGGACCAGGAGTAGGAGATGATACAGCTAATGTTGTTCATTTAATGCAAGTGATTCATTATATTCACCTTCATCATTTACATGGAAAGACAGGTGTTTTATTTGTTTTAAATACGTGTGAAGAAGGATTAGGAAATTCTAATGGGTGTCGCTATATTGTTGAACAGTATAAAAACCGTATTAAATCATTTATTTCTTTTGATGGATATTTGAATCAGTGTACAAATAGTGCTGTAGGTTCTAAACGTTATCGTTTGACTGTTCATTGTCAAGGAGGACATTCTTATGCTGATTTTGGCAAAGAAAATGCTATTGAGACTTTAAGTAAAATTATGTATGAATTAAGTCATCAACAAATACCAACAGAAGCTAAAACAACTTATAATTTTGGAAAAATAGAAGGTGGAACAACAATTAATGCAATTGCTTCTACAGCTACATTATTTTATGAATATCGTTCTTCTATGCAAAGCTGTTTAGATATCATGGAGAAACAATTTCAAGAAATTGTTTCTCACTATTCAAATGTAGAAATTGAAATTTTAGGAGTAAGACCTGGAAATGGTTTATTAAATAGAGAGGAATTTGAAAAATTTACAGATCATAATATGAGATTGATTAAAGAATACTATTTAGATGATGTAGAAAAATGTGCTAATGGTACAGATTCAAATATTCCTTTATCTTATGGAATATGTGCTAATACGATTGGAACTTTAATGGGAGAAAAAGCACATACTTATGATGAATGGATTGATTTAGATTCTTATAAGATAGGTTTTAAAGTCATGATGAATATTATTTTAGAATATTTTAGGGATTAAAATGAATGTTTATTTAGTAATTAATAAAATTTTACAATTGTTTATGATGATTGTTTTAGGTTTTATCTTAGGAAAAATGAAAAGATTTTGATGAGAGTTTTATTGATAAAATGAATCGTTTTGTTTTTAAATATGACAATGCCTTGTTTAATTATTTCATCTGTAAGTGCCAATAAAAATGGTATTCCTTATCAAGATTTATTTTTATCAATGATTATTTTAATTATTATATTACCTATTTTTGCTTATTTGTGTTTGAAAATAAGTTCTTTAAAAGATAAATCACTCTATTTATTTATGATAATCTACCCTAATGTAGGTTTCATTGGTTTTCCTCTATTACAATCATTATTTGGTAAACAATCGCTTTTATTAACAGCTTTAATCAATATGCCTTTTAATCTATCATTGTTTACTTTAGGAATGATGATTATGTCAAATAATAAATCATTTCAAATAAAAAAACTCATTACGCCAGGGATTATTGCTTCATTGATTGCAGTGTTATTATATATTTTTTCAATATCATTACCTGAAACATTGTTACAACCTATTCAATTGATAGGTAATATGACAACACCATTAGCAATGATTATTATTGGAGCAACACTTTCTAAATATCCTATCAAGAAAATATTACTCGATAGAAAGATTTACTTATTTACAATATTCATTGATTTAATCATTCCAATGATTTTTCACCATTAGTTCATTTTCTTATCAAAGATACAATGATTCAAGCAATGACGATGATTATTTTAGCGATGCCTGTAGCTAATGGTGCTGTTTTATTTGCAAAAAGATATCAACAAAATGAATTTTTAGCAGCAAAAACAGTTTTTCTATCAACTTATTATCAATTATAACAATACCGGTGGTGGCTCTATGTTTCATTTAAATAAAAATTTTTTTTAACATTTGATAACAGTTATTTTAGGTGCTTTTGTACAAGCTTATGTCATCAAAGTCTTTATTCAACCAGCTAATTTATTATCAAGTGGATTTACAGGAGTTGCGATATTGATTGAAAAGATTACATCAACTTATTTTCATTTCTCATTTTCTACTTCTTTAGGAATGATTGTATTAAATGTACCAGTAGCTATTTTATGTTATAAAAGTATTAGTCCTAGATTTACGTTCTTTTCTTTATTAGAAGTTTTTCTAGCAAGTTTCTTTTTAAAAATAATTCATTTACCACCTATTTTTGATGATACTTTATTGAATGTGATTTTTGGTGGAACTCTTTATGGATTAATGACGGCAAGTATTTTAAAAATGAATGCTTCAACAGGAGGAACAGATTTTGTTGCATTATATATTTCTAATAAAAAAGGAAAATCGATTTGGAGCTATGTTTTTATTTTTAATTCAATTATATTATTGATTTTTGGATTTATGTTTGGTTGGATCCATGCAGGATATTCTATTTTATTTCAATTTATTTCTACTAGAACAATAGATTCATTTTATCATCGTTATGAACGCGTTACTTTACAAGTAACAACAAAAAAAGCACAAGCTGTGATGGATAAATATATTAAAAATTATCGACATGGAATATCATGTGTTGAAGCTATTGGAGGATATAGTCATGAAAAGATGCATTTATTACATACAGTTGTTTCTAGTTATGAGGTTTTAGATATTGTAGAGTTAATGAAAACAGTAGATTCTCATATTATTGTTAATGTTATAAAAACTGAAAATTTTTTGGTGGCTTTTATCGCCCACCGATTGATTAAAGCAATTGAAAGATTGCTTTTTTCTTTTTAAAAAAGAGATATAATAATAGAAAGATACAAATTATGCTTCTAAATGGATTGACAATAGGAAATTATATGTTATAATTAAGTAGTAATCATTCCTAACAAGGAATTAAAAAAAGGAGAAAAGAAATATGGCTAAATTTGTATGTAAGTATGTGGATATGTTTATGAAGGAGATGCAGCACCAGCTGAATGTCCAGTATGTCATGTAGGAGCTGACATGTTTGAAGAAGTAAAAGGTGAAATGAAATTAGCAGCAGAACATGAATATGGAATCTATGCTAAAACTGTAAAAAATAATCCTGATATCACTGATGAAGATAAAAAATATATCTTTGATCAATTAAAAGCTAACTTTGAAGGTGAATGTTCAGAAGTTGGTATGTATTTATGTATGGCAAGAATTGCTCATAGAGAAGGTTATCCTGAAATTGGATTATATTGGGAAAAAGCTGCTTATGAAGAAGCAGAACATGCAGCTAAATTTGCTGAAATGTTAGGAGAAGATTTAGAACCAAATATGAAAGCAACAACTAAAGATAATTTAGCTTGGCGTGTTGATTGTGAATTTGGAGCTACTGCTGGTAAGTTGAACTTGCTACATGTGCTAAAAAGAATAACTTAGATGCAATTCATGATACTGTTCATGAAATGGCTAGAGATGAAGCTAGACATGGTAAAGCTTTAAAAGGTTTATTAGATAGATATTTTGGGAAATAATAGAATTATTGAATTATAGAAGGGCTCAATTGAAATGAGCTCTTTTTATCTACAGTAGTAATTAAATTCTCAAAAATTAAAATATTATAATCAAAAAAATGTGAAAGATATTTATTGAAGTATGATAGTATTAAGTTGCTAGATATAAATATTTAGCAACGCCTTTTTTATTATTACTATACACTATCTAAATTATAACTTTAAATAAACAATGCACCCTTCCCACCTGCAGCGCCTGCACAAGCAACAGTTACAAAAAATTTAGAGTTTGCAGAAGGTATTTCAGTTCCTGGCTATACGTTTAATTTTACAGCAGATAAAATTACTAATGATACACCAGATGCAACAATTGGATCAATTAAATATACAAAAGCAGAAGCTAAAGGAAATGAAACTGATGGTGTTTATAATGTTGAAAAAACATCTAAGTTAAATTTTGCTACAGCATTCCCACATGCAGGGCTATATGAATATACAGTAAAAGAAACTCAAGGTAATGATAAAGGAATGACATATTCTACAAAAGAATATTGTTTAAGAGTTTATGTAGCAAACAATACAGATAAGTCTACATACATTAAATCTATAACTGTAGTAGATACAGAAACTGGAGAAAAACCAGATAAGTTATCATTTAAAAATACGTATGAAAAAAATGGTGGGGAAGATTTTAAAGAAAATCAAGCTTAGTTGTAGAAAAACAAACAGTAGGAGAATTAGCAGATAAAACTAAAAACTTTACTTTCAGATTAACATTAAGAAAAGCAAAAACAGCAAAAGATGAAACAATCATCGGAAAAATTGGAACTCAAGAACTAGAATTTAAATATGGAGAAGAAAAAGAATTCCAATTACGTGATGGTGAACAATTAGTATTTGAAAAACTACCAGCAGGGACAAGATACAACGCAGTCGAAGTAGGTGAAGAAGATGGATATACACCAACAGTAAAAGTCATCGAAAACGGTCAAAGTAACGCTGTTAAAAATGGAACAGATGCTGAAGATTTATCGAGTGCTGCAGCAGGACAAACAAATTTAGTAGGTGAAAATGAAAATAGAGTAACATTTGTCAATACTTATAAAGATGTAGCAGTAACAGGAATTATCACAAACAATATGCCATTTATCGTATTAGCTGGATTATCAGCAAGCGCATTTCATTGTTTTAGCTGTTGCTAAAAAGAAAAAAATGTCTGAATAATTTGTAAGTTTTCTACAATAGATAAACAAAATGCCTTTATATCATAGATGATTGCTATAGTATAGTATAAGAGCCTTTTTCTTTATGAAAAAAAATATTATATCTTTGAAATAGTTTTATTCAAAAGAGTTTGTCAAGAAAAGTGTGCAAGTAATTTAACAATTACTAAAATAGGTTATTCAATTGTAAGTGTCAAATAAATAATGGATGAATTCAATACAATAAGGATGTACTTAATAAGGAGGTGCATCTTTTTTGATAATTAGAGGAAAAGAAAAATGGAAGGAAGTTATCGAAGCGCAGAAACAAAGTGGTTTGACAATTAAAAAGTATTGTAATGACAATCATATTAGTATTTCCAGCTTCTATAAACAAAAGGCTTTGATTCTTGAAGAAGAAAATACTTTTCTTCCTGTCATCATTGATAAAAGTATGATGTTATTGATTTTGATATTGACCATTATCATATTTCCTGTACCAAACAAAATCTCAAGATTTTATTGGAGAACCTGCTATGATTATCAATACCGATGAAATCAAAAATATTTATGTTGCCAAGCAGTTTTGTGACATGAGAAAACAAATTGATGGTCTTGCTTTGATTGTTACATCTCAGTTCAGCATGAATGTCTTGGATCATAGCTTGTTTATTTTTACTGATTTTTCACAAAGCTACATTTGGATTCGTAGGATTATAATGTCTGTTTAATAGATTTTTTAGTTTTTCAGAGAAATCATGACTAACTGTTGTTTGAATATATGGCTTAATATATTTTGCTTTGATATTGTTTTCCTTCATGATCGAATAAACATATTTTTGACTTACCTTTTCACCCTTTTTGTTCAGTAGTTCTATTATTTTTGGTGATCCATATATTTCATACGATTCCTTATGGATTTTCTTTTGCTTTTCTTCCTTAACTGCTTTATAAATATCTGTTTTGTTTATTTTCCCAGTATGCCAATAGCCTTTTTTAACACTTCTAATGCATCCTGTGTATCTTTTAATTTTTTCTTAATCTTGCAATTTCTTTAGACTCATCACTAGAAAAATTACCGGATCCTCGAGATTCAATTTTATTGTCATTGTTGTTTGCATCTTTTATCCATTTATGAATTGTACTGTCTGCAATACCAAATCTTTTAGCAATAGAAACTTTGGATTCTTCAGGATGTTGGTTGGCATAATCTACAACTCCTTGTTTAAATTCATCATCAAATACTGGTTTTGTCATAGTCTTTCTCCATTTCTTTTTTTTACTTATGACATTGTACCAAATGATGTTTAATTCTTCCTATTTAACTTGTACAGTTTTATACTAACATCAATATTTATATTATTATACTGTGGTTTGGAAAAATAAAAAATTGTATTTCATCAACGTTTCATAAATGGTGTGTATAATATTATTGAAGTAGTTATAAAAGGCTTTTGTTTAAAAAATAAAGGAGGATAAAATTATGGAAAAAAAGTAGCCAGAGGTGCATTCCTATTACTTACATTATGTTTGAGCTTAAGTACAGTTGGGTGTAAAAAAAGTAATGAAAGCAATAAAATTAAAGAAGGACAATCAATAAGTTCTGAAGAGAAGGGTACGTCAACTAACAAAAAGGATAAAAATACAACATTTAAGCCATCAGATTATACTTAAAAACAAAAAAAGAATATGTTTATGAATATTTAGGTCTTAAATTTAAACTTTCAAATAAATTTAAAAAGTATATGAATGATAAAAAGATAGCGATGTTAGATGATCAAAGTCCTATAGATAAGGAATTAAAATATGCTTTTTTAACTTTTAATAAAATGACTAAAGAGCAAAAAAAAGCAGTTGTTAATAAAAAGGAAGGTGGTTATGAAAAATGGGAAAATGGGCTTAAAAGAATTGGAACTATTGGTATATTTGAAAAAAATACATCAGAAGAAAAAATATCTAAAATAACAAAATGTGATACTCATACTAAAATAGGAGTTTCAAGTGATGGAAAATACGATTGCTATTTTAGTACAAACAGCGGATCTGAAATTAAACTTCTGAATGAATTTAAAAAAACTGAGATTCAAATTATAGAAAAAAAAGAACGTCCTAAAAACGGTTTTGTTCTATCAGAAAAAACTGATTTAGAAAATACAGAAGCATTTAAAAAATAATCAGTTAGGAATTACGTAAACTATTACTAAAAGACATAAATGGTTAGGATTTTACAAGTAAATATTTTGAGAAGTATGGTAAACGTATTTATAATTTAGCGTAAAGTTTGTGTAAAAGAGATTCCAAATTAGTTGAGGTTTAGAACGAAATAAAATTAAATGTTTTAATATTGTTAGTGTTGTTACAGATAATGTTGATGATAATGGTGAAAACAAGGGAGTAATTGAAAAAGAATTAACAAAATAAAAAATAAGTAAATGTAAAGACGGTGAAAGGTATATGGTTAAATTAGTTTTAAAAAGGCCGTAATTTCTCTTTAGTAATTGTCTTTATTAATATGACTATGACTTACTATGGATATGGTCATGGAGCGACTAGAGTTGAATTGGAGAAGGTAATAAGAATTTGCTTGGAGTGTGTTGGAATTGGATAGAATTAAAAAATTGAGACATTTAAGCTTGATAAGAATTTGAGAAAATTGAAATATATAATATCGATTGTATTTGTAATAATACTTTCTCTATTTTTAGTTGATATTTTAGGACAAGGGTCTCCATATTTTTGTAAGCTTATTAGTCCAATTGGTATGCTTGGACTTTGGGAGCTATTTATTCAGTTATTAGCCCAATTTCAGTATTCAGGCATAGACTAGACGAAGAAAAGTGCATCAGTTGCGGTAATGTGAAAAAGTTTGCCAAATGAATATAGATCCAGTTGAAAATTGTAATCATCTAGAATGTATCAGATGTGGATGATGCAAAAATGCTTGTCCTGTGGATACAATTAGTTGTGGAATAAAAAATAGAGAGGAGCTTATTAAAAAAGTGATAAAAAACGCAATAGCATACATTACAAGAAAAAAAATAGAACATTTATTATTTTTGTTATTTTAACAATAGTTCTTTCCTGTTTGTATTCTTGTTTAACAATAATGAAATCAAGCAATGAAATAGAAAAGACTTTATACGAAAGCTCTAATTCTTCAATATCAATAACAAAAAAAGATGGTAAATATTTTAATGTTAATCAATTTAAGGATATTGAAAAATTAAAAGAAATTGAAGAAATAATAATTCAATATGATGGATTAGCAAAACTAAAAGGTGCTAAAGTAGTTAGTGGAGAGCAAAAAATAAATAGAGAAGATTTATCTGATAAATTTAAGAATGTTGTTTCACTCGAAGCTACAAATAATACTAAAAGAAACATTTTATTTAATAGTGAAGTATTTACAATTAAAGAAGGTAAAAATATAGAGAAAAATGATAAAAATTCAATTATTGTTCATGAAGAATTCGCTAAACAAAACAATCTAAAATTAGGTGATGAAGTTGATCTTGAATTACTAGATACTGAAAAAAGTGGAAAAATAAAGAGTCATAAATTTGAAATTATAGGAATATTTTCTGGTAAAAAACAGGAAACATATACAGGTCTATCTTCTGATTTTAGTGAAAATATGGTTTTTGTGGATTATTCAACAAGCCAAGAGATATTAAATAACTTAGAAAATAATAAAATTGCAAATAAAATTTTAATGTATTCTGGTAGTTTAGAATCTACAGACTTAGTCTTAAATAAATTGAAAGAGCTTAAAATTGATGAATCAAAGTATTCCATTGAAAAAGATTCTAATGTATTTGAGGAATCTTTAGAGTCAGTAAGTGGAATAAAACATATAATAAAAGTAATGACTTATTCTATTATGTTAGGAGGAGTGATTGTTCTTTCATTAATCTTGGTTCTATGGTTAAGAGAAAGAATTTATGAAATAGGTATATTTTTATCTATTGGAACATCTAAGATGCAAATTATAATGCAATTTATATTCGAGTTAATATTCATATCGATGCCAAGTATAATATCTTCCTTACTTTTAGGAAATGTGTTACTAAAAGTAATTGTAGATGGATTCATTAATTCAGAGGATTCAATAATTTCCGGTGGAAGTTTAATAAATAATAGTGGTCTTATGTTAAATATAGTAGCACTTGGACATAGTTATTTAATATTAATAAGTATTATTGTTTTATCAGTTGTATTTGCTTCTTCATTAATATTAATCAAGAAGCCTAAAGAAATATTATCAAAAATAAGTTAGGAGAAAATAATGGATATATTAGAAATAAAGAATGTGGCATATAGTTATGTAAATTCTAAAGAAAAAGTTTTGTCAGGAGTAAATCAAAAATTTGAACTTGGGAAGTTTTATGCGATCGTAGGAAAGTCAGGGACAGGAAAAACTACACTTCTTTCCTTACTTGCTGGACTTGATAAACCTAAAACAGGAAAAATATTGTTTAAGAATGAAGATATACAAAAGAAAGGATATAACAATCATAGAAAAAATAATATATCTTTAGTATTTCAAAACTACAATTTAATAGATTATTTAACACCGATTGAAAATATTAGATTAGTAAACAAATCAGCAGATGAAAGTATCTTGTTTGAACTAGGTTTAGATAAAAAACAAATAAAAAGAAATGTTATGAAATTATCTGGTGGACAGCAACAAAGAGTAGCTATTGCTAGAGCATTGGTATCAAATGCGCCAATAATACTAGCTGATGAACCTACTGGTAATTTAGACAGTGTTACTGCTGGAGAAATAATTGATATATTAAAGACGTTGGCTAAAGACAAAAATAAATGTGTAATAGTTGTAACACATAGTAAGGAAGTAGCAGATTCTGCGGATATCATTTTAGAACTAAGTGGTAAAAATTTGAAAAAAGTAAATAAAATAAATTTGGAGGTTGAATAATGATAAAAAATGCATTTGCTTATGTAACTAGAAAAAGCTTAAAATCATTAATTATTATGTTAGTTATTTTATCTATGTCAATTTTAAGTTTTATTAGTTTATCTCTTAAAGATGCTACGGACAGAGCTTCAAAAGAAACATTGGCTAATATAACAAATAGTTTTTCTATGGAGATAAATAGACAAGTAAATCCAGGAACACCTAGAGGTGGGGGAAATGTAAAAGGTGAAGATATTAAAAAGATATCTCAAACAGATAGTGTAGAATCCTATGTAAAAAGAATAAACAGTGTTGCAGATTTAGTTGATTATGATATTATTGAAACTCAAGAGACTCTTGCGAATCAATCGCCTGAAAGAGCGAAGAATTTCAAAAGAACAGTTATGTTAACTGGGGTTAATGACTCATCAAAAGAAACAAAATTTGTATCAGAAGCATATAAATTAGTAGAAGGAAAGCATTTAGAAAATGAAGATAAAAATAAAATCTTAAATGCATAAAGATTTAGCTAAAAAAAATAATCTTAAAGTTGGAGATAAGATAAAATTAAAATCTAATTTATTTGACGCTGATAATGAAAAAGGTGCAGATGAAACAGTAGAAGTAGAAATTAAAGGTCTATTCGATGGGCATAATAGTGGTGGAGTAAGTGCAGCACAGGAACTATACGAAAATACATTAATCACTGATATTGATACAGCCGCTAAAGTTTATGGTAATACAGAAGATACAGCTGTATACAAGATGCAACATTCTTTGTAAAAGGTGATAAGAATCTTGATAGTGTGATAAAAGATCTTGGGAAATTAGATATAAATTGGAGAGAATATAATTTGATTAAAAGTTCATCAAATTACCCTGCATTACAACAATCTATATCAGGTATCTACTCAATTTCAAATAAATTATTTGTAGGTTCATTAATATTTGCAGGAGTTGTAGTTTCATTATTACTATTCTTATGGATGAATGCTAGAAAGAAAGAAATAGCAGTATTACTATCATTAGGTATATCAAAATTAGAAATTTTTGGTCAATTCCTAATTGAGATGATATTTATATCAATCCCTGCATTCGTTGGTTCTTATTTCTTAGCTCAATACACAGCTAGCAAACTTGGAAATAATATATTGAATAAGGTTACTGGTGATATAGCTAAACAAATAGCTAGACAAGCTGCATCTAGCCAATTAGGTGGTGGGGCAGAAGCTGAAGGATTTAATAAGACATTATCAAGTTTAGATATAAATGTAGTACCTAAGTTCATAATTTATGTAGTTATATTTATGAGTTTAATACTACTTGTTTCATTGATTGTTTCTTCATTCAATATATTAAGAAGAAACCCAAAAGAATTATTAATTGACGATAATTAAAAGTTTTGGTGCTTTCTAGCACCGAAATTTTTTTGACTTTTAAATATCAAATAATATTCTGTATAATATAAGTGTATAGGCTTAAGAGGAGGTATTTATGAAAATATTAATTGTTGAAGATGATAATATGATCAGAGAGGGAATAAGTGAATATCTTTTGGAATTTGGATATACTGTTATTCAAGCTAAAGATGGAATAGAAGCTTTGTCAAAATTTAATAACGCTATAAATTTGGTTATCTTAGATATTCAGATACCTTTTATAAATGGTTTAGAAGTGTTGAAAGAAATTAGAAAGAAAAGCAATTTACCAATTCTAATCTTGACTGCATTTAGTGATGAAGAATATAAATTGATGCATTTACTAATTTAGCAGATGGATATGTAGAAAAGCCATTTTCATTGCCAGTCTTAAAGGTTAGAATAGATTCTTTGATTAAAAAGAATTATGGACATTTAGAGAAGTTTGAATATAAGGATTTATCGGTTAACTTTAATAGCTATACAGCTAAAATAAATGATGAAGAAATAGATGTAAATGCAAAAGAACTAGATGTATTAAAGTGTCTATTGGATAATAATGGACAAGTATTAACAAGAATGCAAATTATTGATTATGTATGGAAAGATAGCGAAGAAATTCCTTACGATCGAGTAATAGACGTATACATAAAAGAACTTAGAAAAAAATTACAATTAGACTGCATAACCACTATAAGAAATGTGGGATATAAATTGGAGATAAAATGAGAAAATGAAAAAATTAAAGATATTTCCCAAAATGTTCATACAAATATTTTCTGTTCTTGGAATAATAATTATATTAGTTCATTTATTAGTTTTCTTTATTTTTCCTAAAACATATTTGGAGACCAGAAAAGAAGAGGTCTATAATAAAGCAAATGAAATTCCAGTATTATGAATGGAAAAGAAAATAAAATATATAGAACAAAACCTTGGAAACTTTATTCTAAAAGTAGCGAAATAAAGGCATTTATAAAAAGAAAG
>ENA-OQCS01000931-OQCS01000931.1-human-gut-metagenome-genome-assembly--contig:-NODE-931-length-15847-cov-2.168003_pt1 | contig 15847 bp, 23 predicted proteins | sample MGYA00242757_ERZ504575 | MGnify/ENA primary metagenome ERZ504575 (study PRJEB26092, sample SAMD00036297) | human gut metagenome | host: Homo sapiens | study: EMG produced TPA metagenomics assembly of...
TACTGATATTAAGAAAGTTTGAGGAGAAGATTTAATTTATGAATTTTAAGGAATTGTTAGGCAAGCAAATGCTGTTCTTTGATGGTGCTACCGGCACACAGCTGCAGGCACGCGGTCTGCAGCCGGGTGAGCTGCCCGAAAGCTGGAATTTTACACACCCCGATATTGTAGAGGCTGTGCATCGCAGTTATCTTGATGTAGGCTCCAATATCGTAAAATCCAATACCTTCGGCGCTAATCCGTTGAAGCTGGCAGGCTCCGGACTGGATTGCAAGGAAACCATCGAAGCGGCTGTGGCGATTGCCAAGAAGGCCTGCGGTGGCAGGGAAAACAAATTTGTTGCGCTGAATTTGGGACCGACAGGGAAGCTGTTGGCTCCTTATGGCGATTTGCCTTGAAAAGGCAGTAGAAGCTACGGCGAAATGGTACGCTACGGCGCTGCTGCCGGTGCGGATCTGATTCTTATCGAAACAATGAGCGACACCTACGAAATCAAGGCTGCGGTTCTGGCATCTAAGGAAAACTGTGATTTGCCGATTTGCGTGACCATGACCTTTGACGAGGATGGCAAGCTGTTGACCGGTGCTACGGTTGAGGCTGCGCTTTGATGTGCGAGGTCTGGGCGTAGATGCATCGGCTTTAACTGCGGTTTGGGACCGGTGCAGGTGGGCAAGCTATTCCCGCAAATGCTGGAAGCAACCAGCCTGCCGCTGATTATCAATCCTAATGCCGGACTGCCGGTGCAGCGTGACGGCAAAACCTGCTTTGATGTCGGACCGGAGGAATATGCGGAGCTGATGTACGAGCTCGCAGGCAAGGGCGCAAGCATTGTAGGCGGCTGCTGCGGTACAACGCCGGAGCATATTGCGCAGATGATTGCCAAATGCAAAACTCTGCAGCCGGGTGGTACGCGTGATTGCCGTCTGACTGCGGTATCCTCCTACGGCAAAGCAGTACATTTGGGTGAAGGTCCTGTAATTATCGGCGAACGCATCAATCCTACCGGCAAAAAAACGTTTGAAGGAAGCGCTGGTAAACGGTGACCTTGATTATGTGTGCGTCTTGGTCTGGAGCAGATTGGCGTGGGCGCACAGATTCTGGACGTTAACGTAGGCACGCCGGTATTGACGAAGCGGCAATGGCTGCGAAGGCTGTGCCGGCGCTGCAGGCGATTACCGATACGCCGCTGCAGATTGATACATCTAATTACGAAGCAATGGAAAGAGCGCTGCGCCTCTATAACGGCAAGCCTATGCTTAATTCCGTCAATGGTAAGGAAGACAGCCTGCAGCATGTGCTGCCGCTGGCTAAAAAATACGGCGCTGTGCTGGTTGCACTGTGTCTTGACGACAGCGGTATTCCCACTACTGCAGCAGGACGTATTGCCGTGGCTGAAAAAATTATCGCCCGTGCGGCCGAATACGGCATTGAAAGCCGCAATATAGTTGTAGACCCGCTGGCACTGACTATTTCCACCGGTGCCGAAAATGCGGCGATTGCCTGTGAGGTTATCCGCACGATGAAGGCACGCGGCATCAACACTGTTATGGGTGTTTCCAACATTTCGTTCGGTCTTCCCGGACGTGATGCTGTCAACAGCACCTTCTTCAGCATGGCAATGGCAGCAGGCCTTTCCTGCGGCATCATCAATCCGCAGAGCAAGCCGATGATGGATGCTTATTACGGGTATCGTGCGCTGGCAGGCTATGACGAGGGCTGCAAGGAATATGTACAGCATTATGCAGATGCACCGAATGCTGCAGCAACAACAGTAAGCGAAATGGGTCTTTACGATGCCATTGTCAAAGGACTGCAGGGACCTGCGCGTCAGGCCGCAGCCAAGGCTCTGGAAAGCGAAAAGCCGTTGGATATCATTAACAAATATATGATTCCTGCGCTTGATTTTGTCGGTCATGGCTTTGAAAAGAAAACTCTCTTCCTGCCGCAGCTTCTGATGAGCGCGGATGCGGCGAAGGCAGCCTTTGAGGTTATCCGCGAGGCTGTCGGCGTGGGCGAAACGCAGGGAGAAACAGTAATTATCGCTACTGTCCATGGCGATATCCACGATATCGGCAAAAACATCGTTAAGGTACTGTTGGAAAATTACGGCTATCGCGTGCTTGACTTGGGCAAGGACGTGCCTGTGGAAGCAGTTGTAGAGGCAGCCAAGAAAACAGATGCCAAGGTTGTCGGCTTGTCTGCATTGATGACTACTACAGTAGGCGCAATGGAAGAAACTATTGCTGCGTTGCATAATGAATGTGACTGTCAGGTTGTTGTCGGCGGTGCGGTGCTCACGCAGGAATACGCTGACACCATCGGTGCCGAGCATTATGCGCCGAACGCTGTCAGTGCGGTAAACTACGTCAACGAAATCTTAGGCAAATAATTTATATACAGATGATTTGAGGACTATCATGCTTAGCGTGGTAGTCCTTTTTTACGGAGTTTCGACTTTTTGGTCATTAAGCAGGAAAAACTGCTCCCTCCCAAGAATTAAACAAATATCACCATGAACGGAGGGATGCTGCATGAACATTTACGTTTGGCGACACAACAAAACATATCACAGCCACAGTATGATTGACGAGCCCTGCGTCAACAGCGAATTTTATCTTGATGCGATTGCTGTTGTGCTGGCACATGATTTGGAAGAAGCGCTGGCCAAGCTGGCGGAGGAAAACAAAGGCTGGCGCACCGAGGATTTGCGGAAGCTGCCGTGCAGCGTATATCCTGCGGATAAGGCGGCAGTAATCTTTTCCGAGCTGCGCGGGATTATTCCGCATCTCTAAAAACAAAAAAGCCCGAATTCCCACATGAAATGTATGTGAGAATTTGGGCTTTTGCTTTATCTGCTTACCAGATGCTTTTTAAAATCGGCAGTAAAATCGGTGCAGGATAGAGGTGCTGATGCCGGTAAGGGCAATCGCTACACCGCCGATGGCCAGCTGAACGGGGCTGACATTGGCGCAGACGCTGGTGCCGAGGCCGTGGCTGGAGGCGCCGATAGCAAGACCGGCAGCCAAATGGTTTTTGATTCCCAAAAGACGCAGCAGCTTGTGATTGAAGGTTGCTCCCAGCATACCGGTGAAGATAACAGCAGCTGTAGTCAACGCCGGAATACCGCCGATTGTTTTGGAAACATCAATGGCGATTGGCGTCGTAATGGATTTGGGAATGAGCGAAAGCAGAACCTGCTCGCTGGTACCCATGGCCTTGCCGCAGAAGTAAACGACTACGATAGCCGAAAGCGTTGCCAACGTAACGCCGCCGGCGATAGCACCGGCCTTGGCATGATAAGTTCACGGTTCTTGTACAGGGGCAGGGCCAGAGCGATGGTTGCCGGTCCTAAAAGAAAGTTAATGAATTCCGCACCTGCTTCGTACTGCTTGTACTCTACGCCTGGCGCCAGAACGATGACAGCGATGACCAGAGGGCAGGCGATAACGAAGGGCGGAATGATGTTCAGGCTGAAGCGGTCGATGATGATTTCGCTGATAACATACAGGATGACCGTCAGACCTATGCCAAAGAGCGGTGAGTTAAGTAAAACGTCAGGAAAAAGCATCATTGACTCTCCTTTCCTTTAAGCATTGCTTCGATAAAGAAGGCTGTAACGCTCAGAACGACAATGCTGCAGACAACAATGGTAACAGTAATGGCAACAGCTCAGCTTTGATAACATCTGCATATAATATAACGCTGACGCCTGCCGGTAAAAACAGCATACCCATTTTGGAAATCAGGATATCGCAGATTCCCTCGATGGAGCTTGCCGGAATAACGTTGCCGCAGAGAAGTGCCGTTAAAATCAGCATTCCCAAAAGAGCGGGCGGAAAGGGTACGCCGAGGGCGTTGATGATGAGCGTGGATACCCATTGCAAAAGCAGTAAAAAGGCGATACCGCGCAATAAGCTGGTGGGTGACATTTTGTTTCCTCCTCATAAAAACATGACAAATACTATTATTATAGACCTGTTGGTGGAAGTACGCATAAAGGTCAAAACGGCTGGGGTGAGCCGATGGTCTTTGGGGTTAAGAGTACTTGGCCGACAGAACGACATGCTATTAATATTGCCACAAAGCTAACAATCTGTCAACAAAATGACGGTGATTTTTCACTGAATTAACACAGAAAATCATTTGACTTTTTGACTTTTACTGATATAATAGCAATTAGAAAGTGAATAGTGGTCCGAAAATGGCAAAGAGTCAACGCCATTCGGTTATTGACCGCTATTGAACCTGATAGAAGGAGGTGCAGCGTGATGAATGAACGCTACAGTGAAGAGGTAAAGGCTATCTTAGAGGCTGCTCAGCAGCAGGCAGTTATGAACTATCACCAGGAGCTGACAACGGCACATGTTCTGGCAGCATTGTGCGGCAGTGACGGCTTCTTTAAATATTTGCTGCAGAGCCTGCACATTGATGAAAATGCTTTCAGCAAGGATGCTAAGGCTTTAGTACAAAAATCCCCGGAGTTAAAGGTCAGGACCGTCAGCTGATGATGGTACCGGCTTTGCCAGAGTAATGGCTATTCTGGGACAAAGTAAGGAAGAAATCGGCATCGGTCAGCTGGTTGCAGCTATGGCCGGTGACGGTGACAGCGATGTTGTATCACTCTTCCGTAAATATGGTATAGATAAGAAAAAAGTTGAGGCGGCATTTATGCAGTATCAAAATAGCGAAGCAAATGATGAAACTAAAAAGACGCTGGAAAAATACGGCCAGGATCTGACAGCTAAAGCTAAAGACGGCAAGCTGGATCCGGTAATCGGCGTGATGAGGAAATCCGTCGTACGATTGAAATCCTTTCGCGTCGTAAGAAAAATAATCCGGTGCTTATCGGTGAACCCGGCGTTGGTAAAACTGCCATCGTCGAAGGTCTGGCAAGACGTATTATTGCCGGCGATGTACCGGAAAGCCTGAAGAATAAAACCCTGTATGCTCTGGACCTGGCGGCTTTGGTTGCCGGTGCCAAATACCGTGGTGAATTCGAAGAGCGTCTGAAAAAGTATTGAAGCTGTCAGCGAAAGCGCCGGTCAGATTATCATGTTTATTGATGAACTGCATACCGTTGTCGGTGCCGGTGCTGCCGAAGGCGCTATGGATGCAGGCAACATCCTGAAGCCGATGCTGGCGCGCGGCGAGCTGCGCTGCATAGGTGCAACTACACTGAACGAATATCGTAAGTATATTGAAAAGGACAGTGCGCTGGAGCGTCGTTTTCAGCCGGTAATGGTTAAGGAGCCGAGCGTTGAAGATACAATTTCCATCCTGCGTGGCCTGCGTGAACGTTATGAGGTACATCATGCGTGCGCATTAAAGACGCTGCCCTGGTTGCTGCTGCTGTGCTTTCTAACCGTTATATTAATGACCGTTTCTTACCTGATAAGGCTATTGACCTGGTAGATGAGGCTGCTGCCCGTCTGCGTACCGAAATTGATTCGCTGCCGACCGAGCTGGATGAAAGCAAACGTCGTATCCTGCAGCTGGAAATCGAGCTCAGGCTTTGGGCAAAGAGGAGGATGCTCAGTCCAAAGACCGTTTGGCTAAGCTGAACGAGGAGCTGGTAAAACTGCGTAAGGAAAATGACGAGCTTGTTAAACGCTGGGATGCAGAAAAGGCTTCCATTGCCCGTGTACGTGAGGTAAAGAAGGAAATTGATGCTGTGAAAAACCAGATGGAGCAGGCTGAGCGCGACTATGACCTGAATAAAATGGCTGAATTGAAATACGGTCGTCTGCCTGAGCTGCAGAAGGAATTGGCTGCTTTGTCCAAGAAGGATGAAAACGGCAATGACAATGTTATGCTCAAGGAAGAGGTAGAACGAAGAGGATATCGCTAAGGTTGTCAGCACTGGACCGGCAATTCCTGTTGCCGCTTAGGTACCGGTGAACGTGCTAAACTGGTTCACCTGGAGGAAATCCTGCACGAGCATGTTATCGGTCAGGATGAAGCAGTAAAGGCTGTCAGCGAGGCTGTTATCCGTGCGCGCGCCGGTATCAAGGATCCTAATCGTCCGATTGGTTCCTTTATCTTCCTTGGTCCTACCGGTGTCGGCAAAACCGAGCTGGCTAAGACCTTGGCGAGGTGCTCTTTGATGATGAACGCAACATGGTGCGTATCGATATGAGCGAATACATGGAGAAGCATACCGTATCTCGTCTGATCGGTGCGCCTCGGGATACGTCGGCTATGATGAAGGCGGTCAGCTGACCGAGGCTGTACGCGTCATCCGTACAGCGTAATCCTGTTGGACGAAATCGAAAAGGCACATGCAGATGTCTTTAACGTATTGCTGCAGGTTCTGGACGATGGCCGTCTGACTGATGGTAAAGGCCGTATCGTTGACTTCAAGAATACCTTGATTATCATGACCAGTAACCTTGGCAGCAACGAGATTATGAAAGCGCAGGCTCTATGGATAGAGAAAAGATTCAGCAGATGCTGATGAACTTCTTCCGTCCGGAATTCCTGAACCGTGTTGATGACATTGTTGTGTTCAAACCGCTGCAGGCAGAACAGATTAAGGAAATCGTTAAACTGGTACTGCGAGAGCTGGGTGACCGTCTGAATAAGCAGCTGGAACTGACGCTTACTTATACCGACGAGGCTGTCGCTTTCCTGGCAAAGGCCGGCTTTGATCCTGCCTTCGGTGCTCGTCCGTTGAAACGTCTGATTGTCCACACTGTTGAAAACATCCTGGGCAAGAAGATTGTTGCAGGTGAAATAAAAAATGGCGATAAGGTTGAGGTTGTATTGGTAAACGATGCAATTAACGTTGTCGTAAAATAAAACAGCTTTGGGTTTAAGCGCCCTCTGCTGCCGTGAAAGCGGCGGCGGAGGGTGCTTTTTCTAATATATATATTAGGCTTATTATTGCGCAGCAGGTTGGGAAATGATACAATTAAAAGAGATATTCAGTTAATGAGTTGCCAATGCATGATGTTTATAAAACGAGGTGAGCAAAATGAAATATACATATGTAGAATTCGCTGATGGAACACTTGTTACTTTTAATGATATACGCAAGGATAAGAACGGTGAGCATATTGATGTTTATTTTGAACGTCCTGTAGATACCGGCTTTGACTATTTGCAGATTTCCTTGCCTGACTTAGATACAGCTTCTTTTGATGGATACAGCGAGGCTGAAATAGAAGATTTAAAAGATTTTGCTGCTGATAATGCAGCCTTGATTTGGGAGATGGCACGCGAAGGAGGAGATCATCTTGCCAATGCTGTATAAGCTTTTAGGTTATACAATATATTTTTGGTCAGGTGATGCCGGTGAGCCGGTTCACGTACACGTTTGTCAAGGCAGGCCTACTGAAAATGCAACTAAAATATGGGTTGGGGAACGTGTTATTTTAGAGCATAATAAAAGCAAAATTCCTGATGCCGATTTGCTGAAAATACTTCGCTTCGTATCTCAGAACAAAAAGAGAATCATTGAACAGTGGAATAAGCATTTTGGTATATGAGTTTTTAGCATCTGTCTGGTGTCTGACAGGTGCTTTTTTTCTTTACCCCGAAGTTTTCCGAACGATTTTCTAAAAAACTGTTAAAAAGTTCACAGTTTATTTGACGTTTACGCGTTGGATTGGTATAATTAAAGTGAATTATTTAAGTGATTGAGAACCTGGGTTAGATTTTGCACAGGATTTCGAAACTGAACAGCTTTCTGCTTGGGTTTTATTGTTTCTACAAGTAATTTTTGGGAGGTAGATTTCAATGAAAGTTGCAATTATCATGGGTAGTAATTCTGACTGGCCTGTACTTGAGGCTGCAGAAAAACTCTGAAGGAGTTTGGCGTTGAAACTGAAGTAGTAGTTGCTTCCGCTCACCGTACTCCGGACGTAGTACAGAACTTGCTAAGGGTGCCCGTGACCGTGGCGTAGAGGTAATTATTGCCGCAGCCGGCGCAGCTGCTCATCTGGGTGGTTTCATCGCTGCCTTTACTACCGTTCCTGTCATCGGTATTCCTATTAATGCAACACCGTTGGCCGGTATGGATGCACTGCTGAGCTTTGTACAGATGCCTTCCGGTGTACCTGTTGCAACGATGGCTATCAACGGTGCTAAGAATGCTGCATTGTTCGCAATTCAGATTCTTTCCGTAAAATATCCGGAGCTGGTAGAAAAGCTGGCAGAGCATCGTGCAACAATGCGTGAAGAAGTAAGAGCTAAGGGTGAAAAGCTGGCTTCCATGCGTGGCGTTCCTGCGCAGGAGTTTAAGGATTTACACCTGTAATAGTGAATAGTGAGTAGTGGATAGTGAATAGAAACTGACTGCTAAACATTAATAACTAATTACTGACCACTGATCACTGATCACTTATAACTAACCACTAATAACTGACAATTGATAACTAAAAACTAAAATTAAGGAGAAAAATTGTGGAGCAGATTTTCGAGGAGCAAAATTTTAGCGAGGACAAGCTGCATGAGGAGTGCGGTGTCTTTGGTATCTTCAGCCATAATGAAGATGTAGCACTCAACACCTATTGGGGCCTGTATGCGCTGCAGCATCGTGGCCAGGAAAGTACCGGTATTGTTGTAACTGATGGCGAGCGTATGAAAATTAAAAAGGGCATGGGCCTCGTTGCCGATGTTTTCAAGGACGGCGTTGCTGATTTGCAGGGCTATGCGGCCATCGGCCACGTACGTTATTCCACAACCGGTGCCAGCATGCCGTATAACATTCAGCCGCTGAAGGTTTATTTTGACGGCGGTAACCTTGCGCTGAGCCACAACGGTAACCTGACTAATGCCGGTCAGCTGCGTGCTAACCTGGCTAAGGAAGGCGCTGTGTTCAACACTACTGTTGACAGTGAGGTTGTATTGACCTTGATTGCCTACAGTGCGCGTCCTACTATTGAAGAGCGTGTAGCAGAGGCTGTTAACCAGATTAAAGGTGCTTTCGCTATTCTGCTGATGACTGATAACAAAATTATCGCTGTACGCGACCCCTACGGCTTCCGTCCGCTGGTTCTCGGCAAAATGGAAACGGCTGGTGCGTTGCTTCCGAATCCTGTGCTTTTGACTTGGTTGGTGCAGAGCTGGTACGCGATGTTAAGCCCGGCGAAATGATTATTATCGACAGCGATAACTCCGAACCTCGCAGCATGATGTGGGCTGAAAACAAACCGGCAAAGCCTGCGCATTGCATTTTTGAATATGTTTACTTTGCTCGTAATGACAGTATCATCGACAACCAGTCTGTATATGATGCACGTATCCAGATGGGTCGCGAGCTGGCTAAGGAAACTCCCGATATCCATCCGGACATCGTTATTTCCGTTCCTGACAGCGGCACTCCGGCAGCAATCGGCTATGCTATGGAGGCCGGCGTTCCCTTCCTGGAAGGCCTTACCAAAAACCGTTATGTAGGCCGTACTTTTATTCAGCCGACGCAAAAGCAACGTGCTAATGCAGTACGCCTGAAGTTGAACCCGGTTCGCAGCGTTGTAGAAGGCAAATCCGTTGTTATGGTCGATGACTCCATCGTTCGCGGCACTACCAGCGGCAAGATTGTTAAACTGCTGAAGGAGGCAGGCGCACGTGAGGTACATGTATGCATTTCTTCTCCCCCGGTAACAGACAGCTGCTACTATGGTATTGATACCTCCGAGCGCAAAGAGCTGATTGCGGCACGTTGTACAGAAAATGAAATCTGCCGCTATATTGGGGCAGACAGTCTGCATTATATTTCTATGGATGGCATGAAACGTGCTATTGATAAAATTGACCCCGAAGGTTTGTGCTGTGCTTGCTTCAGCGCTAAATATCCCGATAACGCAGATAGTGTAATCAAAGCAGAACCTGAAAGCATTATTGAATAACAGGAGGAAGGCTCATGAGCGAGGAAAAGAAACAACTTACTTATGCTGATGCCGGTGTAGATATTGATGCTGGTAATAAAGCAGTAGAATTAATGAAGGACAGCGTACGTGCTACCTACAGACCTGAGGTTATCGGTGACCTGGGCGGTTTCGGCGGCCTGTTTGCTTTAAACAGCGGCAAATACAAGGAGCCTGTGCTTGTCAGCGGTACTGACGGCGTAGGTACTAAACTGAAGCTGGCTTTCATGGCTGATAAGCATGATACTATCGGTCAGGATGCTGTAGCAATGTGCGTTAACGATATCCTGGTACAAGGCGCAGAGCCCTTGTTCTTCCTGGATTACATTGCAGTAGATAAGGTTGATTCCCAAAAGGTTGCCAACATTGTTAAGGGTGTTGCCAATGCCTGCAAGGAAAGCGGCTGTGCTCTTATCGGCGGCGAAACTGCCGAAATGGCCGGCTTCTACTCCAAAGGCGAATATGACATCGCAGGCTTCTGCGTTGGCGTTGTTGATAAGAGCAAAATGATTACCGGTGACAAGGTTAAGGCCGGCGACGTGCTTTTGGGCCTGCCTTCCAGCGGTGTGCATTCCAACGGCTTCTCCCTCGTACGTAAAATCTGCTTTGAGGCTATGGGCTACACCATGGACACCGAAGTTCCGGAATTTGGCTGTACCTTGGGCGAAAAGCTGCTGACTCCGACTCGTCTGTATCCGAAAACCTGCCTGCCGCTGATTGAAAACTTCGACCTGCACGGTATGGTGCACATCACCGGCGGCGGCTTCTATGATAATATCCCCCGCATTCTGCCCGAAGACTGCGATGCTGAGGTAAATTCCGAGGCTTGGGAAGTTCCTGTTGTCTTCAAAAAGCTGCAGGAATGGGGCAATGTGCCCTGGGCTGAAATGTACCGCACCTTCAACATGGGCGTAGGCATGGTATTGGTTGTTGACCCGTCTGAGGCTGACGCTGTACGCGTCACCTGAAGGCTGAGGGCGAAACCTTCTATGAGCTGGGCAAGGTTGTTCCCGGCCACAAAGAAACGATTATGAAAGGCGGCGTTTTCGGTGCATAAAATCGGCGTACTTGTAAGCGGTCGCGGCAGCAATCTGCAGGCAATTATGGACCGTATCGCTGATGGCTATCTGCCGCTGGAAATCGCGGTTGTAATCAGCGATAAGCCTGATGCTTTTGCTTTGGAGCGTGCGCAAAAGGCCGATATCAAAACCGTTGCCGTAGAGCGTAAGGCTTGCGCTTACAAAGAAGAATTTGAAGCAAAAATCAACGCTGCTTTAGAAGCAGAGGGCTGCGAGCTGGTAGTTCTCGCAGGCTTCATGCGTATTCTGAGCGCTGATTTCGTAAATAAATGGCAGCACAAGATTATTAACATTCATCCGGCGCTGCTCCCGAGCTTCCCCGGTCTGCACGGACAGAAGCAGGCTGTGGATTACGGCGTAAAATTCAGCGGCTGTACTGTTCATTTTGTAGATGCAGGCACTGACAGCGGCCCAATTATCCTGCAGAAGGTTGTTCCTGTTATGGATGACGATACCGAGGATACTCTGGCTGACCGCATTCTGGTGCAGGAGCATATCGCAATGCCGGAGTCTTTAAAGCTCTGGGCAGAAGGAAAGCTGACAATCGAAGGCAGAAAGGTAAAGGTTAAAGCATGAAAATTAAAAGAGCATTATTAAGCGTTAGTGATAAAACCGGCATTGTAGAGCTGGCAAAATTCCTGAGTGACAACGGTGTAGAAATTATTTCTACCGGCGGCACCATGAAGGCTATTAAGGAAGCAGGCATTCCTGTAACCTATGTAAGTGATGTAACCGGCTTCCCGGAAATCATGGACGGCCGTGTAAAAACTCTGAACCCGAAAATTCATGGCGCAATCCTGGCTGTACGCAGCAATCCTGAGCATATGAAGGCTTTGGCTGAGCATGACATCACTCCGATTGACCTGGTTGTTGTTAACCTCTATCCTTTCCGTGAAACCGTTGCCAAACCCGGCGTAACCGAGGCTGAGGCAATTGAAAACATTGATATCGGCGGCCCGGCAATGGTACGTGCCAGCGCTAAAAACTTCAAAGACGTTGTTATCGTAACCTATCCTAGCCGTTATGCCGGCTTAATGGAAATGCTCGCTAAAGAAGGCGACGTTGATGCACGCACCCGTAAGGAGCTGGCATTGGAAGCCTTCACTCATACTGCTGAATACGATGCAATGATCAGCGAATATCTGAAGAAGCAACTGGAGAAATAACCATGAATATTTTATTAATCGGTGGCGGCGGCCGCGAACACGCTTTAGCGTGGAAGCTGGCGCAAAGCCTAAGGTTGAAAAAATTTATGCTGCTCCCGGCAATCCGGGCATGGCACTGCTGCTAAATGCGAATGCATTGCTCTGGATGTAGAAAATCTGGAGGGCGTAGCAGATTACGCTGAGGAAAAGAGCATTGACCTGACTGTTGTAGGTCCGGAAGCACCGCTTGTTGCAGGTCTTGCGGACGTTTGCAACGCCGCGGTCTGCCGGTGTTCGGTCCTTCTAAGGCTGCAGCGCAGCTGGAAGGCTCCAAGGCATTTTCCAAAGAGCTGATGGCAAAATACAATATTCCTACCGCTTTCTTCAAAATTTGCGAGGATATCGAAACTGCCAAGGCTTATGTTGAAGAAAAGGGCGCGCCTATCGTAGTTAAGGCTGACGGTCTTGCAGCAGGCAAGGGTGTTGTTGTTGCTATGACTAAACAGGAAGCACTTGACGCTATCGACGAAATGATGGCTGACCATAAATTCGGCAACGCAGGCGCACGCCTCGTTCTGGAAGAATACATGGAAGGCGAAGAAGCTTCTCTTCTGGCATTTACCGACGGCAAAACCATTGTGCCGATGATTGCTTCCCAAGACCACAAGCGTGTATTTGACGGTGACGAAGGTCCTAATACCGGCGGTATGGGCACCTATGCTCCCGCTCCGGTTATGACCGACGTGCTGCGTTTAAAAGCAACCGAGCTGATTCTGAAGCCCGTTATCGCTGCCATGGCAGCAGAAGGAATGCCGTATCAGGGCTGCCTCTATGCTGGTCTGATGATTAAGGGCGACAGCGTGAAGGTTGTAGAATTCAACTGCCGCTTCGGTGACCCAGAAACTCAGGTAGTATTGCCTCTGCTTGATGGCGACCTGGCTGAAATTATGTTGGCCTGCGCTACCGGTACTCTTGATCAGGTAGACTTCGCTGGTACGACAAGGCTGCTGTATGCGTAGTAATGGCTTCCGGCGGTTATCCCGAAGTTATGCTAAGGGCATGGAAATTACCGGTCTGGCTGACGCTGCTGCAGATAAAGACGTTGTTGTATTCCACGCAGGTACCAAGGCTGACGGCGCCAAGTTCTTACCAACGGCGGACGTGTGCTTGGTGTAACTGCCGTAGACGCAAATATCAAGGCTGCACGTGACCGTGCATATACTGCTGTAGAAAAAATTAATTTTAATGGCGCTTTTTGCAGAAAAGATATTGCATGGAGAGCCTTAAAGAGGTAAAATAGATAAAATACCTACTCGGACCGCAGAAAAGCAATTTTTTCAAGTAATTATGTTACATGATTAACAATTGCTTTGGCTGTGGTAAACAAAAAATTATTAAGAAAAGGATGATGAAAGAATGGCTTTTTATTATGATGAACCTGCTCACACATTTAGTGAGTACCTGTTAGTTCCCGGTTATTCCTCCGAAAAATGTATCCCCGCCAATGTAGACCTGCGTACGCCGCTGGTTAAATACAAAAAAGGTGAAGAGCCGGCAATTACTATGAACATCCCGATGGTTTCTGCTATCATGCAGGCTGTTTCCGGCGAAAAGCTGGCTGTAGCTCTTTCCAAAGAGGGCGGCGTTTCTTTCATCTATGGTTCTCAATCCGTAGAGGACGAAGCTGCTATGGTTGCTCGCGTTAAAGGCTATCGCGCAGGCTTTGTAAGCAGCGACTCCAATATCCGTCCGGACAGCACTCTGGCTGACATCCTGGCACTGAAGGAACGCACCGGTCACTCCACTGTTGCTGTTACCAGCGATGGTACCGCTAACGGCAAGCTGGAAGCATTGTTACCAGCCGTGACTATCGTCCGAGCCGTATGTCTATGGATGCTAAGGTTCGTGACTTCATGACTCCGATTGACAAAATGGTTTATGCTCCGAAAGATACCACCCTGCAACAGGCTAACGATATCATCTGGGAGAAAAAACTCAACACTCTGCCTATCGTTGATGACGACGGCCGTATGCTGTACATGGTATTCCGTAAAGACTATGCAACTCATAAGGAATATCCGTTGGAGCTGCTTGACAGCAAAAAACGCCACATCGTTGGCGCAGGTATCAACACCCGCGACTATGCTGAGCGTGTTCCCGCATTGATTGATGCAGGCGTAGACGTACTCTGCATTGACTCCTCCGAAGGCTACAGCGCATGGCAAAAAATCACCCTGGATTGGATCCGTGAGCACTACGGTGACAGCGTTAAGGTTGGCGCAGGCAACGTAGTAGACGCTGAAGGCTTCCGCTTCCTGGCTGAGGCTGGCGCTGACTTCATTAAAGTTGGTATCGGCGGTGGTTCTATCTGCATTACCCGTGAACAAAAAGGTATCGGCCGTGGCCAGGCAACTGCTTTGATTGACGTTTGCAAGGCTCGTGACGAATACTTCGAAGAAACCGGCGTATACATTCCTGTATGCTCTGACGGTGGTATCGTTTATGACTACCACATGACTCTGGCTTTGGCTATGGGCGCTGACTTCATGATGCTGGGCCGTTACTTCGCTCGTTTCGACGAAAGCCCGACCAACAAGGTTAACATTAACGGTACCTACATGAAGGAATACTGGGGCGAAGGCTCCAGCCGTGCACGTAACTGGCAGCGTTATGACATGGGCGGCGCAGCAAAGCTCTCCTTCGAAGAAGGCGTTGATTCTTACGTTCCGTATGCAGGCAGCCTGAAGGATAACGTAAACCTGACCTTGGCTAAGGTTCGTTCCACCATGTGCAACTGCGGTGCTCTGAACATCCGCGAGCTACAGGAGAAGGCTAAGCTGACTCTGGTTTCCGCAACCAGCTTGGTTGAAGGCGGCGCACATGACGTTATGCTGAAAGAAAACTCCAACAGCAACTATCCTAAATAATTAAATGAACGTAAATGGCAAGCTCTCGAAGAAATTCGAGGGCTTGTTTTGTATACAAAAAGCTCCCCTGAACGATTCGTTCAGGGGAGCCTGTCTGTTTTTCAGCGAAGTAACGCTGTTATATTACCTTGTAAAGCTGAAAGCCTTGCGTATCGCAGGAAACAAGCTTGTAGTTGATTCCTTCGCGCAATCCTTCAAAAACGGGAATGTGGTTTTCACCGTGAATGTGGCCGTAGACACAGTGCTGCACACCGTACTGCAGCATCAGATTAGTAAAGCAGGTGTGCTCCGTGCGCGCAAAGAGCGGTGGATAGTGAAAAGCCATAATTATCTGCTGCGCCTGCATTTTATGTGCCTGCTGCAGGGAAAGCTCCAGGCGGATTCCCTCGCGGTTATAGATTTTTCTGTCGGCCTCACTGAAGCTTTCGGCCGATGGCAGCAGCCATCCGCGGGTGCCGCAGACAGCAATATCCTCTGCCATAATGCAGTCGTTCTGCAGAAATTCAAAATGAGCACCGTAACGCTGCTGCATTTTGCTCAGGCTGCTCCACCAGTAATCATGGTTGCCGCGCAGCAGCAGCTTGCGTCCAGGAAGCTGCGCTAACCAGTCTAAATCCTGTGCTGCTTCTTCCAAAGTCATGGCCCAGGAAATATCACCGCAGACAATAACGGTGTCCTGTGCGGTTACAGTGTTTTGCCAATTACTTTGCTCCCACAGAGGAAAGGTCAATTACGCTTTGCAAAAATTTCTGAAATATTCTGTTCATAATGGTCTCCATAATTCTGATTTTCTGAGTTACTTCAATTATGATTAATGATATCATAAAAAT
>ENA-OQCS01000932-OQCS01000932.1-human-gut-metagenome-genome-assembly--contig:-NODE-932-length-15846-cov-5.578599_pt1 | contig 15846 bp, 23 predicted proteins | sample MGYA00242757_ERZ504575 | MGnify/ENA primary metagenome ERZ504575 (study PRJEB26092, sample SAMD00036297) | human gut metagenome | host: Homo sapiens | study: EMG produced TPA metagenomics assembly of...
GGACTAGAGCTTGGAAGAACTTGTATAAATATTATTGCCATTGCCGATTGCCAAAGCAGTCGGCATTTTTGTTTTCATCGGCTTCTGAGTCGATTATTCCATACGGCGGCTTGAGCAACAAAGGAGCCCTCTGCAGCTTGCAGTTTTATTGAATGTCCGTACTCCAAGCCGTGTTTTTTATCCACCCATCAATGAAAGGCGGTGTCTTATGCAGTTTTTGACCCACATTATTTTTCTCCTGAATCTCCTCAAGACCCTTATCAACACTTCAGCTAAGGACGGTGACTGCTGAATGGAAACCGTTCTCAAGGCCATTGCCGACTGGATCAAAGGCATCCTGACGGCAGGCATTATGTCCAATCTCAGCGGGCTGTTTGATGATGTGAATACCCAAGTGGGCAACATCGCACAGCAGGTGGGCACCAAGCTCCAGCTTTGAACCACGGGTGTTTGCAATGATCGAAGCCCTCTCCCGGAACGTGGTGCTGCCCATTGCAGGCATCATCCTGACCTTCATCGCCTGCTATGAGTTGATCGAAATGATCACTCAGCATAACAATATGGCGCAGTTTGAGCTGCCTCATCATGCGCTGGATTTTTAAGACCGCTGTTTCGGTGTGGCTCATCAGCAATACTTTTGACATCGTGATGGCAGTCTTTGACCTTACGCAGAAAGTTGTGTCCGATTCCAGCGGCATCATTGCCGGAAACACTCGTGTCAACGACATTGGCTTGTCCATGTTGGAGGCCAGCTTGATGCAGATGGATGTAGGACCTGTTCGGGCTGTTTTTGCAGTCCTTCTTCATCGGCATCACCATGCGGATCTTGAGCATCATTATTTTTGTCATCGTGTACGGGCGTATGATCGAGATCTACTGCATGGTGAGCCTTGCGCCCATCCCCATGGCGACCTTCGGCAACCACGAGCAGAGCCACATGGGGCAGAACTACCTGAAATGCCTGTTTGCACTGGTTTTCAGGGCTTTCTCATCCTCATTTGCGTGGCGATTTATGCGGTGCTGATCCAGAGCGTAGCGATTTCCGGGGATGCCATCAACTCCATTTGGAGCATTGTAGGCTATACCGTTCTGCTCTGTTTCAGCCTGTTCAAGACCAGCTCCGTGACAAAATCCGTCCTCGGAGCGCACTAAAGGAGGTGTTTGATTGGCTGCGTATATTTCTGTTCCCCGTGACCTGACAAAAGTGAAATCGAAGGTCGCATTCAATCTGACCAAACGGCAGCTCGTCTGCTTTGGCACAGCGGCTCTCATTGGAGTGCCGCTGTTTTTTGTTCTCCGAGATTCCGGCGGCAACACCGCCGCCACCCTCGGCATGATGGCGGTGATGCTGCCGGCGTTCTTCCTTGGGATGTACGAGAAAAACGGCCAGCCCATGGAAAAGCTGCTGTCGTACTATGTGCAATCCCGGTTTCTCCGTCCGAAGATCCGCCCCTACAAGACCAACAACTACTATTCGATTTTGATGAAGGGAGGCGTGACCCATGATCCCGTTTTGGAAAAAGACCGGTAAGCACAGCAAGCCCCAGTCTGCGCAGAAGCGCAGGCAGAACCACAAAGCCTGCTGTCCCCCGTACCGCCCAGCAGTCCATCCCCATGCAGCGGATGTTTGAGGATGGCACCTGCCGGGTGAAAGCAAACTACTACACCCGCACCATCCAATATCAGGACATCAATTATCAGTTGGCGCAGCAGGAGGACAAGACCGCCATTTTTGAGGAATGGTGCAGTTTTCTGAACTTCTTCGACAGCTCCATCAAATTTGAACTGTCCTTTGTGAACATGGCAACCGACAGCACCGAGTTTGAAAAAAGCATCCGCATTCCGTTCCAGAAGGACGGTTTCGACGATGTTCGTGCCGAGTATTCCCAGATGCTGCGCCAGCAGCTTGCCAAGGGCAATAATGGTCTGACCAAGACCAAATTCATCACCTTTGGTGTGGAGGGCGAAAGCATGGCGCAGGTCAAGCCTCGGCTGGACCACATCCAGAACGACCTGCTCAACAACTTTCACCGACTGGGGGTGCAGGCAAAGCCCCTGAACGGTGTCCAGCGGCTGAAGCTCATGCATGATATGTTCAACATGGATGGCGCATCCAAGTTTCACTTTGACTGGAAAGACCTTGTGAAAAGCGGGCTTTCCGCGAAGGATGCCATTGCGCCCACCGCCTTTGCCTTCAAGAACAGCCGCACCTTCCAAATGGGCGGTATCTTCTGCGCCGTCAGCTTTCTGAGCATCACGGCATCCGACATCAGCGACCAGCTTTTGAAGGATTTTCTGGACATGGATTCCAGCCAGATCGTTACCATGCACATCCAGTCCGTTGACCAGAACCGTGCCATCAAGACGGTGAAGCGCACCATCACGGAACTGGACCGCAGCAAGATCGAAGAACAGAAAAAAGCCATCCGTGCCGGGTATGATATAGACATCATTCCGTCAGATTTAGCGACCTACGGCAGAGATGCCAAGCTCTTTTGAAGGAATTGCAGAGCCAGAACGAGCGGATGTTCCTCATCACTTTTCTGGTGTTGAACACCGGGCGCACGGAGCAGGAGCTGGAAAACAACGTCTTTCAGGCCAGTTCCATTGCCCAGAAGCACAACTGCAACCTGTGCCGCTTGATTTTCAGCAGGAGCAGGGCTTGATGAGCAGTCTGCCGCTGGCGGATTGCCAGATCGAAATTCAGCGGGGACTGACCACCAGCAGCACTGCCATCTTCATCCCCTTTACCACGCAGGAATTGTACCAGAGCGGAAAAGAATCGCTGTACTACGGCTTGAATGCCTTGTCCAATAACCTCATCATGGTTGACCGCAAGAAGCTGAAAAATCCCAATGGGCTTATCCTCGGCACTCCCGGTTCTGGCAAAAGTTTCTCAGCAAAGCGTGAGATCACCAATGCGTTTCTGGTGACAGATGATGATATTATCATCTGCGACCCGGAAGCAGAATACGCTCCGCTGGTGGAGCGTCTGCATGGACAGGTTATCCACATCGGCCCTGCCAGCACTCAGTATATCAACCCATGGACATCAACAGCAATTACAGTGAGGAGGACAATCCGCTGGCGTTGAAGGCGGACTTTATTCTTTCTCTGTGTGAGCTGGTGGTGGGCGGCAAAGAGGGTTTGCAGCCGGTAGAAAAGACGGTCATTGACCGCTGTGTTCATGTGGTCTACCGCAAGTATTTTGAGAATCCCACCCCGGAAAATATGCCCCTGCTGGAAGATCTGTACAATGCGCTGCTGACGCAGGACGAACCGGAAGCCCGTCATGTGGCGGCTGCGCTGGAAATCTACGTCAAGGGTTCTTTGAACATTTTCAACCACCACACCAACGTGGATATCCACAACCGTATCGTCTGCTTCGACATCAAGCAACTGGGCAAGCAACTGAAAAAACTCGGTATGCTGATCGTGCAGGATGCCGTGTGGGGGCGTGTTACCGCCAACCGCAGTGCCGGAAAATCCACCCGGTACTATGCTGATGAATTCCACCTTTTGCTGAAAGAGGAGCAGACAGCGGCGTATTCCGTGGAGATCTGGAAGCGTTTCCGTAAGTGGGGCGGCATCCCGACAGCCCTAACGCAGAATGTCAAAGATCTGCTGGCAAGTCCTGAAGTATCGAACATTTTCGAGAACTCGGACTTTGTGTATATGCTCAATCAGGCGAACGGCGATCGGCAGATCCTCGCAAAGCAGCTCAACATCTCACCCCACCAGCTTTCCTATGTGACCCACTCCGGCGAGGGCGAAGGGCTGCTGTTTTTTGGTAATGTCATTCTGCCCTTCGTTGACCATTTCCCGAAAGACCTTGAACTCTACCGCATCCTCACGACCAAACTCAACGAGATCTCGGAGGGCGCAAAGAAATGAGCAAGCCGAAACTGAACATCAAAGAGGAAACATCTGCAAAAAAGACCCGTTCTCCCCCGAAAAAAGCCAAGGTGGAGCAGTCGGTGCCCAGAAAGAAGAAGCTGAAAACCGATGCGGAAAAGACCGCCGAAAAAGCCCAGCACCTGCGGTTTGGAAAGGCAGAGCTGACCCCGGACGAGTTGAGCCGGTTGAGCAAGGCGCAGAAGCGGAGATGTACGCCGCCCATGCCGCCCGGTCTGCGGTGCATCAGGAGGTTGACCAGTACGAGGATGACAATGTGGGCACGCAGGCTCTGAGCGAGGGCGAAAAGGCGGCAGGAAATGTCCGGGATATTTCCAAGGGCAGATACGCTCGCAAACTCAAGAAGAAAGCCAAGATGCAGGGCAAGAAAGGTGCCCGAACCGCAAAATCTTCTGCACAGAAGCCGACTGCGCACAAGATGCAGGTGCATCCGGCACCGGCGAGGGCGGCTCCAACTGGCTTTCCCGGTGGCGGCAAAAGCAAGACATCCGGCAGAGCTACTATGCCGCCGCACGTTCGGGTACAGCGGCGCAGACCGCAGGCGGCAAGGCGGCATCCAACGGTGCATCTGCCGCCCGGTCCGGCATGGAACAGGCGGTAGAAAAGGGCAAAACTGCCGTCAGTACCGCCATGAAGGGCTGGTGAACGCCGCCAAAGGCAACGCACACGTTCTGGTGATCGTGGGCGTTTTTCTTTTGCTCATCCTCATGGTGATGTCGGGCTTTTCCTCCTGCGGAATCCTCTTTTCCGGCGGCACGCAGGTATCCGGGCAGACCATGTACTCTGCCGAGGACAGGGACATCCGGGGCGCAGAGCAGGACTACAAGAAGCTGGAAAAGGAGCTGGATAAAAAGATCAAGCGCACCCCCACCGACCACCCCGGCTACAACGAGTACCAGTATCACCTTGACCCCATCGAGCACGACCCGTGGCAGCTCACTTCGTTCCTGACCACCCTGTATGACGATTACACCCGGTCGGAGGTGCAGGGCAAGTTGAAGGAGACCTTCAAAAAGCAGTACAAGCTCACCACATGGGTGGAGGTGCAGACCCGGTATATGACGGTGTGGGTCATGACTCCCGCAGGAATTCCGGTTCCCACGCAGGTGCCCTACGAGTACCGCATCTTCCACACCAAGCTGGTCAATCGTGGCTTGGAGGTGGTCATCCGGGAGGAACTGAACAACGACCAGTGGAAACGCTACGAGATCTTTCAGGATACGTTGGGTGGCAGACCTTATCTTTTTAATGGAGGCTTGCCGCCCGGTGGCTCCGATGGTTCCGGCACACCGGGCATCGACTATCAGATTCCGGCAGAAGCCCTGACCGACGAGGAATTTGCCGCCATCTACAAGGAAGCCCAAAAGTATGTGGGCACGCCCTATGTGTGGGGCGGCTCTACCCCGGAAACCGGCTTTGATTGCAGCGGCTACGTCTGCTGGGTGTACAACCAGAACGGCTACAATGTGGGGCGCACCACCGCCAACGGCTTGTGGCAGAAAAGCCAGCACATTTCCGAAGCAGAAGCAAAGCCCGGTGATCTGGTCTTTTTCAAAGGCACCTACGACACCCCCGGTATGAGCCATACCGGGATCTATCTGGGCAATGGCATGATGGTCAGTGCCGGAGACCCCATCAAGTACGCAAACATTCACTCGTCCTACTGGGAGAAGCATCTCGCCGGGTTCGGACGGCTTTCAAAATGATTGGAGGAGTTTTATGAGCGAAAAATCGGATAAGCTGCGGGCGATGCTGGAAAAAGAGAAGGAGCGCCGCATCAAACTGAACAACCGCATCGAGATTCTGGAGCGGCGCATTCAGGAGGAGGATTCCGCCGAGGTCAACGAGATGGTGCGGACTGCAAAGGTCACGCCGGAACAGCTTGCCGCCCTGCTGCGGCAGTCGCTACCGCCACCCCGAACCCGGCTGCGCTGTCTGCCGTGGGTGCTACGTTTGCAAAGGAGGGTACAGATGAAGATTAAGAAACTGGGTGCGCTGCTGGTATCGGCGGCACTGTGCGCTGGCATGGCGGCTCCCGCCTTTGCCTTTGAGGCGAAGCCGCCCCGGTGGAGCAGCCGGTTCTGCCGGAAGTCGTGGAGGAAGATGTTGTCACCGTCACGGACGAAACCTCTGGTGCCCTGACCCCGGAGGCAATCTGACGCTGGTGGACGATTACTACACCAACTACTCCGATGCAGCGGTCAGCAGTTCATTACGCTGGTCAGCAAATCCGGCAACACCTTCTATCTGCTCATCGACCGCAACGCCAAGGGACAGCAGACCGTTCACTTTATGAACCTTGTGGACGAAGCCGATCTGCTGGCTCTGATGGAGGAAGAAGATGCCGATGCCTATACCGCCGAAAAAGAGGCGGCTGCACAGGCAGAGCTGGAACGTAAACAGCTGAGGAAGATGCCAAGAAAGCCGAAGAAGAAGCGGCCGCATCCGGCACCGAACAGCCGAAAGAAAACAAAATCACCAAGTATGCGGCCACTTTTTTGGGCGTGGTGGTGCTGATTGCACTGGCGGCAGGCGGCGGCTTCTACTTCTATCGCCAGCAGATGCAGAAGAAAAAAGCCGAAAAAGAAGCTCTTGACCCCGATGCAAACTACACCGAGGACAAGGGCGATTTTGAGATTCCGACCGATGTGCCGGACGAGGACGAAGCCCCGGACGAGCAGGACACCGAACCCATCTGATTTTAAGGCGGCATTTGCCGCCGTACATATTGCAATCCGAAACAGATTGGAGGGATTCTTATCGCAAAATTAGTCGTGGCGGAAAAACCGTCCGTAGCCATGTCCTATGCAAAAGTTCTCGGTGCCACCAACCGTCAAGACGGTTATCTGGAGGGCAACGGCTATCTGGTGAGCTGGTGCGTGGGACACTTGGTGGAGCTGGCACCGCCCAATGTCTACGATGCCAAATACGTCAAGTGGAGCATCGCAGACTTGCCTATATTGCCGCAAAAGTGGCAGTACCTTGTGTCTACGTCCACCAAAAAGCAGTTTGGCATTCTGCAAAAGCTGATGAACCGCCCAGATGTGGATAGCATCGTGAACAGTTGCGATTCCGGACGTGAGGGAGAACTGATCTTCCGACTTGTCTACCAGCAAGCGGGCTGCAAAAAGCCTTTCTCCCGCCTGTGGCTGTCCAGTATGGAAGAAGTGCCATCCGGGAGGGTTTCGCCCATCTCAAACCGTCAACTGAATACGATGCGCTGTACAACGCAGCACTCTGCCGGGAACGTGCCGACTGGATGGTCGGCATCAATGCGTCCCGGCTTTTTTCATGCCTGTACAACCAGCCTTTGGCGGTGGGACGAGTTATGACCCCGGTGCTTGCCATGACGGTGGTACGGGAAGCCGCCATCGCTGCCTTTGTGCCGGAGAAATTCTACACGGTGGATCTGGAACTGACCAGCGGCTGCACAGCATCCAGTAAACGGTTTGCACAGAAAGCGGATGCCGAATTGTTGCTTTCCAAATGCCGAAAGGAGGAGCGTGTCACGGTGCAGAAGATGGAGCGCAAAGAAAAATCCGAAAGCCCGCCGCAGCTCTATGACCTTACTGCATTGCAGCGGGATGCAAACCGTCTGCTGGGATTTACGGCACAGCAGACCTTGGATTACGCTCAAAGCCTTTACGAAAAAAGGCTCATCACCTATCCCCGCACGGACAGCCGCTTTTTGACGGAGGATATGGCGGCATCCCTTCCGGGCTGGTGACGGATACGGGCAAGGCGTTTGCCGTGGAGGAGCCGATTCCCATCCATGTGCAGCAGGTCATCAACGGCAGCAAAGTCACCGACCACCATGCACTGCTGCCCACGAAAAGCATGGCAAACGCAGATCTTGCCGCCCTCCCTGCCGGAGAGCGGAATGTCCTGCGGCTGATTTCCGCACGGCTACTCTGCGCCGTAGGCGAACCGCACCGCTATGCAGAAACCACGCTCACCACCATCTGCGCCGAGAAAATTTCTCCTCAAAAGGCAAGGTGGTATTGTCCGATGGATGGAAAGCAGTAGAGCGGAAAATGCTGGGCGAGCTGCTGGGCAAGCAGAAAGAACCGATCGTTCTGCGATGTGCAGGAGCAGAGCCAGTGCAGCGTTGCCGGTGCCGAGCTGAAAGAGGGGCAAACGTCCCCGCCGAAGCATTTTACCGAGGACACCCTGCTGCACGCTATGGAAACCGCCAGTGCGGACAGTATGCCGGAGGGCGTGGAGCGTCAGGGCATCGGCACCCCTGCCACCAGAGCCGCTACCATCGAAAAGCTGGTGCAGAAGGGCTTTCTGGAACGCAAGGACACCAAAAAGACCAAGGTGCTGCTGCCCACCGACAAGGGCAAAGCCCTCATCACCGTGATGCCCGAAGAAATCCAATCCCCGGAAATGACCGCCGACTGGGAAACAAAGCTGCTGCGCATTGAGCGTGGCGAGATGGAGCCGGAAACTTTTATGACTGAAATCAAAGAGATGATCTCCTCGCTGGTAACGACCACCGAGGCTGCGAAAGGAGCGAATGCGCTTATGAAAAACAAAATTATTGGTGTCTGCCCGAACTGCGGTAAGCCTGTCGTGGAGCGTGAAAAAGGCTGGTTCTGCGAGAACCGGGAGTGCCGTTTTGTCCTGTGGAAGGACAATGCGTTCTTCAAGCGTCTGGGCAAGCGGCTGGATTCCCATGTGGCGGACAAGCTGCTGCGGGATGGTCGTGTCCGCTTGAAGGACTGCAAGAGTGCCAAGGGCAAGACCTACAATGCCACCGTGCTGCTGTCCTGTGAAGCTGATGGCCGCAGCAAGTTTTCGCTGGAATTTGAAGGTGGGTGCTGATGGAGCAGATAAAAGAAGCGGTCTACCTTATCAACGATGAACGCTATCTCCACCTCCGGGAAAACGGTGCAGGAGTCGGCTTTGCCACCTACAACAAGGTAACTGGTGAGCCGCTGGAAAGCGGGCAGATCTCGGAAAAGAACCTGCCGCCCGATGGCAGGAACGCCATTTCTGCCGCCCGGAACTGGTATCTGTTTGAACTTTCGGACGATGACCGCAAGGTCATCCAACAGGAAAGCGTACAGATCCTCGAAAACATCCCGCAGGCGGGCATCGGCAGACGGCGCATCTGGGAGCCGGAAACGCTGCCGAAGGATATTCGTCTCATCAACAGCCACTATGATGACCTCTATCGCATTCCAGATGGCGGCGTGATTCAGGTGGATTACCCGGATGGGCGCAGTTTTACGGCACGGGTGGAACATCTGGATGATTATCACTTTGACATGGGCGGTCTGGGCAATGTGTTCCACATCTGCCAGTTTGCCGAGGTCATGGAGCGGAACCATGCCGACTTCTACCCCGAAATTCAGACACAGGACGAGCAGGCCGCATGGGAACTGGGTGGCAAAGGTTATCTTGCCATCCAGTCCTGTGAGGATGGATGGGACTACACCATTTACCACAGCGATTTTTCCGTGATGGACGGCGGGCAGTTGGATGCCCCGGAACTGACCATTCAGGAAGCCCGTGAGCAGATTCTGGAAGCACACCACATGGAAAAGGGGCGGCGGCTGTTGCAGGACTACGATGCCGTCATGGATAAAGTTGCGGAAGCCGAGGAACTGAGTGCAGACCATCGCCCTTCCACACTGGAAAGCTGGCAGAACTGGCAAGTGATACGTCTGCGCCAAAATCCTCTGCACGTTCTGCACCGGAACTGTGAGGTGGACGATGCAGCAAAAATGGGATCAGAATTTTGACGGTGAACCCATGACGGACATCCCGCAGAAGTTTCTGAACGCAGGGTGCGATGTTTATATGGTGATGCAGCTGCGGCATGACGAAAAAAACCTCGATGAAAGATTTGCTTCCATGCGGGAACTGCATCGTCGGGGCAAAACGCCAGACCCGGAGCATTATGAGGTCACCTACTATGCTGATTTGCCCGCCATGTGGCAGGATGTGCCGGACAACGAGGTTCTGGAAGAACTGTTTCAGATGTTCAACCTCTCCCGTCCGCAGGATTTTGAGGGGCACAGCCTGTCGGTCAGCGATGCGATCGCACTTAAACGCAATGGCGAGGTGTCTGTGCATTATGTGGACAGCATCGGCTTCAAGGAACTGCCGGGGTTTCTGGACAAGCAGCCGGAACGCCCTTCGGTGCTGATGAATCTAAAGGAAAAGTGCGATGCCCCGGAGTGCAATCCCACGGTATGCCGGAAAGTGAGGCTGAACATGAACTTTAACCATGAGGAACTGATGCTGATGATGCTCTACAACACCGGCACCCGGATGGGGCTTGTCCACGAACTGCGGCTCATGCAGTGCTACCTGATGCCCGATGAAACTGCCCTGCGGGAACTGTCGGAGGGGGTTATCGAAAAGCTGAAGCTGCTGACCGATGCGGAGTTTGCCGAACTGGAATTTCCCCCGGACTGATCTTTGCCGCCTGCGGGCGGCGTACATAAAGTATTTTGTTCTTCCAAAAGATATGCTATAATCAAATCAGACAAAATTCCTCTCTTCAAGCGATTTCTCCGCAATTTTCCCGTGGCTCTGCTCGTATCAAGATTAAGGGACTGAATTTTATTGTCAGAACGGAGGAACCATTATGGCAATCTTTGAAAAGACCATCCGAAACAAAAACTTTGACAAGTTGCTTCGGAAGCTGGAAAATGAAATTCCAGACAGCAGTTGGTCTGCAGATTTGGAGGCAGGCAGTGATTTCAAAGAGGGCGATGCTCGGTGCAGTGTCCGGGTGTTTGAACGGTACAGCATGATGGGCGGCAACCGCCTGAGTCTGACTCTGACCATGTTCCAGAATGCGGACAGTCCGGTTCGGCTGTCTGCCATCACCGCAGGAGGAGTCAAGCGGTGTTCTTCAAGGTGAACACCCTCGGAGAAGAATCTTTTCTGAACGATGTAAAAGACCTGCTGGAAGAAATTTTGGAGGAGTAAAATGTTTTTTGGATGGTTTGACGCTATATTCAGCTTCATTTTCCCAATCCTGTTCCTGCTTTTTATTGGAATGTTTTTCTTTGCTCTAATTTCAAATCTCCGCACATGGAACAAAAACAACCACTCGCCGCGGCTTACCGTTCCGGCAACAGTGGTAGCAAAGCGCACCGATGTTTCGCATTCCAGCAGTGCCAATGCCGGAGATATGTCCGGTGCGCACGGATACGACACTAGCACATTTACATCGTACTATGTGACTTTTCAGGTGGAGAGCGGCGACCGGATGGAATTTGAAGTGGACGGAAGCGATTATGGTCTGCTCGTGCAGGGCGACATCGGAAAGCTGAGTTTTCAGGGCACCCGCTATCTTGGGTTTGAGCGGAGCTAAGTGTTTCTTACATTATATAGTATGGAGTGCTGTATGAACGATTTGTTTATCCAAGGGCTGACCATCGACTGGAACAGAGTTCGCCCATACAATTATGTTCGTCAGATTCCTGCCATCAGTGGAATCGACACTTTTACATTCCATAAGCCCATTACGTTCTTTGTTGGCGAAAATGGAAGTGGAAAATCTACGCTTCTGGAAGCAATCGCTGTTGCTTACGGCTTCAACGCAGAGGGTGGAACGAAGAACTATTCATTTTCCACATACAACTCCCATTCGGAACTATGTGAGGCTATGACGATTTCCAAGGGGTATCGCAGACCAAAGTTCGGGTATTTTCTCCGAGCAGAGAGTTTCTATAATGTAGCCACCAAGGAAATCGACTATTCCGATGACGATCATCCCTCCAAAGGCTATCACCAAAAATCACACGGTGAAAGTTTCCTCGCCATTGCGCAGGACTACATGGGTGCAGATGGAGTCTATATTTTTGACGAGCCGGAAGCCGCTTTATCCCCGCAGCGGCAGCTCACGTTACTGATCAACATTTATCGGTGTGCCCAAGAAGGGGCGCAATTCATTATCGTATCACATTCACCCATTCTCCTCGGAATGCCTGATGCTGAGATTTTTAGCTTCGACAATGGCACGATTCATCCTTGTCAGTATGAAGATACGGACAGCTACGTTATCACCAAAACATTTGTAAATAATCGGCAGCATTTTTTGAACCAGCTTCTGAACGAAGAAACGTAATGCCGGGAAAGGACATTCCATATGAGTGATTCTACGTTGAAAGAGCTTTGGCAGCAGGTCGCTGAAAAGAAAAGCTGCGAAGCAAAACAGAAAGAACTGACCGCCCAGAGAGATACGCTTGCTGATTGCCTGAAAAAGCTGGAAAAATCCAAGCTGGCAGAGCAGGCTGATGTGGACCGTCTGGAGGGACACAGCCTTGCCGCATTTCTATCAAGTGATTGGAAAAATGGATGAAAAGCTGGACAAAGAACGGCAGGAAGCCTATGCAGCCCGTGTCAAGTACGATGCGGCTCTCCATGATCTTTCTTCCGTTGATGCCGACTTGGAGCAGATTCAAAATAGACTGGAACGGCTGTCCGATTGCGAAAGGCAGTATCAAGCTACTCTTTCCGAAAAAATCAAAAGCATCAAAGCATCTGCCCACCCTGCCGCACAGCAGGTTGCAGAAAGCGAAAGCCGCATTGCCGCGCTGAAAGTCCAAAAACGGGAGCTGCTGGAAGCCATCAACGCCGGAAAGACCGCCCTGCATACGGTCAATGAAGTTCTGGAAACCCTCGACAATGCCGAGGGCTGGAGTACATGGGACGTAATGGGCGGCGGTTTGATGGCCGATCTTGCCAAGTATGAGGAACTGGACGATGCACAGGAACAAATCGAACAGCTCCAAGTGGAACTGCGGCGGTTCAAAACTGAACTTTCCGATGTTGAGATCACCGCAGACCTTCAGGTTACGGTGGACAGCTTTTTGAAATTTGCGGATTTCTTCTTTGACGGCCTCTTTGCAGACTGGGCAGTTCTGGATCACATCAATCAGGCACAGAGCAGGGTGGAAAACACCAAGGGTCAAATCAAGCGAGTCCTCGCACTTCTGAAAAAGATGCGCGAAGATATTGACGTCCAAATCGCTGACGAAAAAGAAAAGCAGGAGCAGCTTGCGGTGGAAACTGAGCTGTAAGTTTGAAGAGTCCGCTTATGTGATATGATTCGATAAAACCGAATTTGCAGGAGGTGTTTCGATGAAAACAAGAAGGTTTGCTTTATGTCTGGCAACGGTTTTTCTGGTGGCGATTTATATCAATATTCAGAGAAGCCATACTTTCACCCTTTCAAACGATGAAGGCACCATAAAGACAGAACAAATACAGCCACTTTGGGGAACTGTAAAAGTGAGCGGTGATTGTGATACTGAGGTGGTCTTTACCGATGTAGAGACTGGAGAAAAATACAGAATCGGATATATTACACAGGGCGTAACGGAAAGAATCAAACTCGAAAGAGGCAAATGGTATAAGGTGGCGGGCGGAGGCAACCTTACACTGAATCCGGTAAACATTCGAGTCGAATAAATGTAAGTTCCTTGCGGGCAGCTATGAAAGCTGAAGCTGAGAAGAGAGTTTTGAATATTCACATAGGAAGGAGTACAGTTCTATGAATTACGGATGGGCAACTGTTTTCACTTTAGCGGCATGGTTTGCAGGGCTTGTGATTGATGTAAATGTGCGGGTCGGCGACCTCGGTTTACGAACCGTGCTTCCCGTCATCGTGATGGGGTGCTGCGTTATGAAGTACATAAAGGGCAATAGCAAATAATCTTATCTCGATACACTTTCCAGCGGGCGGCCACAAAACGGTTGCCCGCTCTTTTATGCTCAAAAAACGAAGGGAGGAACACTATGCCACGCAAAACCGAAGAATATCTCGCCCTTGCCCAGCGCACGGCGAATGGTCTGACCCGGTACTGGGAAAGCTGGACGGACTATCTGACCACCGCTTCCCGGCTGTACAAGTACAGTTTTGCGGACCAATTGATGATCTACGCCCAGCGCCCGGATGCCACCGCCTGCGCCGACTTTGACATCTGGAACAACCGGATGAACCGTTATGTGCGCCGGGGTGCCAAGGGTATCGCCCTGCTGGACGAATCCAGTGGATTCCCTCGACTGCACTACGTTTTCGATGTGTCGGACACCGGGGTGCGCCGCAATTCCCGTGACCCGGAGGTGTGGCAGCTCAACGATGACCTGTTCCAGCCGGTATCAGAAATGCTGGCGCAGGAATACGGCATTCACCATGAACGGCTCAGCCAGCAGATTGCGGACATTGCCGGAAAGCTGGCAGAATCCTACTGGGACAACAACAGCACAGACATCCTCGCCATCGTTGACGGTTCGTTCCTGATGGATTATGATGATGCCGGACAGGAACTCCAGTTCAAGAGTGCCGCCGCAATCAGCATCATGTACACCATTTTGGAACGGTGCGGTTTTGAACCAGAGGGTTATTTTGACCGGGACGATTTTCAGGCAATTTACGATTTTTCGACCCCGGATGCAGTCTATGCACTGGGTACGGCGGTCAGCGATTGCAGCCGTGATGTGCTACGGAATATCGAGCGTACCGTCAAAACCACCATCCGTCGTCGCAATGTAGAAAGGAGCCAGCATGAATATGAAGAACAGGAACGTGACCTACTCAACCATCGGGGATTACCAGCTCCCGAACCTGACCCTCAGCCAGCCGAAGATCCCGTTGGGCAAGTACGGCAGGATGCGCCGGACGTACCTGATGAACCATCGCCCGGTGCTGTACAACACGATGCTCCTGAATGGGAGCCTGTACCCGCACCTGATGGAAGTGGAGCAGACAGCAGAGAGCCGGATGCAGCAGACCATGGAGCAGCTTCTGAAACAGACCCCGGCCCCGGACAAGGAGAACCGGCAAATGGAATGGGTGCAGCACATGAACAGCCTGAAAGCGCAGGCCGAGGAACTGGTGCTGACGGAGCTGATTTACAGCTAAGTTTCTTCGATGCCCACATCCCCACCGAAGCCCAGCAAATCGAAAAAATCGACCAAGCGGAGAGTGAAAAAACGCCCTCCGCTTTTGTTTTGTCGCAGGCTGAAATCGAAAACGAATTGCGTAAGCATGGTTCAGGATTTGCAGGCGGTAAGCAGCGCATTATGGCACTGTACCAGACCCAGCCTGACCGCAAACTCCGTGCCAAAGCACTGGCAAAGGAGTACGGCATTGGTGGTCACTCCCACGATTTTCTGGACGGAAGCCGGGGTTTTGTGAATCACGACTGGAAGGGACTGGAATTTGATCATTACCCCGACCACCAGAAAATCACCCTGAAATGGGCGCAGGTGGAAAAGTATATTGACCTGATGATCCAGTCCGACCGCTACCTGACGGATGAAGAAAAGGAGCAGTGTGCCACTGTACAGGAAGAAAACGGCTACAAAGTCGGTGACGATGTAATGGTTGATTTGCCCACTGGAACCATCGAGGGCACCATTGGCTATATCGGCGAAACGGATGTTCGCATCGACACCAGCGCACACGGGCAGTCGTGGGATAACGAAGTTATCAATAAACGACAATTCGAGGACGGTCTGCGGCAGAATGAACCTAGCCAGCGTGTGGATGAAATGCTGGCGCAGGCAGAAACCATCTACAAGGAATCCGAGGTGCCGGAATATGAGCGTTTTTCTGTTCGCGAAGTGGTCGGAGGTACGTCCCCGCTTTTTGCTATCTGGGATGATCTCAATGAGGGCTACTATGCAAATGACAACGGAATGGCGCAATTTCCAGACAAGGAGCAGGCCGAATCCTATTGCACCGCTTTGAAAAAAGAGACGGATGAACGAACCGCCGCCGATTGGCTTGCAGTGGAAAAGGCAAAGTTTTTGGCGGAAAATGAACCTGTTCTCGCTCTCCCAAAAGAGCGTGATTACCGTGTGGGCGATACAATCCGTCTGGACGGTAAGGATTTTACGGTCGAAACTGTCGGAACTCTGAACATCCAGCTTCGTGACCCGGATGAGGTCTATCCGGTT
>ENA-OQCS01000933-OQCS01000933.1-human-gut-metagenome-genome-assembly--contig:-NODE-933-length-15840-cov-3.950932_pt1 | contig 15840 bp, 24 predicted proteins | sample MGYA00242757_ERZ504575 | MGnify/ENA primary metagenome ERZ504575 (study PRJEB26092, sample SAMD00036297) | human gut metagenome | host: Homo sapiens | study: EMG produced TPA metagenomics assembly of...
CAGATGACCGAGGACTTCTTAGAACTACGCCCGTCCGCTGATTCAGGCCGAGCTGACCCGCTGTACATCGCCGGTCTGCCGCACCACATCTACATGAAGAACCAGAAGTGATTTTCTCCTGACCTGTTTTTGTCAGGCTGAAAAGCCTCCCGCCCGGACGCTGTAAAGCGCACCCGAGCGGGAGGCTTTTGTGATCTCTGCCTTTATTTCTTCTTTTTTTGCGCCCAGCCCAAATTATGGGTTGACAAATTGCGCTTTCAGTGGTAACATATACAGGCAGTCCAAACGACTGCAAAAATGAATATGGGCGTGTTCCCGAGTGGCCAATGGGGACAGACTGTAAATCTGCTGCTTTCAGCTTCGGTGGTTCGAATCCACCCGCGCCCACCAAACAAGAAAATCCGAACCTGTTTCCGATTGGAGAAGGGTTCGGATTTTTCGTTTTCTTCGGGTACAACAATGAAGGCTCCCGTGGACGACGCAAAACTCCGATACCTTGTCATAGACCGTAAGCCACTAACAAGATTTGGAGGGTATGATTATGAAGTACGATGCAAGAGCCTGCCATTTCAACATGGACACCGGTGCGTGGAGCTGCTGCTCCGGGATGGGAGAATGATCTACATTGACTGCACTGGGGTCGAGGATGCGCTGGATGTGACCATGGCGCAGCAGACAGAACTGGACTACCTCATCTACAATGACCCACTGGCGTATGCGATTTGATTCTGAATGGCGATTCGGAGGAATATTTGAAAAATGCGGATGGGAGCATGGGTTAGAAGATTAAGGGCAAAAAATAAGAGGTGTGCCCAACTGGACACACCCCGGTAAGAAACATCTATGTAAAGCAGGGCGTTCCCTTCTCTGGGAGCGTCCTGCTGTTTTTATGCTGCGATTGGGCGGTGTTCAGAGCTTCCTGCTCTTTCAGCCACTCCTCATATTCACGATGTATGATAAAAAACAAGAGTCAAGCTGAGAAACTTTTGTTCGCCTGAAGTGCTTGAGTTCGTCTTTTAGACGAAAATCAATAATTGTTTGTGGCAAACAATTATGTTATACTATATATGAATTGTTAGAACACTCATAGCATTGAGGTAAGCACAATGATCAAATCGTTTATTTTTGAAAAGTTCAAAGGATATGATCGGGCAATCTTGTGGCTTGAACAGGTTACAACTCTGATTGGTTCAAACGCTTCTGGAAAGAGCAACGCAATTGAAGGAATCCAGATTTTGTCGGAGCTTTCTACCGGAAGAGACTTGAATGTAATCTTTGATGGTACAAAAAATAGTGAGGGGACAATTCGGGGAGGGGCAAAAGGATGCTGCCGATACGGTTCGAGTTCCTTTTTGCTTGGCTGTACGTTGAGCTACAATGAACGATATGATCTTCTTTACCGAATTTGTATCGGAGCAGCTGGACGTATTTCCGTCGAAAAAGAAGAACTTTATTTAGTGAAAAAATCTCAGACAGATGCTCAGAACGGAACGGTGATTTTTAAAGCATTCACTAATAACAGCGGTAGCGGTGACATTACAGTTGAGTACAATAATGGAAAGCGTGGAAAAAATCCGGAATGTAAAGCGATTCGAAGTATGTCTGTGCTTTCCCAAATGCAGAGTCGTCTGCCAAGCGATATTGAAAAATATGCGCAAACAATCAAAACGATACAGTATGTGCAAACGACCTTGAGCAATATGTTTGTGTTGGAACCGATTCCGTCCTTAATGCGGGGATACAGTAGAATAGGCGATTCTGTTTTGCGAAGAAATTGTAGTAATATTTCGGCAGTTCTTGCATCCATTCAGGAAAACAGCCTGATGATTGGCAGAAGTTCTGCGACATCATTGAGAGCTCCCTGAAAACGAAATTCAGGGAATCTCATTTGTGAAGACAACGATTAACGATGTTATCCTGATTCAAAAAGAACAGAACGGAAAATCGACTGAAAATATTGATGCCACACGGCTTTCAGATGGAACGCTCCGCTGCATCGCTGTACTGGCGGCGGTAATCAGTGAACCGGAACACAGTTTGATTGCGATTGAAGAACTCGATAACGGAATTCATCCAAGCCGGATTATTAAACTTATAAAGTCACTGTGTGAGATTGCGCAGAGAAGAAAAATCGACCTTGTTCTGACTACACATAATGTCACGGTGCTGAATGGACTGAGCAAAGAAGATGTCTTGGGAGTTTCGGTTGTTTACCGTGACAAGGAAACACAAGCAAGCCGAATCGTTCCGTTTGTAGAAATAGAAAATCAGGCGGGGATTCTCGCAAGTGGTGGAATTGGGACTGCAATGGAATCGGAGCGACTGCTTGATGAGATAAAAAACGAAAAAGAAATCGTGCCATTTGATTTTTAAGAGATGGCTTGAGGATTGTGCGATGTCAAACGTTCACTTTGTGGATACCTCGGTTCTTGTGGAATTGTTGAATATCCCACAGAAAAGCAAAAATCACGAAGCTATAAAAGCAGAGTATGAAGAGCTTACGAAGAATAAGGATATTTTCATATTGCCGGTTGCAGTTCTTATTGAAACAGGAAATCATATTGCGCACATCAGTGACGGAAATGTGCGCAGGAACATTGCAATAAAATTCGCAGAGTTCCTGAAAAAAGCAGTCAATCATGAAAATAACCTGAACGTGATGCCTGAATTGTCCGAAAATGTTTTAAAAAAGGTGATTGATTGTTTTCCATCGCGGGCACAAGCAGAAGTGGGATTTGGAGATACAAGCATCATAGAACAGTTCAATGATTACTGGAACAACCATCAACCAATAGGACATATGAGGATTTGGTCGCTAGACGATCACTTATCTGCCTATGAAATAACAGGTGGGTTATCGAGAAGAAGAAACAAATAAATATATGTAGGGCGTTCCCTCTTCCATGAGCGTCCTACTGTTTTTATGCGGCAACAGGTAAGGCTTGTAGTGCTTCCTGCTCTTTCAGCCATTCCTCATATTCACGCTGGCCTTCCTCACTGTTGAAAAACTCAACCATGGAGGGATAAAAGCAACGCGCAAGGGTCTTGATTGCTTCATCCGGGTAGCCGGATTTGTTCGACTTCTTCTTTTTGTTCAAATGGTATCCTCCGAAAATCAAAGTTCCATATCCTGCCCACGCTTGCGGTTTCGCTGCGGCACATTCATGGTGCGCTCCTGCTTGGGGGCAAGAAGCTTTTCCAGAAAGCCGCGCACCAGTTCGGGCGCACGGTGGAGCGCGTCCAGATAGGGCTTCACTTCATACCAGAGTTCATGATACTTTTGACCCCAATGAGCAGCTTCCTTCTTGGCGGTGGAAAGTTCTTCTTTCAAGCGGCGGTTCTCCACATCCATCATATAGCCGTGGTCGGCCTGTTTTTTCAGCTTGGAGAATTCTTCTTCGGTCAGCGAGTAGTTACCGAGAAAGGTGCGCTTGCCGATATAATCCAGATCGCGCGCATGAATGAGGGCTTCTTTCGTGAGCGTGGCCTTTTTCTGCACAGTGGCAAGTTCCTTCTCCTTTTTGGAGAGGGTCTGACTGGTTTTGGCAAGCGACTGCGCCTTTTGGTCGGCTTGGGCGGTCAGGGTATCTAGTCGCTCCTGCTCCCGCTGGACTTTGAACTGGGTGACGGTCAGGTGTTCTTCGGTGTTGCCGCTCTCACCGCGCTCTACATCGGTATACCCAGCGTTGCGCATATAGTCGAAGAAATCGTCTTGCAGGACACTGTACGACTTCTTCAAGACTGGCTTGCCGTTCTTTTGCAGGACAGGCTTTCCGGCATCGTCCAGCAGGGGCTTGGATGCCCACTTCTTGCTCCGGCTGACCTGCATGACAGTCTCCTTGACGGTGCCGACCAGTGCCTTGTCCTTGCAGCGTTTCGACCAGAGGATTTGCTTTTCCACCACAGGCACATAGACCACATGAAGATGGTAGTGGTAGACCTCCCGACCTAATGCTTCGGTCATGGCGCGGTTGATCTCATCGGCATGCATGACAGCCGAGAGGATATACTGTTCACCGCCTACGATTTGCACAGCAGCTTTGTAGGCATCCTCATAGAACTGCTTGGCGAACTCGTAGCCACCGTGATTGTCAAAATAGGCCGAGTTGACATCAAAGACAAGTTCGCAGTAGTGGGTGGCATCCGGCTTCAGGCCGCGCGTGGAGATGGTTTCGGCGGCTTCCAGTTGGGTGAACAGGTCAGTGTAGCTGGCGGTTGGCTTTTTGAAGTGGACGTTCCATGCAGTGCGCTGGGGGATAATGTCGGGGTTCCGATAGCTGTCCTTTTCGCGCTCGTTGTGCTGCTGGGTGTTGCCAACGGCTTTGTCTGAAACGGCGAGATTTCGGACACTGGTGCGGTCAATACCATCATTTCTTGCCAAAGGGCATCCCTCCTTTCAAGGTTCATCGAGAGGTGACGGGGAACGGAGATGCACTTCTTCGGAAGTGTAATAACCCACTATAACACTTTCATCCCTATGGGCTGCAAAGTGTAGTGGGCTCTTCGAGGACTCTCCGAGGGAGAACGTCTCCTGCGGGAGAGTTAATCGAGTTCACGTTTGCGAAGCAATGAAAGCCCCAGTGGGGCTTTTAAGTGACCGAACGGTCTTGCGCCAGCAAGATGGAGGGGCCTCGCCCCGACAAGTTCGCACAATGCGAACTTGATTGCTCCGTACGCATCTGAAAAAATTGCGTACGGACTTCAAATAACCTGTACGGTTCGTACGATGTACAGAAATCCGAAATATAAACGATACCACGTTTTAATTTGCTTCGATTCGCCGTACAGGTGCGTACAAGTACAGACCGTACAGGTTGTACGAACTTCTTCCGTGAAAAATGCACTTTTTACGGGCAGGGGTGGACAAGCGGCTCGATGCCTACAAAACCGCGCACCCTGCGGCCACCGGCAGGGCGGTGTTATGTGTTGCACCAGAGTACCCCAAAGTGGGAACTCTGGTGTTTTTGCCTTGTGCCTGAATATACGGAAAATTTTGCAGGAAAGGCGAAAAAGCGGCAGAACTGCAACGGAAAAAGAAAAAAGCCCTTACTGGTTGCAGAGTTGCAACAGCAAGGGCAGAGAGGAAACCGTATATTGAACAAAACGGCAGAGCGTATTATAATGAGGAAAAAGCTCAAAAAGGAGGGCCGACCACATGGCACAGGAATATCTGCCCGCACCGTCCAACGTCCGTCTTGCGGACTTGATGAAAGAGCACAACATCAGCCAACCAGAACTTGCCAAGGAACTCGGCTGCTCCAAGAGCACCATCAACCGTTTTATCAGTGGCGCAAAAGGAACTCTGACCCATGAGCAGGTGCTGAAGATCGCAAGGCTGTTCAACGTGTCCACGGATTTTTTGCTTGGAGAAACCAATATCCCCGACCGCAAGAATTACGACATTGCCGAACTGGGCTTGTCCGTAGAAGCTGCAAAGAACCTCTACACAGGGCGTGTCAATACAGAGGTGGTCAATCTGCTGCTGGAAAATGCCCGCTTCGCAGAGCTTACTTACCGCATAGCGCAGTATTTTGATGATACTTTTGCGTCTGGTATCGCAGCACAGAATGCCATGCTCACGACATTGAGCACCCTGCTGCGCACAAAGGTCAAGACCCCGGAAGCAGCCAAAGCCGCAAAGGACATCAGCCTTCGGAGAAAGCCAGTATACCAAGGTGATCTTGATGACATTGAAATGTACTTCATGGCGGCGGTCAAGGAAATCAAAAAGGGTATTGGGAGCCATACGCCGAACAGGAAGCCATGAGCAAGAAAGTGGCAGAGAAGATGTTCACCGAATTGACTAAAGGGCAGGATGTGCAGCACCCAACGATTACGGCAGAGCAGTTGACAGATGCAATGTTGGACAGCGTTTCGGGCATGGAAGGAGCCACGCCGGAAGCACTGGAACAGCTGCGAAGCGGTCTGTTGGGAATCTTGCAGTCTGCCGCAGAGCAGGAAAACGCCCATGAAGCAGACGAATGAACGGCTTTGTGCGCTGGCACAGAAAGGCGATGCTGCCGCACTGGACAGCCTGATCGACAACAACAAGTCCTTTATCGGCAAGGTGGCGAATGACCTTTTCCGCAGCATGAATCTGGCACAGGCTGGCCTGAACCTTGACACGGACGATTTGAAACAGGCAGGGAATCTGGGCTTGTGGAAGGCCGTGCCAAAGTTCGATGCAGCGCGCGGCATGAAGTTCCTGACCTACGCAGCTCCGGCCATCCGCAACGCATGATGGACATGGTGCGGGATGCCTTTGCTGCTTTTGAGCAGCGGATGGTGACAGAGGACAAGGACGGTATCTGCTACCAGCGTGTTTCGCTGGATGATGTTCTGCCGGGAGAGGAACAACTACGGCGCATCGAAGCCATAGCCGACCCCTACGCCATGCAGCCGCAGAGTATTATGGAAGAACAGGAATCGCGCCGGGAACTGTACGATGCTCTGAAACGGCTGAGCCAGCGGGAGCAGACCTATCTTCTGTACCGCTATGGCTTCACCGATGGCGAGGAGCATCCTCTGATCGGCACGGCGATATACTTTCACCTGACAAAAGGCCGCGCAAAAAAGACGGAGGAACAGGCCATGGATAACCTTTGGCTGGAACTGCGTGGTGGTTTATCTGAATGAAAAGAAAAAATCGTGATTGTGCTACAAGCTTTATGGGAATTTATGTGCAACTATACGATTTTGAGAAATTTTGTAGACGGATGAAACAAAATAGGATTAAATCTAAGTATCTAAGGAACGTTGATTTCACGGAGCCGCTGATTACCGACTGTAGGATTTGAGGAGGATGCCGTTTTATGAAAATTACACGAGATAAAATGTTTTTTTCAAAAGATCTTATTCATACAATGGCATATGTCGGAATGTTCGTGGCGGCAATTATATCGGTTGGAGCGTGTAAGTCTGGTATTTGGGTGGCTGCGATATTAGCATGGATTGTAGCAGGTATAATTATCGGATTGGCGATTATTTCTGACTATAAAAAGGCAGAACTTTTGAAAAATGGAACAAGAATCATCGGAAAGGTTACAGCAACAAAACGGGTACATATAAAATTTCATATGAGTACCTACCACCTTGCCGATGAGGATGTAATCTATCCATATGTGGTACATTATCAGTATAAAGTTAAAGGTGAAACCTATAATGGCAAGTCGCAGTGGTTTTGGTTCAATCCATGTATTCCGAAAGGGGCACCAATAAAAATTCTAGTAGACCCAAAGAATCCGGCCCGAAGTACAGTTCTCAACCCGGAAAATCAAGGTTGCGAAAAAGCATCGAAAGGGAAAAATTATGAGTAAATTTATAGGAGTGTTGTTGTTAGTTGCTCTTGCAGTACGGTTGGTGGTACTTTTCTTTTTTAAGCAGAATATTGTTCTGAATGAAATATCGTTGGTACTGTTTATAGCCGTTTTCGTGGTTGCCGTTATTGTGATGCTGGTAAAGTGGTGGAAATGGAGAACTAAATAATTTATATCATTGTGTTGTAGGGCTGTTTTATTTATTATCGTTATAAAGGGGCACTATATGGAAAATACTGATATTCCCCAATTTCATACTTATCGAGGAGAAATCGAATTTGAAGGGACGCTAATACAGGCTGATATTTTTATTGACAATAAAATGCTTGAAGACAAAAACAGCTTTTTAATAAGTTTTTTGTGCAAATCTAATACAATATATAAAATGGTTTGCAGAAGTGTTTTAAAAAAGGAAGGATATTACATAAATCTAAAATTCAATGGTGTAAAATTGAAAAAACGTGTCCTTTCAGTGTCACAAAGCTTTATTGATAGTAACTCGGAAATATATAGAATCGGCCTTATGTGTTCTAATGATTTGAGCATCTAAATCAAAAGACAGTCGATGGTACGGTTCGGAGTGAAGCATCAACAAACCAACAGCCTCTATTTGCGAGGACTGCAAGTAGAGGCTGTTGGTTTATTTGGAATATTTTAATTAAAGGTCAATCTTCTAACCTGCCATGGTCACAGCCGAGCGAGAGATAATGCTCAATCTCACCACCCAGCACAAGCTGGGCATACTCCAAGGGATTGTTGTATAGCAGCCAATCTAGCTCTGCTCGCTGCGTAGGGGTGTTGCCGTATTCGTCCTCAACGGCGATACAGTCGATGGAAAGAATAGTGCCATCATTAAATTGGGCTTCCACCCGGTTGGTGTCCATATTGTAGCGGCAGGAAGTAGTTTCATCATAGTAGTGTTCTCCTAGACTTGATTTTTGGTGTGCGGCCACTCAAACCAATGCCGTCAAGTCGATGGGGATAGTCGATTTTGTTTGTCAGAGAGTAAGTGCACGGTTTCTGCACGGATTTTGCACGGTTTCAAAACGTGCAAAGGGTACTTTTCGCTGCAAAATCCGACAAAGAGTGCAGAAATTACCAGGTGAAAAATCACGTTGCCTTGATTAAAAATAACGATAACTCGAAACTTCCATAAATTGAGACGAACCGGCGGCTTGCTCTCTTAATCAGTGGGCCCAGGGTTCGAGTCCCTGGAGGTGCACCAGATATTGAACGTCGAATCATAAGATTTGGCGTTCTTTTTCGTTATGTAACCCCGAAAAATCGGGGTCTGCATTCTTCAGCAGTTCCAGCAGAGCAGTCATAGAGATGGTCGGTTCGCCTGCGGCGGGTACAGCCTGCGGGCTGGGGCTTTCCTGCTTGGCGTAGAAACCTTCCTCAAACTTCTTGCCCAGTTCTACACGAGAGGACTGCTGGATATGCGCATAGGTGTTCACCAGCATATCTGCCGTACGCATGGTCTGCCACTGCTCCACATAGCGATGCCCTTTGCAAAGAATGCTTCTTTTGGGGTATGACATTTTCCGCAATATCTTGCACAGTGCAACCGGGACACCATGCTCATCCCGCAGTGTGAGACGGTGGGCTGCCTGAAGCATCTGGAAGAGATCGTGGCGCTGGAAGGCGTGAACGGCATTTTTATCGGCCCCTTCGACCTCTCAGTGGCATTGGGCAAGCCCAGCCAGTTTGCGAATGAGGAAGTAAAGCAGGCCTTTGCGCCGGACACCGCCGCCGGGCAGCTGCGCCTTGCACAGGACTTGACGGCATCTGCTGCAGCGCAGACCTGAATTTTATGGCCGATGCCATGCTGGACGCAGCAAAGAGCTGCGCGGTGCAAAGGAGGAGACAAAATGAAAATATTGATGTTGGGAGATGCAGAGGGCCTGCGCCGCCAGCTTCTGCCGGAGCAGGAACAGCAGCTGCAGATCATACAGCTGCGCAGCGGCAGCTGTACCAATGCGCAAATCACAGCGGCCTGCCCGGATGCGGAGGTGCTGATCGCAGAGCCGAACAACCGTCTGGATGCGCAGCTGATCGCATCGCTGCCAAAACTGAAGCTGATTCATGGCGTGGGCGTGGGTATAATCTGTTTGATTTGGAAGCAGCCAGGCAGGCGGGCATCCCAGTGTGCAACTGCCGCGGCTCCAATGCGTGTGCAGTGGCCGAGCACGCGGTCATGCTCATGCAGTGCTGCCTGCGGCAGGTCAAGCTGAATGATACACTGGTAGCCGAGGGCAGGCAGGGCGAGCAGCAGAAGCACTGTATCGCCACGGGCTGCATCCGGGAACTGGGCGACTGCACCGTTGGTTTGGTGGGCTTTGGCGCCATTGCCCGCACCGTGGTGCAGATGCTGGCCCCCTTTGGGCCGAAGGTGCTGTATTATGACCCTTTCCGGGCCGACAGCGCCACCGAGGAAGCCTGCCATGCGGAATATGCAGCTCTTGAAACGATACAGAAATGCAGCGATATCCTCAGCCTGCATCTGGCGGTCACACCTCAGACCGTGAACATGGTGGACGCAGATTCTCTGGTGGGCATGAAGGACGGTGCATTCATCGTCAACACTGCCCGCGGCGACCTTGTGGCCAGCGCCGCCCTTGTCAAAGCCCTGTGCAGCGGCAAGATCGCCGGAGCCGGACTGGACACCATTGCGCCGGAACCGGTCACAACGGAAAATCCGCTGCTCAGCCTGCCGCATGATCGCCGCGGCGATCCGGGCGGTGCAAAGCGGACAGCGGCCGGAAAATATCGTGAACGGGTTATAATAAAAAGCAAAACAAAAACACCCTTACAGCTGAAATGGAAAAGCCGTGAGGGTGTTTTTGCTTGTACGGCAACCGCACATATGGGAGGTTGTTATTGTCTGTTTTTGGCGGGCGGGTCCGGCTTCATGGCTTCCAGTGCAGTGCCCAGCTCCTTCGGCTGAAGAGGGCCGGCGCAGTCCGCGGAAGAGCTTTGCAGCTTTTCCAGCAGGGAAACGGAAGTGAAGCAGTTCAGGCCGCTGCAGTTGATCAGCTGCACGCCCGGTGCGGTAAAAACGGAAAAGACCTCGACCTGAGATGCATTCAGCTGGGGCAGAAGAGACGCAAGAGCTGCCTGCTGCGCGGTCTGATCCGGCAGGGGAGAGTGGATCGCCTTGGTCGTCTTATCCAGCTTCTGTGTCCAGTCGGCGGCTTTTCCGTTATTGGTAAGGGCACCGCCATAACCATAACATTTCAGGCCGATGACACGATGCTGCGTGATGAGCACGAGCGAAAGATTGGTTTTGGTCTTGCCGTCCGAAAGCTGGCCGGGCATGACGATGTACCAGTGATTTTTGCGCACCAGCTTCATCAGAGAGGAAACGAACTGCAGAATGTCCTTCTGGGAGCCATTGCGGGCAGAGGAGGACACCGCTGCACAAGCAGCTTCTTCCGAGGCAGCTGCCCCAGAATGTTGCGTCCCTTACCCCACAGGGTCAGATCACCGCTTTTCTTTTTTCGGTACAAAGCCGGCAGGGAAAAAACAACAAGGACAGCCAGAACGATCAGTGTAATTGTATTTTGTGTCATTTGGATACCTCATAAGGGGGATTGAAATAAAAAGATAAACAAAAAGGAGCTGCTGCACAGTGTTTGTGCGGCGGCTCTTTTTTGCCTGCGGAGGACTTGACAAGAATGATATAAAGTGATATGATTTTGATATCACAAAGAAACGCTTTCGCACCCTGTGAAGGAGGGAACTGTTATGGAAGAGAAAATTCTGCAGACCAAAAAGAACGGCATGGTCATGCTGCTGCTCACCCTGCTGGGTGGCAACTGTAATAGGACGGACACTGTTCACGCTCCGCTTTTTCGAAATCCTTCTTTTCTGTCGCCGAAAGACAGAGACAGAAAAGAAGGAACAAAGTCAGAAAACCGTACTTCCACATCGTTTATTTGATTACTTCTTTCAGTTTTTTGTGCAAATCCTCGCCAGTTATGTTTTTAGCGACAATCACTCCATCAGGATCCAGCAGGACATTGGCCGGAATACCACGAACCCCATAAAGAGCCGGAATTTCCGAATCCCAATATTTCAAATCGGAAAGATGTGTCCAAGCCAGATTATCGTCGGCAATCGCTTTCATCCACTTGCTTTTATCCTTATCCAGGGAAATCCCCACAATCGTAAAGTTTTTATCTTTATATTCATTAAACGCCTTTACCACATTCGGATTCTCGCGACGACAAGGAGGACACCAGGATGCCCAGAAATCCAACAGTACATATTTACCTCTGAAATCAGAAAGCGAAACAGATACTCCCGCCGTATCTGGCAACGAAAATTCAGGAGCCACCTTCCCTATCTGCACATTTTCCAACTGCTTGATAATACCATCCAAATCTTTTACATACGGGCAACCGGCCAGTTCGGAAGAATCTTGGCACGAGTCGCTTTCAGTTCATCCAGCGGCAACTGGTAAGTAAAGTAACGATACAGATAAAAAGCGGCGGCAGGCGAAGCCGGATACTTGGTGATCAGACTGTCTATGTCATACCCTTCTTCAAAAACCTTCTCGGCATTCTCCTGAAAGATTGTATTGACAGGAGAATTACGGACCGTAATCGTTTCGCCGTCATTACTTATCCTCACATCCATATTCGTATTTTCGACAAAGAACTGAACCGGATAATTCATATCTTCTGTTGCCAGACCAAACAATAAAGGCTGATCCACTTCTCCCTTAAAAGTAAATTTTCCCTCTTTTAATTCTGCCGTATCGACATCAAAAACATCTTATTCCGGAAGGACTTGAGATAGACTTTCCCTTCCGTCCTGCCGGTCACTTCTCCATTTATCACATAACCTTTCGGTGCTTCCTGCAACTCGCCAACATCAGGGCCACCAGGGCTGTCGCTACTAATCGTTTCATTTTTATCTGTTTCGTTTATTATTTAATCTCAGGGTGATGATATCGCCCTTTTTTCAGCGTTCCCTTTCCATATTCGATCGCACGAACCGGACAGCGGTGGATGCAAGCGACACACTGCACACAGGTATCCGTCCAAACAGGCTTCCCTGCCTGCATGCTGATCGTTCCGGTCGACAAATCCGTTCACATAACCCACAGGAAATACAAGCATCCGTCACCCGGAAAGAATTACTTCCGATAGGCAGATGGGCAAAAAGAGGATAAATCCAGTAGCTTTTCAAACCGGGCATGCTTCCTGTATGATACAAAGCGTCCTGCCCATGCTCCCGGATCGCTTCGATAATCTCGGCCACACGTGCCGGGGCATCCTGCAGTTTCCGTTCCTCCACATCTTTGTCGTCTACATCGAAACCAGGCAGCAAGATATAGTTGTTCGGCATAATGACAGAGTATGCTGCCGTTAGCGATATCGCTCTTTTTCCAAAGCTTTCCCGATCAGTCGATCTGTATATCCGCATTCATCTCCACAGGTAGAAACGGAATAGACCGATTGTCCAGTATATCCGTTTAAAGTCAGACGAGAGATAAAACGGGTCACAGACACCGCCGGTCCCCAGGAATGCACAGGATAGACAAACAATATCTTTTCATCCGGACGAACCGGATAGCCCCAACCATCCTTTTCCTTATGCAGTTCTTCTGCAATTGAAACCAACTGTTCTCCCAGCGCCTCACTCAGAGCCTTTGCCACCCAAAGAGAGTTCCAGTTCCAGTAAAGTAAAATATCATATTCCTATTTCTGTTTCAAATACAAAGTAAGTATAATCTAAGAATACACCTCGCATTTACCTTATTAAGAAACCTAAACGGCAACGTGATGAAGATAACAATGGGACCTTACACACGTTGTCATTCCTGCCTGAAGCCTACTTTTACCTTTACGGAGATTTGGAGCAGACACTTTTTATATCTTAATTTGCATTACCATAAAAACACACAATATGAAACGGACTTTACTTATTTGGGCTTCGATGGCTTGCATGACTGTTCATTCGGTCACGGCACAGGACGCAGCTGTAAACAAAATCATCGAAATCGGTCAAACGGATAATCAAGTGATGGATCATTTAGATGTACTCACCAACCGCATCGGCGGCCGTGTGATCGGCTCGAACGCATACGATAATGCAGTTGAATGGGTTGCCTCGAAATTTACGGAATGGGGACTGGAAGTAGAACTACAAGAGGCCGGCACGCTGCCGGTCGGCTTCAACCGAGGACCGTGGTTCGGCAAACTGTTGGGAGAAAACGGGATGGAACTGCATTTCGTCACTCCCTCCTACACCGCCGGAACAAAGGGTGTACAACGCGGACATGTCTTACAGGAACCGCTTACCCAAAGCGAGTTCGACCGCATGAAAGGACAACTAAAAGGGGCTTGGGTGCTGATCAACGGGAAGAATGTCGCTGGCCGGTCGACCGGTCCGCCAAAGGCGACTCCATCCGTGCCGCCATCATTTCCGAAAACAACGAAACGGCCAAAAAGAACCGCCAGATCATGGAGGATAACTGGCGCAACAATACCGACAACCCGCTGCTGCCATTGAAAGAGGATGTCCCGGCCTTGTTCTACAAACAGATGTGCGAAGCCGGCGTATTGGGTTTTATCCAATCGGCCACCGTCCCTTTGCGTGCCCTCTATGACAAGGCAATCATACACGATCCGACTTTCACGTTTGACAACCTGCCGGAAGTCTGCGACATCAAGTTAGACGAACACCAGTATGCGGCCATCAAGAAGATGGTAAAGGAACGCCGCACCTTCTTCCTTGAGTTCGATATCCGTAACCATTTTCGTATGGGACCGGTAAAATACTATAATGTGATCGGTAAGATCAAAGGCTGTAAATATCCGGACGAGTATGTGATGGCGAGTGGTCATCTGGATGCGTTCGACGTGGCGACAGGTGGCGTGGACTGCGGTTCCGGCGTCACTCCGGTGATGGAAGCGGCCCGCATGATCATGAAATCCGGTGCGAAGCCTAAACGGACGATGTTATTCTGTGCTTTTGCTGGCGAAGAATTCGGATTGTTAGGTTCTACAGCCTGGGTGAAAGCCAATAAAGATAAATTAGATAAAATCTCCAACTTGTTCAACCGCGACGGAGGCCCGACACCTCCCGTCGGACTCAATGTTCCGAAAGCGATGTATCAGGACTTCGTGAAGATATGCGCGCCCGTCAAGAAGATCCATCCCGACTATCCGTTCGAAGTGAAAGAAGCCGGCCCATTCACCAAACCTGCCAACCTGCCGGTACGATGCATCCGTTTTGCTGTCGAAGCAGTCCCGGCCATCGCCTTCAACGAAAAGGACATCAAAGGATACAACTTCAACTACGGTGAGATCTGGCACACCGAACGCGACACTTACAGCAAAAGCATCCCGGAATATCAGGAACATGCCGCTACAGTAATGGCGATCGTGACGCTGGGAGTAGCCAACTTGGAGCATCTGCTGTCAAGAGAAGGATTGTATAAATAAAACTTCAGAAAGGAATAACAAACCCATAGCTTTACAGAAGCTAACCCTATGCGTTAGTATCCATAAAGCTATGGGTTTGCGATATTTTTCGTACCTTTGCCCATTCAAAAGCAAATTAATAGGTATATAAGATATGATAACGGTTAACAATCTGGACGTACAGTTCGGAAAACGTATCCTGTTTCAGGATGTCAATATGAAGTTCACGCCGGGCAACTGCTACGGTATCATCGGGGCTAACGGCGCCGGTAAATCAACATTCCTCCGTGTTATCAGCAAACAGCTGGATCCTACACGCGGAACAGTGTCTTTAGGACCGGGTGAACGCCTTTCCGTATTGAGTCAGGACCACTTCGCATTTGATGAATACACCGTAATGGACACAGTGTTGATGGGACACACCACCCTTTGGGAGGTGATGAGCGAGAAAAACGCCCTGTATGCAAAACCTGATTTCAGCGATGCCGACGGTATCCGCGTATCGGAACTGGAAGAGAAGTTCGCCGAGATGGAAGCTGGAATGCCGAAAGTGATGCCGCCGCCCTGTTGAGCGGCTTGGGTATCGCGGAAGAATTCCACTACACGCTGATGAAAGACATGAGCGGTAAACAGAAAGTACGTGTCCTGCTGGCACGAGCCTCTTCGGACAGCCTGATAACCTGTTGCTGGACGAGCCGACCAACGACCTCGACCTTGAAACCGTCATGTGGCTTGAAAACTATCTGGCGAACTTCGAACACACCGTGTTGGTTGTCAGCCACGACCGTCACTTCCTCGACTCTGTCTGTACGCATACGGTAGATATCGACTTCGGTAAACTGCAGATGTTCGCCGGAAACTATAGCTTCTGGTACGAATCCAGCCAGTTAGCACTCCGCCAGCAGCAGAACCAGAATAAGAAAGCGGAAGAAAAGAAGAAAGAATTGGAAGAGTTCATCCGCCGTTTCAGTGCCAACGTAGCGAAGTCTAAACAGACAACCAGCCGCAAGAAGATGTTGGAGAAACTGAACATCGAAGAGATCAAGCCTTCTTCACGACGCTATCCGGGTATCCTGTTCACGCCCAAC
>ENA-OQCS01000934-OQCS01000934.1-human-gut-metagenome-genome-assembly--contig:-NODE-934-length-15831-cov-5.523688_pt1 | contig 15831 bp, 20 predicted proteins | sample MGYA00242757_ERZ504575 | MGnify/ENA primary metagenome ERZ504575 (study PRJEB26092, sample SAMD00036297) | human gut metagenome | host: Homo sapiens | study: EMG produced TPA metagenomics assembly of...
ATAGTATTTGCGAGAGACACCTTCTTTCGTAATGTTGCAAATGTTTGTTTAGGCACTTTCATTATACAACACACGGAATCGAGGTGTCTTTCTTTTATGCAAAATCACGAACTTGCTCATTTATAGTTTTCAGGACTGGAAATCAGCAAATGTCTGGATTTTTACGAACATTTAAATAAATATGATGTCATTCATTTTGATGTACAATGGTGCTGTATATCAGCAGGTTCCAGTGAGAATTTAATTTCATATATCACGAATATCGTTGTTTCCGAATTAAGAGAGACTTATCCTGAAGTCAATCTGGTGGAAAACAGCACTATATATGGAGCAATGGCACGAATTAATACTGTATTAGGAAAACAGTTTATTGTAATCATTGATGAATGGGATGTTCTGATCCGTGATGAAGCCCATAATCAGGCAGCGCAGGAAATGTATATTGACTTTCTCAGAAACATGTTTAAAGGAATTGAGGCATCAAAATATATCGCACTTGCATATCTGACCGGAATTTTACCGATAAAGAAATTAAAAACCAGTCTGCCTTAAATAATTTCACCCAGTTTACAATGCTTAATGCCGGCCCATTGACACCATATATCGGCTTTAATGAAGATGAAGTAATCGATTTGTGTGAAAAATATGAGATAGATTTTGCAGAAGTGAGGCGGTGGTACGATGGTTACCGTCTTGGAGATTACCATGTATATAATCCCAATGCGTTAGTAAATCTGACAATTATGCGGACATTCCAGAGCTACTGGTCACAGACAGGAACCTATCTGTCGATCCTGCCACTGATCAACATGGATTTTGATGGTCTGCGGACATCCATTATAGAGATGCTGTCCGGTTCCTCTGTAGAAGTAAATGTCAATGAATTTCAGAATGATATGGTCAGTTTCGCAGACAAAAATACTATTTTAAGCCAATCCGGGAACTCCCGACAGGAAGAGGCTTCGCAGATTTCGTCTTCATCCCCAAACCACTGTACAGAGACTATTATCCTGCATTACTCGTCGAACTGAAATGGAACAAAGACGCAGAAACTGCTCTGAATCAGATAAAAGAACGAAAATATCCAGAGTCATTACAGCAGTATACAGGAGATATTTTGCTGGTGGGGATCAACTACGATAAAAAAGAAAAAGTACATCAGTGTGTAATCGAAAAATGGTTTCCACTGTGTATATAGAACGTAACTTCAAAAGAATCATATAAGTTATGAGAAAAGACATTCTACCCCAGTGGATGGAATGTCTTTTTATATAATTTTTAGCTTGCATCTATGTAAAATTGATATCAGAAAATTCCCTCTTTTTATGTTGACATTACTAAAAGCAAGACTATAATGAAAACCGAAAAAAGAATCTGACACGATTGGAAAGGGGAAGTTAATTATGAGTACAGTTTTGCCAAGAGAAGAAGCAGTAGAAACAATTTTTTTCTAAAATTTTGGCTTCGCCGGAAGCATCCGGACGATTAAGCGGAGTTTTTTATGACCATATAGATGACGACCATCGTCTGACAGATAATGACAGAGATCATTTCCTGCAGGTATTGTTTCATGCGTACCAGAACGGTGATATCAGTGCACTGTTGTTGGAATTATGCGGCAGAAGTATGTTTGACCTGTTAAGGGAGGCTTATCTGATCCCGAAGAAATTCCACGGAAAAGCAGGAGAGAACCGGTGCTCCTTACAGATGCAGCCGGAGAACTTCTTTCCGGGGAAAAGGTTTCAGCCAGAGAATATGCAAAATTCAAGGAAACATATGAACATCATGAATGTGCCCCCAGATCTGCGCTGTATCTTGCAGATGGTTATGATCTTGTCCGTACCTATACAGAAGGTTTGAACATTACAGAAGAAAAAGATAACCGTAAACGTGGTGTCCTGGCTCTTTATGCACTTCCCGACACCTGTAAACTGGGTCTGACAGAAGCACAGGCATATGCCGTTGTATGGGATGCTTTCCAGAAGATTCAGGAAGAAGCCCCAAGAGCCATGGTATACTACGGACAGGAAACAGGTCTGAAGAAAGAGAATCCGGATAAACCCTATGATGAAATTGGAATTCTTCTTCCTATCCAATGAATTTGAGAAAAAAAATGCTGCAGCATTTAGACGAGATTGACGGAATCGTACTGGCATGCAGAGAGAAAATGATGGAGAAAGCAGGAAATGACAGTCTGCAGCTTTAACAAATCAAGCAAGTAGCAAAGCGGATGATTTTATCCGATTGACAATATAGAATGAGGAAGTGAGAAAAATGCCGCAGGAAGTGATTAAAAAGAACCATATGGATGTTGCCTGGCATGAGTATACAGATGAAAATGGGGGAAATGTACCAGTTGTAGATTCCAGCATCGCAGAGAAAGCATCCATTATCGGACGTGTGGGGATTATGTTTCTCTCATGCGGTACCGGAGCATGGAGAGTGAGAAGTTCCATGAATACACTGGCAGAAGCACTTGGCATTACGTGTACGGAGGATATTGGTCTGATGTCCATTGAATATACATGTTATGACGGAGAAAATGGTTTTACCCAGTCGTTGTGCCTGACTAATACAGGCGTAAATACTTTGAAGTTAAATCGTCTGGAACACTTTATCCGAAACTTTGAAAAAGAAGGAAAACATATGTCAGGAGAACAGCTGCATATATTTCTTGACAATATTGAAAAAACACATGGTCTATATTCCCCGCCTGCACTGGGACTTGCTGCAGCGATCGCATGCTGCGGATTTACATTCCTTCTTGGGGGCGGTCCGATTGAGATGTTCTGTGCATTTGTCGGGGCAGGAATTGGAAATTATCTCCGCTGCAAACTGACCAAACACCATTTTACATTGTTCTTATGTATTGTGTCTTCTGTATCTCTGGCATGTTTTGCATATGCAGGTCTGCTCAAACTTGGAGAAATATTATTTGGTATTTCTGTTCAGCACGAAGCGGGATATATCTGTGCAATGCTCTTTATCATACCGGGATTTCCGTTTATTACCAGTGGTATTGACCTTGCAAAACTGGATATGCGTTCAGGAATAGAACGTCTGACTTATGCTTTGATCGTTATTCTGGTAGCTACTATGTCAGCATGGATCATGGCACTGATCCTGCATTTGAAACCTGTAGATTTTATAAAACTTTCACTGTCAACAGAGCAGTGGATCTTATTCAGGCTTCTTGCAAGTTTCTGCGGAGTGTTTGGATTCTCTATCATGTTTAACAGCCGGTTCGTCTGTCAGTCGCAGCAGCCGGGATAGGAGCAGTTGCCAATACTCTGAGACTGGAACTGGTAGACCTTGCAAATATTCCTCCTGCTGCAGCCGCATTTATTGGTGCACTTACTGCGGGACTTCTGGCGTCCCTGTTGAAGAATAAAGTCGGATATCCAAGGATATCTGTAACAGTTCCCTCAATCGTTATCATGGTTCCGGGATTATATTTATACAGAGGATTTTATAATCTTGGTATTATGTCATTATCAGTAGCTGCATCCTGGTTTGCGTCTGCGATCCTTATCATTGCAGCGTTGCCATTAGGGCTAATCTTTGCACGTATTCTGACAGATAAAGCTTTCAGATACTGTACTTAACCGAATCAAAAATCAGGGAAATCCCCAACCACTGCTTAAATTGCAAAAAGCAATAAGCAGTGGTTGGGGATTTGTTCGTGCAAGTATCTACTCCAATAGGAAAATGTGAAAATTATATCAAACTAACAAACAATTTTATGCTTCCAAACAAATATTTAAACGAAAAAATTGTTCAGATTTCTGTACAAAAGCTCTTGTCAATTTTTTGACAATGTGTTATCATTAAGACGTCAATTTTGTTAGGAGAAAAGGAGTATTAAGATTATGAGCAGTAAAATTACTATCATTGGAGCCGGCAGCGTCGGATCTACCATCGCGTACACTTTATCAAGCCAGGATATCGCATCTGAAATTGTTCTGATCGATATCAACAAAAAGAAAGCAGAAGGTGAAGTTCTGGATATTATCCAGGGAACCTGCTTCAGAGATCCTATCTCTATCATTGCCGGAGACTACGAAGATGCTAGGGATTCTGACATCGTTATCATCACATCCGGTATTGCCCGTAAACCAGGACAGACAAGACTTGAACTTACACAGACAAATGTAAATATCCTCAAATCTATCACACCGGAGATCGTAAAGGCAGCTCCAAATGCCCTTTATCTGATCGTAAGCAATCCGGTTGATATCATGACTTATGTATTTACAAAGATTTCCGGACTTCCAGAAAACCAGATCCTTGGTTCCGGTACAATTCTTGACTCTGCACGTCTGCGCTGCGGATTATCCGAACATTTCCAGATTGCACAGAGTAATATCCATGCCTATGTATTCGGTGAGCATGGAGATACATCCTTTATTCCGTGGTCTGGTGCCTATATTTCAGGTGTAAGTGTGGATGAATATTACGACCTTGAGAAGAAACTCGGTAAGGATATTGAACCGATTGATAAAGAAGCAATGCTTCAGTATGTACAGAAATCTGGCGGTGAGATCATTTCCAAGAAAGGTGCAACTTTCTATGCAGTATCCTCTTCTGTATGCAAACTTTGCAGCCTTCTTGTATCTTCTTCAGAGTCTATCTCTACAGTATCTACTATGATGCATGGAGAGTACGGAATCGATGATGTATGCCTGAGTACATTAACTCTGGTAGGACCAAATGGTGTACAGGGCAAAGTTCCAATGAGAATGACAAAAGCTGAGATCGAACAGCTTAAGAAGAGTGCAGATGCACTGAAAGAAATTATTGCTCAGATTGACCTTAATTAATAATATATCAGACAAAACATTCAGAAGTACAGGTACAGCCTGTTCTTCTGAATCCATATTACTGTTTACTCCTTTTTAATTATTAGCCAAAATTCTGTACTGTAAGCGGAAACAGACGAATGGCTTACATATATCAAAAGCAAAAAAATATATAAATAATATTTTTATTAATTTTTTGAAAGATACTATGATTGTGAGTAAATAGAAAAGCGGAAGATTTTATCTGCCTGAAAAAGATTAATTTAGATCAGAAGAATTGAGCAATGATGCGTGATAAAAAAATTATCAAAAACCTCTTGTTAAAATGTTGTCAATATGATATAATATTTTTCGGAAATCGAGCTGATACACTCCTTTAATTGCGGAGGAAGGGTGTGCGAACTCTTTTATTTTCTATGTCTCAACAAAGATATAAAAAGTAATTGTATTAGACTTGATTTATATTTTTGTCCATATATTGTTAAAAAAAAGACAAGGACTAGCGACTGTTATTTACGGGCGCTATATATCGGGGCAAATTGCTTTTGGACCCTGATATCATTATTTGAGCAACATGAATTTATCTGAACAACTAAGAAAGGATAATGTTAAGTATGAAGTACAGTTATTATCCGGGTTGTACCCTGAGAAACAAGGCGAAAGATCTGGACGAATATGCCAGAGCCAGCGCCAGAGCACTTGGGTTTGAACTGGAAGAGATCGAAGACTGGCAGTGCTGCGGAGGTGTTTATCCTCTGGGAACTGACGAAATTGCTACGAAGCTTTCTTCTGTACGTGCTCTTAATCAGCCAAAGAAAAGGGCCAGGATCTGGTAACAATCTGCTCTGCCTGTCATCACGTGATCAAACGTGTCAATGACGACATGAAGAATGTGGAAGATATCCGCACCAGAGCAAATAATTACATGCAGCTTGATGAGCCTTATGAAGGCGAGACAACAGTGCTCCATTATCTGGAAGTACTTCGCGACAGAGTTGGCTTTGACAAGCTGAAAGAGAAGGTAGTAAACCCGCTTACAGGAAAGAAAATCGGAGCCTATTACGGATGTCTCTTATTACGTCCGGGCAAGATCATGGCTTTTGATGATCCGGAGAATCCGACAATCATGGAAGATTTCATCCGTGCACTTGGGCAGAACCGGTAATCTATCCATACAGAAATGAATGCTGCGGCGGTTACATTTCTCTGAAGGAAAAAGATATGTCTCAGAACATGTGTCAGAAAATCGAAGACAGTGCGAAAGGCTTTGGCGCAGATATGCTGATCACAGCCTGTCCATTGTGTAAATATAATTTAAATAAAAACGCTTCCAGCGAACTGCCTGTATATTATTTCACAGAGCTCCTTGCAGAAGCCCTCGGAGTAAAAGAGGAGGTGGCAAAATGAGAAACCAGCATTCAGCAGCAGAAAAGATCAAAGAGATCTCCGGAACCAATCCGCTGAAATGTATGAAATGTGGAAAATGTTCTGCTACCTGCCCATCTTTCAATGAAATGGATATCAAGCCACATCAGTTTGTATCCTATGTTGTAAATGAAGATATCGAAGCACTTGTCAATTCAAAGTCTCTCTGGAAATGCCTTTCCTGCTTCGCCTGTGTAGAGCGTTGTCCAAGAGATGTAAAACCGGGAAAGATCATCGATGCAGCAAGACAGTTAGTTGTCCGTGAAAAAGGCGGCGATTATCTGAAAGCAGATGAGATACCACAGCTTCTTGATCCGGAACTGCCACAGCAGCTTCTGGTAAGTGCATTCAGAAGATACAGGAGGTAAGCCAGCGTGCAGAGAATTGGTGTATTTGTCTGTCATTGCGGAAGTAATATCGCCGCTACGGTAGATGTAAAAAAAGTTGTTGAATTAGCTGCCAAAGAGCCGGGTGTCGTTCATGCAGAAGACTACCAGTACATGTGCTCAGAAGCAGGCCAGGCTAAAATTCAGGAAGCCATTAAAGAGAAAAACCTGACAGGCGTTGTTGTCTGTTCATGCTCTCCACGTATGCATGAGGCAACATTCAGAAAAGCAGCTGAAAGAGCTGGCCTGAATCCATACATGGTGGAGATTGCAAATATCCGTGAGCATTGTTCCTGGATCCACAAGGATATGGAAGAGGCTACAAAGAAAGCTGTGATCCTTGCCAGAGCAGCAATCGCAAAAGTAAACTTAAACACACCTCTTCAGCCAGGAGAGAGCCGTGTTACAAAGAGAGCCCTGATCATCGGCGGCGGTATTGCCGGAATCCAGACAGCCCTGGATATCGCAGATGCAGGATATGAAGTAGATATCGTAGAGAAGACTCCAAGTATCGGTGGAAGAATGTCACAGCTTGATAAAACATTCCCGACACTTGACTGTTCTGCATGTATCCTCACACCTAAGATGGTAGAGGCAGCAGCACATGAGAAGATCAATATCTATACATACAGTGAAGTAGAACATGTCAGCGGTTTCGTAGGTGATTTCACCGTTGATATCAGAAAGAAAGCAAGAAGTGTAAATATGGACAAATGTACAGGCTGCGGTGTCTGCCAGGAAAAATGTCCGTCCAAGAAGATTCCGAACGAATTTAACAGAGGATTAAATAACAGAACTGCTATTTACACTCCATTTGCACAGGCAATCCCGAATGTTCCGGTTATCGACCGTGAGAACTGTCTGAAATTTAAAACAGGAAAATGTGGTGTCTGCTCCAAAGTATGTCAGGCAGGAGCCATTGATTACGATCAGCAGGATGAGATCGTAACACAGAAATACGGTGCAATCGTAGTTGCCACAGGTTTTGATACCATCAAACTTGACAAATATGATGAATATGCGTACAGCCAGAGTAAAGATGTTATCACATCCCTGGAACTGGAACGTATCATGAACGCAGCAGGTCCTACAAAAGGACACTTAGAGCGTCTTTCCGACGGAAAGGCTCCGAAAGAGCTGGTATTTATCCAGTGTGTGGGAAGCAGATGTTCTGATGACAGAGGAAAGCCATACTGTTCCAAGATCTGCTGTATGTACACAGCAAAACATGCAATGCTGATTCGTGATAAATATCCGGATACAAATGTAACCGTATTCTATATTGATGTGCGTACACCTGGTAAGAACTTCGATGAGTTCTACAGAAGAGCCGTAGAACAGTACGGCGTAAACTACATCAAAGGCCAGGTAGGAAAAGTTATTCCGCAGCCGGACGGAAGCCTTCTTGTACAGGGATCTGACCTGATCGACAACAAACAAATCCTTAAGAAAGCAGATATGGTCGTTCTTGCAACAGCCATTGAACCGAACCCGGATGTTCGTAAGATCGCTACTATGCTTACAGCAAGTATTGATACAAACAACTTCCTCACAGAAGCCCATGCAAAACTCCGTCCTGTAGAATCTCCTACAGCAGGTATCTTCCTTTCCGGTGTATGCCAGGGACCGAAAGATATTCCGGAGACAGTTGCACAGGCCGGTGCTGCAGCAGTTAAGGCAATCGGCCTTCTTGCAAAAGATAAACTGACAACCAACCCATGTACAGCAAAATCCGATGAACTGTTATGTAACGGATGTTCTACATGTGCAAATGTCTGCCCATATGGAGCAATTTCCTATGAGGATAAAGAAGTAAATGACCACGGTATCCGTGAAACAAGAAGAGTAGCCGTTGTAAATACAGCACTTTGCCAGGGCTGTGGTGCATGTACAGTAGCCTGCCCGTCCGGTGCTATGGATCTGCAGGGCTTTTCCAACAGACAGATTATCGCGGAGGTAGATGCAATATGTCGATAGAAACAAACGAAGAATTCAGACCTAAGATTGTGGCATTCTGTTGTAACTGGTGTAGTTACGCAGGTGCAGACCTTGCAGGAAGCAGCCGTCTTTCTTATCCGGCTGATGTAAAGATCATTCGTGTTCCATGTTCCTGCCGTGTCAATCCAATGTTCATCCTCCGCGCTTTTGAGAAAGGTGCTGACGGTGTGATCATGTGTGGCTGTCATCCTGGAGACTGTCACTACAGTACAGGTAACTACTATGCAAGAAGACGTATGACACTTCTTTTCTCCATGCTGGACTATATCGGTGTGGAAAACGGAAGAACAAGAGTAGAATGGGTTTCCGCTGCTGAAGGTGTGAAATTCTCCCAGACTATGAATGAGTTTGTAGAGAAGATCCATTCACTTGGTAAGAACGTAAGATTGGAGGATTTAAGATGCAGGAGCTGATAAATCGTGCAAAAGAACTGCTTGCTGACGGTACAGTTGCAAGAGTTCTGGGATGGAAAGCCGGAGATCTGCCTTACAATCCGGAACCGGCTTACTTTGAAACAGAAGAATCTCTGAAAGATTTTGTATATAACGGATTCTGCGGTGCAAACTTAAGCAAATATATGATCGAAGCTTCCAAACTGGAAGGCAAGACACTGGTTTGTTTAAAACCATGTGATACATACAGCTTTAATCAGCTGATCAAAGAGCATCGTGTAGACCGTGAGAAAGCTTATATCATTGGTGTTGGATGTAAAGGAAAACTGGATATCGAGAGAATCCGCAAACAGGGAATCAAAGGTATCGAAAGCATTTCCGGTGCAGAGATCACAGATGAGGCAGAAACACTGACTATTCAGACAATCTATGGTGAGAAGACCTGTGCATACAAAGATGCAATGCTTGAAAGATGTCACGTATGTAAAGGAAAAGAACATAAGATTTATGATGAACTTATCGGTGAGTCCAAAGACACAAAAGATGCAGATCGTTTTGCAGAAGTAGAGAAGATCGAAGCAATGAGCCCGGAAGAAAAATTTGCATTCTTCCAGAGCCAGTTAAGCAAATGTATCCGCTGCAATGCCTGCCGTAATGTCTGTCCTGCATGTAGCTGCCGTAAATGTGTATTCGACAGCAATAAGTTTGACAGTGCGCAGAAAGCAAACGTGGACTCTTTCGAAGAGAAGATGTTCCATATCATCCGTGCATTCCATGTGGCAGGAAGATGTACAGACTGCGGCGAATGCAGCAGAGTATGTCCTCAGGGAATTCCGCTTCACCTGTTCAATCGTAAATTTATCAAAGATATTGATACATTCTATGGTGAATATCAGGCAGGAGAGGATTCAACATCCAAGGGACCTCTTACAAACTTTACATTTGAAGATGTTGAGCCGAGTATCGTGGCAGAAAGGGATAATGTATGTATAAGATAGCAGCAGAGAATCTGCAGGCATTATTCCAGAAGATTGCCGCAGATCAGGATTTATATTTACCGGTCAAAGTCAGTGATCAGGTAAACTTCAAAGCATGGAGCGAAGATGCAGAAGTTTGTCTTGATACTTTAAAAACTGTAAAATCACCAAAAGATGCTTTTTTTCCACAGAGTGAAAACCTCTACACCTGTAAGAAAGAGGAGAAGAATATCTCCATTGAGCCACAGGCATTACAGGAAAAGAACTTTGTTGTGTTCGGAATGAAAGCCTGCGATATCCAGGGTGTAAAAGTACTGGATAACGTATTCTTAAGTGATCCGATCGATACTTTCTATGCAGCCAGAAGAGATCATGGTACGATTGTAGCACTTGCATGCCATGAGCCGGAAGAAAGCTGTTTCTGTAAGTATTCGGTATTGACTGCGCAGACCCTGTTGCAGATGTTGCAACATGATGATCGAGGGAGAGCTTTACTGGAAACCTCTTACAGAGAAAGGGGAAGCCCTTACAAAAGCAGTTGCAGAACTTCTCAACGATGCTGACGAAGCAAAAGTAGAAGAAGAGAAAGCTGCGATCCACGCAATCGTAGAGAAGCTTCCGTACTCTAATCTTTCTCTGGAAGGATGGGGACAGGAAGATTACATGGATCGTTTCAATTCTCCTGTATGGGAAGAACTTTATAAACCATGTCTGGCATGTGGTACCTGTACATTTGTATGCCCTACCTGCCAGTGCTATGACATCAAAGATTATGACACAGGACACGGCGTACAGCGTTACCGCTGCTGGGATTCCTGTATGTACTCTGACTTTACCATGATGCACACGGAAATAACCGTAACAGCCAGATGCAGCGTTTCCGTCAGAGATTCATGCATAAGCTTGTTTACTATCCTGTAAACAATAACGGAATGTTCTCCTGTGTAGGCTGTGGTCGTTGCGTTGAGAAATGCCCGTCATCCTTAAATATCGTAAAAGTCATCAAAGCTTTTGAAAATCAGGGAGGTGAAAAATAATGAGCGAATGTACCTGCCATAAAAACTATACATTAGACACACTGATCCCAAAGGTTGGTGTGATCACAGATATCCGCCAGGAGACACCGGACGTTAAGACCTTCCGCGTAAATGCTCCTGAAGGTGGAAAGCTTTTTGAACATATGCCTGGCCAGTGTGCAATGGTCTGCGCACCAGGTGTAAGTGAAGGTATGTTTTCCATTACTTCTTCACCTACAAATAAAGAATATCAGGAATTCAGTATCAAGAAGTGCGGTGCACTGACCGATTATCTCCACAGCCTTCAGGTTGGAGATGAGATCACAGTCCGTGGACCATACGGAAATCATTTCCCTGTAGAAGATAAATTAAAAGGTAAAAACCTTCTGTTTATCGCAGGTGGTATCGGACTTGCACCTCTTCGTTCTGTTATCAACTATGTACTGGATAACCGTGCAGATTACGGAACAGTAGATATCCTCTATGGTTCCCGTTCCGCAGATGACCTGGTACAGTTAAAAGAAATCCAGGAAGTCTGGATGAAAGCAGAGGGAGTTAATGTTTATCTGACAATCGACCGTGAACAGGAAGGCTGGGACGGACACGTTGGATTCGTTCCTTCTTATCTGAAAGAGATTGGATTCGATACAAACAAAACAGCACTTGTCTGCGGACCGCCGATCATGATCAAGTTCGTTCTTGCAGGACTGGAAGAACTGGGCTTCTCCAGAGAACAGGTTTACACAACTCTGGAGCTTCGTATGAAATGCGGTATCGGTAAATGCGGCCGTTGCAATATCGGTTCCAAATACGTCTGCAAAGACGGTCCGGTATTCAGATGCGACGAGATTGATGAATTACCTGCAGAATATTGATAAGCAATGAGCAGTGCAGAAAGTGATGTGAAGGAATGCGTCATGCTTGCATATAAGCATTCTTTCACAGAACATTCTGTAGGGCGAACGCCCTCAAGCGAGAAGTAGCGTAGCGGATTCGAGCTTGTATGTGCTGCTGACGACAGATGATATATATAGAAAGGACTGGTAATCTCAAATGGAAAAGAATATGGTAAACGTATATTTTTTCGGTAAGAAATACAGCGTACCTGCAGAACTTACAATTATGACTGCCATGGAATATGCCGGTTATACATTAAAGAGAGGATGCGGCTGCAGACACGGATTCTGCGGAGCCTGCGCAACAATCTACAGAATCAAAGGTGAAAACGAGCTGAAAACATGTCTTGCCTGTCAGACACAGGTACAGGAAGGAATGTATGTAGCAAGCATCCCGTTCTTCCCTACAGATAAGAGACTCTACAACATCGAAGACCTGAAACCGAATCAGCAGGTAATGATGGAACTCTATCCGGAAATCTACAGCTGTATCGGATGTAATGCCTGTACAAAAGCATGTACTCAGGACTTAAATGTAATGCAGTACATCGCATATGCACAGAGAGGCGAACTTGAAAAATGTGCAGAGGAATCCTTCGACTGCGTAAGCTGCGGATGCTGTTCTGTAAGATGTCCGGCCGGTATTTCCCATCCGATGGTAGGTCTTCTGGCAAGACGTCTCACAGGTAAATATATCGCGCCTAAGAGCGAACATCTGGAGAAACGTGTAGAAGAAATCCACGAAGGTAAATATGATGATCTGATCGAGCAGATCATGCAGAAACCAATCACAGACATGCAGGAACTTACAACAACAGAGAAATTGAGAAATAGGGAGGGCGTAAAACATGTATGCACCATATCCAGAAAATATGATGGAATCCATCAAAAAGGTAGAGGCTACAAGAGCACAGCGTATGGCAACAGAGCCAAGACGTCTGACAGCTGAAGAGAAAGACGCTCTTCTTGAGAAATTCCATCCGGATTATAATCCAGACGCGTTTGCAGAAATCAAAGTAGGACCGAACAAAGGACAGAAAGCTCCTCTGGAACTGGCAGAAATGCTTCATTCAACAAGCCGTCTGATCAACGAAAAAATTGACCTTACAAAAATTGATTATGATGTAGATGTACTTGTGATCGGCGGTGGCGGTGCAGGTTCTTCCTGTGCCATTGAAGCACACAATGCAGGTGCAGACGTTATGATCGTTACAAAGCTTCGTATCGGTGATGCCAACACAATGATGGCAGAGGGCGGTATCCAGGCTGCAGACAAAGAGAATGATTCTCCTGTACAGCATTATCTGGACTGCTTCGGCGGCGGACATTGCAGCAAAACCGGAACTGGTAAAGAGACTGGTAATGGAAGCTCCGGATGCCATCAAATGGCTCAATGACCTTGGTGTTGAATTTGATAAAGCAGAAGACGGAACCATGGTTACCACACACGGCGGCGGTACTTCCAGAAAGAGAATGCATGCTGCAAAGGATTATTCCGGATCTGAGATCATGCGTACCATCAGAGATGAAGTTCTGAATCTTAAGATTCCGGTAGTTGAATTTACTTCAGCTGTTGAACTTCTGAAAGATGAAAAAGGACAGGTTGCAGGTGCAGTTCTTCTTAACATGGAAACAGGAGATTATTCTGTTGCAAGAGCCAAAACTGTTGTAATCGCAACAGGTGGTGCAGGAAGAATGCATTATCAGGGATTCCCGACATCTAACCATTATGGCGCAACTGCAGACGGACTTGTACTTGGATATAGAGCTGGTGCTTCCCTTCTTTATCAGGATTCTATCCAGTACCATCCAACAGGAGCAATCTATCCATCACAGATCATGGGTGCTCTGGTAACTGAGAAAGTTCGTTCCGTTGGTGCACAGCTTGTAAATGCAAACGGAGAAGCTTATATTCATCCGCTTGAAACCCGTGACGTAAATGCTTCCGGTGTTATCCGTGAATGCGAAGAAGGCCGCGGCGTAGAAGTTCCAGGCGGACTGAAAGGTGTATGGCTTGACACTCCGATGATCGAGATCCTCGGTGGCGAAGGAACCATCGAAAAGAGAATCCCGGCTATGTTCCGTATGTACATGAACTACGGCATTGATATGAGAAAAGTTCCTATCGTTATTTATCCGACACTTCACTACCAGAACGGTGGTCTTGAGATTAACGGAGACGGATTCACAAAAGAAATTCCGAACCTTTTAGTTGCAGGCGAAGCGGCAGGCGGAATCCACGGAAGAAACAGACTGATGGGTAACTCTCTTCTGGATGTAATCGTATTTGGAAGAAATGCCGGTAAAAAAGCAGCTGCAAAATGCAAGAACGTAGAGCTTGGTGAAATGAACCTCGACCATATCTACAAATATGCAGAAGAACTGGATAAAGCAGGCGTACATACTGATAAGGTATCTCCATTACTGCTTCCAAAATACGCTCGTCACGAACAGCGCTAATAAGATACTCAGAATGTAAAAAAGAGCTCCCGGTATCGATAAGGGATTACCGGTACCGGGAGCCTTTGATATAATGCAAAAGGGATATGTCACCTCCCGGTGAATATCCCCAAATGAAAGAAGGGAGCTTACCAGAATGCGTGAAGTAGAAGTAAGCAGACTTACAGATGTCATCGAAAAACTCTGTATCGAAGCAAATGAACATCTTCCGGAAGACGTAAAATGCGCCATCAAAACATGCCGCGCATGCGAAGACGGAGAGATTGCCAAGGGTGTCCTTGACAACATTATTGAGAATTTTGATATTGCAGATAATGAGAATGTGCCGATCTGCCAGGATACAGGAATGGCATGTGTATTCCTTGAAATCGGACAGGATGTACATTTTGTCGGGGGAAATCTGAACGATGCCATCAATGAAGGTGTACGTCGTGGATATGATAAGGGATATTTAAGAAAATCTGTAGTAAAGGATCCGGTTCGCCGCGGAAACACAGGCGACAATACACCGGCTATGATCTACACAGAAATCGTTCCCGGAGATCAGGTAAAGATCACAGTAGGCCCCAAAGGCTTCGGAAGTGAGAACATGAGCCAGATCCGTATGTTCAAACCATCTGCAGGATTACAGGGAATCAAGGATTTCATCCTTGAAGTAGTAGAGACCGCAGGCCCCAACCATGTCCGCCAATGGTAGTCGGAGTTGGTATCGGAGGAACCTTTGACAAATGTGCACTTCTTGCAAAGAAAGCACTGATGAGACCTCTGGATACTCAGAACCCGGATCCGTTCTATGCTGATCTTGAGAAAGAAATGCTGGAAAAAGTAAACAAGCTTGGAATCGGACCTCAGGGATTTGGCGGAAAGACAACAGCCATCGGCCTGAATATCGAAACAATGCCGACTCATATTGCAGGTATGCCATGTGCAGTTAATATCAACTGCCATGTAACCCGCCATAAATCGGAGGTGATCTGAGATGGAAAGAAAGAAAATTACACTTCCACTTACTAGAGAGCTGGCAAGAACTCTCCATGCAGGTGATCAGGTATTATTAACAGGTACTATTTATACATCACGTGATGCAGGACACAAGAGAATGTGTGAGGCCCTTGCAAAAGGTGAGAAAATTCCATTTGATCCTACAGATGCAACCATCTACTATGTAGGACCAACTCCTGCAAAACCAGGCGCAGTCATTGGCTCCGCGGGCCCTACAACCAGCGGACGTATGGATGCCTATGCACCACAATGATGTCTGTGGGAGCAAGAGGAATGATCGGAAAAGGTGCCCGCCTTCCGGAAGTAGTAGACGCCATGAAGAAATATGATGGTGTATACTTCGGAGCTATCGGCGGTGCAGGTGCGCTTCTTGCAAAATGCATCAAAAAAGGCCGAACTGATCGCCTATGAAGATCTGGGAGCAGAAGCACTTCGTAAATTGTACGTAGAGGATATGCCTCTTGTAGTCATCATTGACTC
>ENA-OQCS01000935-OQCS01000935.1-human-gut-metagenome-genome-assembly--contig:-NODE-935-length-15812-cov-6.680842_pt1 | contig 15812 bp, 17 predicted proteins | sample MGYA00242757_ERZ504575 | MGnify/ENA primary metagenome ERZ504575 (study PRJEB26092, sample SAMD00036297) | human gut metagenome | host: Homo sapiens | study: EMG produced TPA metagenomics assembly of...
TGTTTTTCTGATTTCCTATGTATCTGAGCAATTTATTCTTTATTAACTTTTCCTGTAACAGTTAGTGGGATAATCTGTCTGAAGTGACACGAATATCAGATCTGCAGCAATGCATATCGCAGGAAAATTATACTCCTGCTCCTGTGTCGACAAGTTAATTCCTGTAGTAATCCTGTCTGCACACCGGTATCTTTATATTTATCTTAGCACATCTTCTTCATAATTGACAATACCATATTATTCCAAATCTTTATTATTGGCAAGCTGTTTTATACGTCATAAAACTGATATTATCGACATAAAAGCAGAAATCCGGAGACATAAAATATGTCCCCGGATTTCCGGTAAATCAGATATTAATAACACTTATTTAAGAAGACAATTAATGTACCAGATTTCCCACTAATCCATAAGAAACAATATACATAATGACAGTTGCCATAATAATGCCACAAAAAATTGCCAGAGAGGACTTCTTAATATCAATTTCCAGAAGAGATGCAATCAGAGAACCTGTCCATGCCCCTGTTCCCGGAAGCGGAATTCCCACAAACAGCATCAGTCCCCAAAACTCATATTTCTTTACCTGATCACTTTTTCTCATTGCCCTGTCTTCCAATTTCATAACAAGTCCCCGAAAGAGTTTCGTCTTTTTTAAAACCTTGAAAATCTGTCTGATAAACAACAGAATAAACGGAATAGGAATAATATTTCCAACAATACACAGTGGAATTGCCTTTGCAGCCGATATCTTAAGTAAGGATGCTGCAAGCAATCCTCCCCTGAGTTCCAAAAGCGGAATCATTGAAATAATAAAAACTGCCCCTTCCGGTGAAATATATTGTGACAGATTCTGCGAGAACCAATGTACCAGTGCTTCCATAAAACCTCCTAACTTTTACTTCAGATAATCCTTCAAAAATCAATAAATTTCTGCATTTCTTCCTTTGTTCCAACAGTGATACGAAGGAAATTGTCAATTCTGTTCTTCTGGAAGTAACGAACATAAATATGCTGCCCTCTCAATACCTTAAAAAGTTCTTTCGCAGGGCAGGTTTTATGCGTAGCAAAAATAAAGTTAGACATAGAATCCTGAAAAGAGAATCCCAGTGCCTTCAATTCTTTCTTTGTCCATTCTCTTGTCTCTATGATTTTATTACATGTCTCATCAAAATATGCTTTATCTTCAACTGCCGCCACACCTGCAGCAATCGCTGTACGGTCCATAGTATAAGAATTAAAAGAATACTTCACATCATTCAGGAATCTGATCAGTTTCTCATTTCCACACGCAAAACCAATTCTCATCCCAGCCATAGAACGCGACTTGGAAAATGTCTGTACGACCAGAAGGTTGTCATATTTTTCAATCAATGGAAGCGCCGACTGACCACCAAAATCCACATAAGCCTCGTCCACGATCACAATCACATCAGGATTATGGCGGATAATATCCTCCACTTCCTCCAGCGGCATCTCCACACCTGTCGGCGCATTCGGATTCGGGAATACAATTCCTCCGTTTTCTCTGAAATAATCTTCCTTCCTTATATGAAAGTTCTCATCCAGTGCCGGTCTCTCATATGGAATGCGAAACAGGTCTGCCCATACATCATAAAAAGAATATGTGATATCCGGAAAAAGAACCGGCTTCTGTGAATTAAAGAATGTAAGGAAACTCATGGCAAGCACATCATCGGAACCTACTCCCACAAAAACCTGTTCATCCTTCAGCCCGTAATTCTTTGCAATGGCATGTACCAGTTCTCCTGCTGTAGGATCCGGATAAAGTCTCATAGTATCTGTATCCATCTCCCTCAACGCCTTCTCCACTCCAGGTGCCGGTGGATACGGATTCTCGTTGGTATTCAGCTTGATCATATCCGGCTGATTGGGCTGCTCGCCTGGTGTATATGGTATTACTTTACGTATATTTTCTTCCCATCTGCTCATTTATCTGGTTCCTTTCATGTTTTTTATTGTTTTTCACTTTCGTCAGTATAACATTAATCTCTATTTTCGTAAATCAACTTTTTGCATTTTACTGATTGACAAACCCACTTTGCAAGTTTATAATAGGCGGCAGAAAAGATAAGAAGAATCAAAACGTTGAAGAGAAGAGTACGCTGAGGAACGTTACAGAGAGAAATGTATACCGGTGCAAGCATTTCATCGCGAACCAGCCGAAGACCACCTCTGAGTGACTTTAATACAGTCCGGTGATTCCGTTACCATCGAATGAAGCGGTTCTGATCAGATGATTTATCCATCAGTAATGTATCAGACAACCGGGGTGGAACCGCGAGTAATGTTATCTCGTCCCCTACAGTATTTAACCGTACTGTAGGGGATTTTTTATTCTTTCTTTTACCCCTTCGCAGTACAAAAACCTGTTACTGTTCACTCCGTTCTCAGCAGCACGCTCCGCGGGATATCAACAGTGAACAGCAACTATAGCAAATCCATACTAACGTAAAGGAGATAATCATCATGATCGTAACATTAAAAGACGGCTCAAAAAAAGAATACGCTGAAGCAAAATCCGTAATCGACATTGCTTACGACATCAGCGAGGGACTTGCACGTGCTGCCTGTGCAGGAGAAGTAAACGGAGAAGTTGTAGACCTGAGAACAGTTATTGACAGTGACTGCGAATTAAACATCCTGACAGCAAAAGATGAAAAAGGACTTGCAGTTCTCCGCCATACAGCATCCCACGTACTTGCCCAGGCAGTACAGACCTTATTCCCGGATGCAAAGGTTGCTATCGGACCTTCTATTGATACAGGATTCTACTATGATTTCGACTGCCTCCATCTCCCGTGATGACCTGGATGCAATCGAAAAAGAAATGAAAAAGATCATCAAAAAAGGCGCTAAGATTGAACGCTTCACAAAATCAAGAGAAGATGCCATCGCATACTTCCAGGAGAAAAATGAACCATACAAGGTAGAACTTATCGAAGATCTTCCGGAAGGCTCCGAAATCTCTTTCTATTCACAGGGAGACTGGACAGACCTCTGCGCAGGTCCTCACCTTATGAGTGTAAAGGGTGTAAAGGCATTCAAGCTTCTCTCCTCTTCCAGCGCTTACTGGAGAGGCAGCGAAAAGAACGCAATGCTCACACGTATCTACGGAACAGCTTATGCTTCCAAGGATGAGTTAAAAGAACATCTGGAACAGATGGAAGAAGCAAAAAAACGCGATCACAATAAACTTGGACGTGAAATGAAAATCTTCACAACTGTAGATGTAATCGGACAGGGACTTCCTCTTATCATGCCAAACGGTGTGATCATGATGCAGGAGCTTCAGCGCTGGATTGAAGACGAAGAGACAAAACGTGGCTATGTAAGAACAAAACTCCGTTAATGGCAAAGAGTGACCTCTACAAAATTTCCGGTCACTGGGATCACTACAAAGACGGTATGTTCGTTCTCGGTGACGAAGAAACAGACAAAGAAGTATTTGCGCTTCGTCCTATGACATGCCCATTCCAGTACTATGTATACAAAGCAGAACAGCACAGCTATCGTGATCTGCCTCTTCGTTACGGCGAAACATCCACTCTGTTCCGTAATGAGGATTCCGGGGAAATGCATGGTCTGACACGTGTACGTCAGTTCACGATCTCCGAAGGTCATCTGATCGTAAGACCTGACCAGATGGTAAAAGAATTTAAAGACTGTATCGCACTTGCACAGTACTGCCTGCAGGTTCTTGGTGTAGAAGAGGACGTAACCTATCACCTTTCTAAATGGGATCCGAACAACAGAGAGAAATACATCGGTGATGCAGAAGTGTGGAATCAGACAGAAGCTCATATCCGCCAGATGCTTGAAGAACTGAACATTCCATTTACAGAGGATGTTGGAGAAGCTGCATTCTACGGACCTAAGGTTGATATCAATGCCAAAAATGTATACGGAAAAGAAGATACAATGATCACGATCCAGTGGGATGCTCTTCTTGCTGAACAGTTTGATATGTACTACATCGATGAAAATGGTGAGAAACAGCGTCCATACATCATCCACCGTACATCCATGGGATGCTATGAGAGAACACTGGCATGGCTGATTGAGAAATATGCAGGTATGTTCCCGACCTGGCTCTGCCCGGAACAGGTTCGTGTAATTCCGATCTCTGAGAAATTCCACGACTATGCCGCCAAAGTGGAAGCACAGTTAAAAGAAAGCGGAATCCGCTGCTCCGTTGACCAGCGTTCCGAGAAAATGGGCTACAAGATTCGTGAAGCACGTCTTGCAAGAGTTCCATATATGCTCATCGTCGGTGCCAAAGAGGAAGAAGAAGGCAAGGTTTCCGTAAGAAGCCGTTACCTTGGTGATGAAGGAATGAAAGACCTTGGTGATTTCCTTGCAGCGATCAAAGAAGAAATCAAGAATAAAACGATCCGCAAAATCGAAGTACAGGAAGAGAATAAATAATCTTCCCTTTCAGATAAGTACAGAAACTGTTATTTCTGTTAAAAACGGGGCTGTCGTCAATGAACTTTTGGTTCATACGACAGCCCTGTTTTATTATTCTTTCACTTTTTCCTCAAAATATCAGCATTTTAACCGAATCAAGTAAGTCCTCTGGGAGGTTGCAAAAAGCAATAATCAGTGAGGGATTTGCTTGTATCAGGAGGAATACCAGCTCCTTCTGATATCCAAAAGACAGAAAATAGTTTTACGAAAACGAATAAGTTTAGTTTTTTACTTTTCACAATTAAATCAGGTAACTTACTTGCTTCGTTCAAATCAGACTATCTCCCGTATCATTCAGTTTTTTACAAAAATTGTCGTATTTTTGCCTGTCAGGAATCTCACAATCATTATCTCCATTTATGCGAAAATATTATGAAAATTTTCGCATAAATAAAACTTTCTTTTTGTGAAATTAATAAATTATTATAAATTCTTTTTTGTGCAACAGGGATAAATTATGCAAATATAACTAAAACTACTTGATTTTTTCTGAAAACGTGCTACGATAAACTTACAAAAACGATTTAGGAACGAAAAACAAAAAACACAAGTCAGGAGTCTGACCAGACTGAAAACTCAATATGGGGAAATATCAGGCAAAAACTGAAAATCAATCATTACAGGGAGGTAATAACATGATGAAGAGAAAAGCTATGGCAATCACATTAACAGCAGCTATGCTTGCAGGCCTTACAGCAGTTCCTGCATGGGCTGAAGATGCAGCAGCAGACGAAGGTAAAGTTTTAAACATTTATTGCTGGAATGAAGAATTCAAATCCCGTCTGACTGACCACTATCCCGGATATGAAGAAGTTGACGGAACTCATGGCAAGATTGGAGATGTGGATGTTGTATGGAACATCACTCCTTCTGATGACAATGCGTATCAGAATAATCTGGATGAGACTCTTCTGAAACAGGCCGATGCAGCAGCAGATGACAAAATCGACCTCTTCCTTGTAGAAGCAGACTATGCTTTGAAATATGTAAATACTGATTATACAATGTCTGTGGCAGATCTGGGAATCACAGATGAGGAAGTTGCAGACCAATATCAGTACACCAAAGATGTTATGACAGATTCTGATGGTAACTTAAAGGGTCTTTCCTGGCAAGGCTGCCCGGGTGCTATGATCTACAGAAGAGATATTGCAAAGGAAGTATTCGGAAGTGATGATCCGGCAGAGGTTCAGAAGAAAGTTGCAGACTGGGATACATTTAAGGCAACAGCTGAAGAGCTGAAGGAAAAAGGCTATCAGATGACTTCCACTGTAAATGATGCCTACCGTGTATTCTCTAATAATGTAACTTCCCCATGGGTTGTTGACGGAAAGATCACTGTTGATGACAATATCAAAAACTGGGTAGATATGTCCAAGGAAATGGTTGATGCCGGAGAAACAGCTACCTATGAATTGTGGAGCGATGACTGGAGCAAGGGCTTCTTCAAAGACAGCAATGTATTCTCATATTTCGGACCTGCATGGTTCATCGACTTCTCCATGAGTGCTGACCAGGATGGTTCAGTTGGTAAAGATGGCGGCTGGGCTGCAACAGAAGGACCACAGGCTTCTACTGGGGCGGAACATGGATCACAGCAGCTACAGGCACAGACAATCCTACACTGGTTGCTGATATCATGAGAACGATGACAACTAACGTTGACGTTATGAAAGAAATCGTTACTGCTGATAATGACTTCGTAAACAATAAACCTGCCATGGAAGAAATGGCTAAAGATGAGAACTACGGCGATGCAGTTCTTGGTGGACAGAATCCTCTGGCTATGTTCTGTGCAGGCGCTGATAAGATCGATCTGAGTAACATGAGCATCTATGATCAGGGTTGCAACGAAGAATTCCAGAATGCCATGAAGAACTACTTCGAAGGCAACGCATCTTATGATGAAGCTCTCGACCTGTTCTATAAGGCAGTTGTAGAAAAATATCCGGAACTTTCCTATTAATTAAACAGCAATTAAACAGTAAAACCTGTGTGCCTGCCTGACCATCAGGCAGGCACACTTTGAATTACAGCAGACTATGGAGGAAGATAATGGCAAAGAATAATAACCATAAAGCGGTCAGCTATAACAAATGGGGATATATCTTCCTGATACCATTTGTAGTAGTATATCTCATATTCCAGCTCGTTCCGCTTATCAGTACAATTTATAACAGTTTCTTTGAAAATTACAGATCTGGATTAACGCAGATAGGACCGAATTTTGTGGGACTTGCCAATTATGCAAAACTCTTTCAGGGTGGTGATATCTGGATCTATTTTAAAAACACAATGATCATGTGGGTAATGGGATTTATCCCGCAGATCCTGGTTTCCCTGCTCCTGGCTGCCTGGTTCTCCAATCCAAGCCTCCGGCTTAAGGGACAGCGCTTCTTCAAAACAGTTATTTATCTGCCAAACCTGATCATGGCATCCGCCTTTGCAATGTTATTCTTTACCTTATTTGCAGACGGCGGTCCCATCAATGCAATGCTGATGCAGTCAGGAATACTGAAACAGGCATATTCCTTTTTCAGCCATGCCTGGAGTGCCAGAACCCTTGTTGCAGTCCTGAACTTTCTGATGTGGTTCGGAAATACAACTATTCTTCTTATGGCAGGTATGATGGGAATTGACTCCTCGCTTTACGAGGCAGCTGAAGTAGACGGCGCAACTTCCTCACAGATTTTCAGAAAGATCACTCTTCCACTCCTTCGTCCAATCCTGATCTATGTTATGATTACATCCCTGATCGGCGGCATGCAGATGTTCGATGTACCTCAGATCCTGACAAACGGAACCGGCGACCCCATGCGTTCCACTATGACACTGATCATGTTCCTGAACAAGCATCTGTTCAGCAAGAACTACGGAATGGGTGGTGCATTATCCGTATTCCTGTTTATTATCACAGGAGTACTCAGCCTGATCGTATTCCGTTTTAATAAGATAAAAGACTGATGGAGGTGAGAAGAATGAATGAAAAAAACTCCAAAAATAAAAAAGGAATGAGCATGAAAGGTCAGCGTACCCTTGCCTATATCGTACTAATCATCATTTCCTTCTTCTGCCTCTTCTGGTTTTATGTACTGTTTATCAATGCCACCAGATCTAATGGCGCACTAAAAAAGGGATTCACAGCCATTCCCGGAGGACATCTCATTGAGAACTGGAAAAATCTTCTCGCAGGAACACTCCCTGTATGGAATGGTATGTTCAACAGTATTTTCATTGCTACCTGCTCAGCTGTTTTATGCACCTATTTTTCAACAATGACAGCTTACGCTATCCATGCATACAATTTTAAAGCAAAAAAATTTATGTTTACTTTTATCCTTGCAGTCATGATGATCCCAACTCAGGTAACTGCTCTTGGATTCCTTCAGCTGTTGGGAAAAATAGGTCTGGACGACTCCTTTGTCCCACTGATCGTTCCAAGTATTGCTGCTCCTGTTACTTTCTTCTATATGAAACAGTACATGGAAAGCAACCTTCCTCTGGAACTTGTGGAAGCAGCACGTATTGACGGTTCCGGTGAATTTAATACCTTTAACAAAATCGTATTCCCGCTTATGAAACCGGCTATCGCTGTGCAGGCAATTTTTACCTTTGTACAGAGCTGGAATAATTACTTCATTCCGGCGCTGGTCCTTCACTCAGATAAAAAGAAAACACTTCCCGTACTGATTGCACAGCTTCGAAGTGCAGACTTCCTGAAGTTTGACATGGGACAGGTGTATGTAATGATCGCCTTTTCCATCTTCCCGGTCATCATTGTTTACATTCTTCTTTCCAGATTCATTGTAGAAGGTGTTTCCGCAGGTGCGGTTAAGGGTTAGATGCTGATACAACAAAAGCTGTCTGTTCCGGATGCAAATACATCCGGAATCCAGACAGCTTTTTAATTATTTGCAGTACTGTTCTGTAATGATGTTACTATTTACAGCTCAGAGTTTTATTTTCTTAGATCTCAGCCAGTTTCAGCAGATCCGGGATCTTGGATTCCCAGCCAAGTGCCATGATATGTACACCCTGACAGTATGGCTTGCACTCTTTGATAATACGTGCAGCGATCTCAACACCTGTGATACCTGCTTTTGTCTTTTCTTTGTCTGCTTTCAGTTCCTCGAGCATTTCGTCCGGAACATGAATGCCGGCAACGTTGTTGTTCATGAATTTAGCCATTCCAGCGGACTTCGGAATGATGATACCAACCTGTACAGGTTTTCCGAACTGTTTTGCTTTTTCCATGAATTTGATGAATTTCTCCGGTTCAAATACTGCCTGTGTCTGGAAGTATTCTGCACCTGCTGCTACTTTTCTTTCCATTTTTGCAAGCTGTGCGTCAACGGAATCGCTGCATGGAGATACAACAGCACCCTTGGAGAATTTCGGAGGCTCACCAACCAGTTCATTTCCGCCAAGATCCACACCTGATTCCAGAAGCTTCACTGTGTGAAGAAGGGATACGGAGTCAAGATCGAATACAGGTTTTGCCTGTGGGTGGTCACCCATCTTTGTATGGTCACCTGTAAGGCAGAGGATGTTGTCAATGCCCAGCATTGCAGCGCTGAGAAGATCAGACTCCAGAGCGATACGGTTTCTGTCACGGCATGCAAGCTGGAAAATAGGATTCATGCCTGCATCCTTGAGAACCTTACACATTGCAAGAGATCCAAGACGCATAACAGAAGACTGGTTATCAGTTACGTTAACTGCATGAACATCCTTAAGGTATGTTTTTGCTTCTTCTACCAGCTCATCTACATGGATTCCTTTTGGCGGTCCTACTTCTGCAGAAACTACAAATTCACCACGGTCGAATAATTCTTTCATTTTCATTGTACATTGCTCCAATCATTATAATCTATTTTAATTCATCGTCTGTTGCAAAGTTATGAATCTGTGTCGGACATTTCAGCGCGTCAAGGCGTCCGATTTCTTTCAGACGTCTGTAGATGCGTTCCCATCCACATTCCATCTCGCTGTCCACTTCACATTTACCGTTCTTGGAACCACCGCACTGGCCGTTCACAAGGCTCTTTGAACATGCTGTGATCGGGCAGATTCCGCCTGTCAGGTTCAGGTAGCATTCACCGCACTGGTCACATTTGTACTCTAACGGTGTCACGCCCTGGAAACCTGGTACCGGGTATGTATCGCAGGCTGCACAGACCATCTTGTCTTCCAGATATTCTGAAACGGTCTGTACACCAACACCGCAGGAGAATACCAGAACCAGATCTGCTTCCTGGATCTTGCTCATATGTTTCTTAAGACGTAATTCCATATTTTCCGGATTACAGATGTAATCAGTTGTCATGATTCCTGTCACATTTCCTTCAGCTGCAAGTTCCTTCTGAAGTTGGGCAGCTTCTTTTCCGGAAAACGAACTTCTTTACATCCATGACAGTTGATAATGAAAACTTTCTTTCCGGCTGTCAGTGATGTAATCGCTTCTTTTGCTTTTAACTGGGTAATCAACATATTACTTCATCCCCCTTACTGCATTTTTTCCGGCTTTGATACTGTTAATGATCGGAATCTTGGAAGAACAGATATACTGACAGCATCTGCACTCAACACAATCCATAACGTTCATGTCTTTCATGCCCTGCCAGTTCTCGTCTTTCGCATATTTCACGAAATACAGAGGTGAAAGTTCCATCGGACATACATCTACACAGCGTCCGCACTTGATACACGGCTGTTCTTTTGTCTCATCCGGTTCAACGGCAATGATACCATTGGAGCCTTTCATCATCGGTACATCCAGTGTGTTCAGAGGGAATCCCATCATTGGTCCGCCCATCTTAACCAGAACATCGTCATCTGTAAATCCGCCGCAGTAATCGATCAGCTCTCTTACGCTTGTACCTATCTTGATAACAAAGTTTCCAGGATTCTTGATCTTCTCGCCTGTTACTGTAGCAACACGCTCAACCAGAGGCATTCCTGTCTGGATCGCATCGGAGATTGCTTTTACTGTACTGATATTATCTACAACAACGCCGACATCTGCCGGAAGACCGCCGCTTGGAACAATTCTTCCCATAACGCGCTTAATGAGAGTTTTCTCAGCACCCTGCGGGTATTTGGTTCTTGCAACAAATACTTCCATGTTTCCGATATCAGCAACTTTTTTCTGCATTAATTCAATGGCATCCGGCTTATTATCCTCGATAACGATGATACCCTTCTCAGCACCTGTTGTCTTAAGGACTGCTTTCAGACCAAAAATAATGTCATCTGCATACTCAAGGAGTACTCTGTGGTCTGCTGTTAACAGAGGCTCACATTCACATCCGTTGAGAAGGATGGTATCTACCGGTTTTGCAGGTTTAAGTTTGACACAGGTCGGGAAACCTGCACCGCCCATACCAACGATTCCGGCTTCACGATGATATCAATGATCTCATCCGGAGTAAGATTGTCAAGATCACCATGTGGCTGTACGGATTCGTGCAGAGTATTTTTTCCATCCGATTCAATGACAACAGCCATCACTTCGCTTCCACGTGTGCCATGCATACGCGGTTCAACAGCAACTACGGTTCCGCTTACGCTGGAATGTACCGGAGCACTGATAAATCCGGCAGCTTCACCGATCTTCTGACCAACTTTTACAGTGTCACCAACCTGAACGATCGGATTAGCCGGTGCGCCCAGATGCTGTGACATGGAGATTACAACTGTCTTCGGATCCGGGAATTTCTTCAGAGCGATATGCTCACTGAATTCCTTGCGTTCTGACGGATGAACACCGCCGTAATATCCGTCCAGTCTGTCTTCTCTGATGGACTTCACATAGTCGTTGATCACTTTGAAATTAACTTTGGAGAAATCACGAACCTGTACAGGCTGATTTAAGAATTCTTCCAGACGTCCCTGTTTTGCGAGTCTCTGGTAAATCTTCTCCCATGCACAGTCTTTATTCGGATCTACTTCGCATTTTCCATTCTTTGCTCCACCGCACTGTCCATTGACAAGACTCTTTGAACAGTCAACGATCGGACAGACACCTCCGGTAATGTTCAGATAACACTGCGCACATGCGTCACAGCTCTTCTTGGTAAGTGCCATGCCATGATGACCTCTGTAGTTAAGGGTGTTGCTTGCAGCAACTACCGGCTTACCTGCCAGATCCGCAACGGTCTGAATACCAAGGCCACAGGAAATTACTACTACATTCTCTGTACCTTCCGGAATCAGATCCTGTAATTTTCTTTCTGTGTGCATCTTGTTGCATAAGAAATCAAATTTCGCACTGCCTGTAACGTTCTTTCCCTGATCTGCAGCGAATTTCAGGAATTCGTCACAATCCGGTTCGTCAACAGTTTCAAATTCTTTGAAACATTTGTTGCAGGCAATCACAAACAGGTTGTCCTTACCGTCAAGCACTGATGCAAGTTCATCATTGCTTTTCAGTTTGTACTTAGTATAGTTTTCCAATTGCTCACCTTCCTTATGATAAAATAGTAAAAATTATATCCTTATGGTATCTGCTCTTATACGTTCCCTCCATCTCTCTGCACTCAAAAAAAGGGCCAATAAAACCAGATAAATAAGTTCAATATATATTCCTTAATAAATGTATCACAAAATGCTCATTTTATCCAGTTTTATTGGCAAATTTTATAAATTTCTTCTATGGTTTCATCCTAAATTTCTATAAAGTATGGATATTTGTGCTGAATGGGGCAGGAATGATTTTTATTTCCGGTCAGAGGTAAGACATACAGGTACCGGATCTCGGATTTCCATTCTGTCAGGTTCTACCAGGCAGTCATAAGCCAGAATATGCACTCCTGCCTTTTTCGTCTCCTGCAGGGTTTCTCCAAATTCCCGATGAGTCTCCCAGTTGGGCTCAAACCTGTCAACTCCCTTCATCTGGATCACCAGAAGCAGATAAGCTTCGTATCCTTCCTGCATACAATGGATCAGCTCCTTCAGATGCTTCACACCTCTTTCTGTCGGTGCATCCGGGAAACGTGCTATATTGTCAGATTCCAGAGTGACACCTTTTACTTCTATAAAAGCCTTACGTTTCTCTGAGCAGACATAAAGATCAAATCTGGAATTTCCATAAGTCTTCTCAGGCGTTACCTGAACCTTCCGGAAAAGATGTCCTGCCTTTACCCACTCCAGTGCTGCCTTATTGGGAATCTGAGAGTCCATATTGATCAGACCCCTGCCCTTTTTATTTACGCAGATCAGATCATAGGCTGTCTTTCTCGCCGGATTGCTGCTCTTTTCCAGAAAGACCTGTACCCCCGGAATCAGAAGCTCTCTGCACCTGCCTGTATTCTTTACATGAACCGTTTCCACCTGTCCATTGATCTCCACATGTGCAATAAAACGATTGGGGCGGTCTATGAAACGGCCCTCTGTGATGTGTTCGTACTTCATATTTTCTGATTGACCACGCTTTCTATTTTTTCTTTGTTCTTTTTTACACACTGTATATACCATAGCATGTTTTCCTCATATCTACAACATTCTCACCTTGGGAAACTATTCTCCAGGCAAAGTGCCCCCCACCCGACTTCTTCATTCGGATACGTTTCATACCCCGACAGTGGTCTGGCGCCTCTTCGGAAATAGGCTTTTACTTTTTCACCATAGAGGTAGGGATCGTTTCCATTTACAATCCCCCATTGCATTAACAATGCTGCGGCTCCACTGACAAAGGGTGCTGCAAAGGAAGTCCCTGTTACTATTCTGTAACCGCCACCAGGTACAGGAGCAACTATGTTCACTCCAGGTGCCACCAGATCCGGTTTCAGATATGGCAGCATCCTGCTGCCCCTTCCGGAAAAGTCCGCATAGGAGTCAACCAGCGAATCATATGCTCCAACTGCAATAATCCGCCGGGCTGTAGCGGGTATGGTCAAAGTCCCATATGCCTTGGTTCATAAAACCCAGTTCCTCTGTTCAGGGTATTTCCACCTGGCAGCCACAGGTAATATTCCCCTCCTCTGACCCTTTTTCCACTTAGGATGATTTTCCAGTCTCCACTGTCCACATAAGTTTCCACAGGAAGGAAATCTATGTAGATTTCCTGTGTCAGATGATAGGGTCCAGGTTTGCCATAATAGATTAAAAGCTCTGTATTTCCCAATCTGTACCTCTGAGGACCAAGCTTTTCATCTAAGGGGCCGATCCGGTTTCCGGATGGATTTTCAATATAAATACTCATCTCATCCTCATAGGATTTCCAGATCTGCACATTTAATGTTGGTTCTCTGCTGCTCACAGACAATTCTATTTGTCTGGTCTGTCCCTGTTTCAGGATCCCTCCCTCATGCAGAGGCTGATTGCCATTGTTTCCTGTACCTGTACAGATGACCAGACGTCCTATGGAAGAAACCATATCTATATATGTTTCAAGGAGGGAATCCCCTTTGTGTGACCATTATAACTAAGGGATTTTTCATCTACTACCATAAACATAAATTATAAGACTGATATACCGCAAATCTTTGCAGAATATCAGTCTTCCCATGTAAATATATTCCTACCAATCAATAATCTCAAACATTTCCCTTATATTTGATCCCCTTTTATTTTCATTATCCCAAATCACGTCCGTCTTTGTTATTCGAATATCAAAATTTGACTTATTAATATTATAACTGTTTTTAACAATATATTCTTTTAACCTGTCCAACATAATGTTATATGAATTTCCTTTTGTATTAAGATATTCATAAACGTCTTTTTTAGCCTTAAAATTATCAATATTTTTAAATCCCAACGTCTGCTCTATAAATTTTTTTACATCCTGTCCTTGATATTCAAGGATATGCAAACACGCAATATACTCGAAATCAGGGTTATCTAATATAAGAAAATGAGGAATCCTTTTATTACTATTTTGCAACTTACAGTATTCTATTATTTCTTTTAGCTTTGCCAACTCTCCTGGGTGTTTTTTTACACGATCATAATCAATAACAATAAATTTCGCCAAACAATTATTATTAGCTTCTTTTTTTATCACTTCTAAAAAGTTCGAATACCCGCCACCATGCATATTAATTGGTTTAAGTGCTAGTTCTACGCCTTGATTTAATCGCATTGTATCAATATAATTGTACTCTGTATCGCCCTCACAGAATACAATAAATTTTTTTCTTAGCTTTCTTTTTTCCCTACTCAAACGCAGTGCCTCCTAAAATCCCCTTCATATAAAATTCATATATCTTTGTTGTTTCATATCTTATCTCTGGAAAATCTGCCAAAGAATACAATTCAGAATTAAGGGTATCCCGATTTTTTGTCACGAAATAAATTTGTTCTTTCATATAATTCTTTAAATCCAAATGTAAGATATTATGACTTGAAAAAATGAACTGTCCCCGGTGCTTGTTTCCATTAATAAATGCAACAATTCTCTCAGCCAAAATAGGATTGATAACCCGATCCATTTCATCTGCAAAAACTGTTTTATCCTCATATACAACCCTAAAAAGTTGAACTGCCCATGCAAAAAATTCTCCAACTCCTCCAGAATCCATGCCAAGTTCTCTTGAAAAATATTTTCCATTTTTCATTTTTCTAACAACTTTGGTTTTTCTAAAAGGTTTTTCATCGTCAATTTCAATATTGCAAATACTGTAGTCTACCATTCTCAATATATCTAAGAAGCGATTATCTTTTATGATTCTCAAATCGTCATCTTGCGTTTGGAGGTTCTTGTAAAGATAGTAGTTAAAATTTTTACTTTCTACTATCAATTCTTCGTTCATCCAATTAACAAACTCGATTGCATACATGTCTCCCAAAATAGCCAGTTTAGATACAAAAAGGCCTAATTCTCCTTTGTTAAAAAAAGACTGATCCAAAATTTTTTAACGTTTTCATCGCAATTATCCATATTTAAATCATATGAAGCCGCAATAGATTTTTTTTCTTCCATTCTATTTAACTGTTCTCTTTTTACATGAATAACCACTTTTTCCTGATTACTTTTTTTTTTGCTTCTATAAGTAAGTTTCTCTTCTACAATACAAAATTCATCAATTTGTAGATTATAATGATATATTAGTTCACTTTTTTCCGATAATACAAATATCAAATTCTTGCTTTGTATTGCTTTGAGCAGGACACTCTGATTTTAAGTTATTAACGTTAATTAACGGACGATATGAATGCTTTGCTTTAGTATCTTCAAACATACTTTTTAAATATGAAAGACTATTAATAAAATTAGTTTTTCCTCCTGCATTTTCACCAATTACAACTGCTACTTTCAATACATCATACCCTGCATCTGTTACTACATAATTATCTGGAAAACGATTTTTCACCTTATT
>ENA-OQCS01000936-OQCS01000936.1-human-gut-metagenome-genome-assembly--contig:-NODE-936-length-15792-cov-2.208299_pt1 | contig 15792 bp, 22 predicted proteins | sample MGYA00242757_ERZ504575 | MGnify/ENA primary metagenome ERZ504575 (study PRJEB26092, sample SAMD00036297) | human gut metagenome | host: Homo sapiens | study: EMG produced TPA metagenomics assembly of...
GTGTATGCTTCTGCGGATTACTTACAGACTTCGGATAAGCCTGTACATCGTACATCCAGCCCTGCTCCTGATCTGCAAAAGGAACGGAGATCAGCATCGGTGAAACCATAACACTGCTGTTTCCATCGGTATGAGGGCTACCCTATGAATATTGCAGAATGTTTCTCTTTGGGAGTTCCGGTCGTATCAACAAGTATTGGAAATGCTGGCGACTTAGTTTCAAAATCAAATGCAGGAACTCTATTTGATTTTGAAGTCAAGGGCTCTTTTAGGAAAGCGTTGGATGCAGTTTGTGAACAACGAACGAAATTTTCGTTTAATGCTTATAACTATTACTTGTGCAACCAGACACCTGCTTCAAACTATGAAAGACTAAATAAATATATGATACATTGTAACAAACTAAAGAATATTCCTACACGCGTAAATATAATCGGTGTGCCGATTTCAGTAGTGAATATGGAGAGTTGTATTTCCTTTTTATTCTCCAATTGGGATGCTGTACATGGAAATTACGTCTGTGTTTCCAATGTGCATACGACAGTTATGGCACATGATAATCCCCAATATTATAAGGTGCAAGCGGAGTCTTTGCTGTCTGTGCCAGACGGGAAACCACTTTCTGTAATTGGAAGAAAGAAATTTCCACAGATGAATCGTGTCACCGGACCGGATTTGATGCGAAGGCTTTTTGAAGAGTCGAAAGAAAAGAAAATCCGACATTACTTTTATGGAACAACGCAAGAAAATATAAATGCGCTTCTTGAGAAAATCAAAAAGGAGTATCCATGGGTTGAAGTAGTCGGATGTGAGCCTTCCGTGTTTCGTCCGCTCAGTGAAGAAGAGGAGAATGCACTCATAGCGCGAATAAATCAAACCAATCCAGATATTGTTTGGGTCGCCTTGGGTGCTCCACGCCAAGAAGAGTTCTGCTATAAAATGCAAGGGAAAATCAACGGCCTTATGATTGGCGTTGGTGGAGCATTTAATGTCGTCTCTGGCGTAATTGATGAAGCACCTCAATGGATGCAGGATATTAGCATGGAATGGTTTTATCGCTTCATGAAGGAACCCAAAAGATTATTTAGAAGATATTTGGTGACCAATTCTAAGTTTATATGGTTATCGCTACTAAATGAACACACAAAAATTCGATGATTAGAAATTTCTGTAAATATGAAACAACTTAAAGTGAAAATCCATACACATCCAATATATATTTTCTGGATGCTAAAAATAATATTTGATATGTTTTATCAGCTAAAAATGCTGACTGTTATAATAACGGCTTTTGCCATTCTATTGCTTATAATTGCAATAACAAAAAGATTCCCTCTGAAACCTTGTATCAGTGATACAATCGTTATTTTGATTGCGTTGATGTTTACGGGATCATGGCTTAAATCACCAGAACTATATCTTGATTATTTGAAAATAATTTCTTCGCTGCTTTTATACTTTTTAGGCAGATTCTATGTAAAAGATATTGATACGGTTTGGGAGAGCTTAACATCATCGCTTCTTTTTGCTCTAGTTATAAATCTTATTGTTTGCCTCGCCGGAAAAGGAACAATAGTATGGGGGTCAGCTGTCACATATAGAGGAATGTATTTTTTCAAAACGGATTTTGCTGTCATGCTCTGCTACTTTCTAATCACATGGATTTATAACAAAAAGATGGAAAATCAGATTTTATTCCTCTGCTATCGCAGTGGTACTAATTGTACTTTGTAACGCACGAATTATTTATCTATGCACTATCGTCGCCTTATTTATTTTCTTTCAGTATAGAAAAAATAAAAATCATTTCATTCAAAAATGTTTTGATGCTTGGGTGTGCGTTTTTAGTTTGCTATTATATGCTCTTCGCTTTGTTTCAAACACCAAATTTTTTCAGGATAGAGGACTACTCAGCTTGCATTTCGATAAATTATCAGATTTGATGAATGCAAGCAATACTCAGGGCAGAAATGAAATCTGGACATTGTTACTAACAGCATTTAACAGACAAATATTTTTACGAAAATATTTGGAGCAGCAATGAACTTCAATCAAATATTTGGATATTCAGGATTGAATGAGCATAACACATATGTAAAAGTTCTTATAAATACGGGATATTGCGGATTGGTATTGTTTGCATTGCTTTTTTATCGCAATTAAAGAAATAAATGATACACCTGATAGAAAACTTAGCTGCTATACATTATCTGTTTTAATGGTATTTTTGATAGTCGGTTTTTCAGTTCCTACCATTCTATATACAAACTGTTCTTGGATACCATTATTTATGATTGGTGGTTGCATATCCTCCGCACAAGAAAATTATAATGTAGAGGTAGTTGAAACGTGAAAAGCAATGTAATAAAAAATACTATGATGCTCTATGGTATGTCAATCGCCAAAATCGTATTTCCCCCTTTTGACATTGCCGTATCTGACCCGTGTGCTTTCTGTAGAAAGCTACGGCGTGGTTTCGTATGTAAAAGCTGTAATGCAGTATATGCAGTTGGTTGTAGATTTTGGCTTTATGCTGTCCGGCACAAAGGATATTGTAAACGCGAAGAACGACCACGAAAAATTGGAAAAAGAAGTTGGTGACATTCTCCTTGCCCGCGTTTTGTTGGCTGCTGCGGCTTTTGTTGCCCTGCTGGGAATGATTGCGGTGATTCCCCTGCTGCGCGCAACATCGGATATACGCTGTTGGCATTTGTGACAGTGTTTTTGTCGGTGTTTTTGTTTGATTATTTCTTCCGAGGTATCGAAAAAATGCAGGTCATCACGCTGCGCTTTGTCACTATGCGCGGCATCGCAACAGCATTGACTTTTGTTTTTGTCCACTCTGATAAGGACATTTTGTTTGTCCCCTTACTGGATGCAGTTGGTTCGCTGGTGGCTGTTATCCTTGTGTTTGTTGAACTGAAGAAAGAAAACATTAAGATTCACTTTTCCGGTGTAAGTACAGCGTGGAAAAAGCTAAAAAATTCGTTTGTCTATTTTGCATCCAACATGGCAACAACTGCATTTGGTGCATTGAATACGCTGCTGATTGGCGCATTCCTTCCAGCAACGGAAGTTGCATATTGGAGTGTCTGTATGCAGCTAATTGGCGCGGTGCAGACGATGTATACCCCTATTACGGATGGCATTTACCCAGAGATGATCAAGACAAAAAGCTGGAAGTTTATCAAGCGGCTTCTGATGATTTTTATGCCCATTGTATTCGCGGGCAGTGCGTTTTCAATTGCGGTAGCTCCGTATGCACTTCAGATTGTTGGCGGTGAGCAGTATGTTGCAGCGACTTCCCTGTTCCGTGCATTGGTGCCAGTACTGATTTTCAGTTTCCCGGGAATCGTGCTGGGCTGGCCGACATTGGGCGCACTGGACAAGGCCGCACAGGTGACAAAGACAACAATTCTGTCTGCCGTTGTTCAGGTGGCAAGCCTGCTATTGCTGATTGCAACGGGGCATTTTACCGTGATGTGGATCGCGATATTCCGCTGTGTAACGGAGTTTGTCCTTATGGCAAGCCGCGGATGGTATTGTTGGAAATATAGAAAAGAGTTTTACTAAGCCAATATGGGAAGTAACAGGAGGATATCGTGACGGAAGTAGAGGAAAAGAATGCAAAAGAAACCGATAAAGTAGAATCGGCATTACAAAGAGCGATTCATATAACAAAATTGCTTATTATATGGGCGGCTCGCTCATTCTTGTATTCAGGATGCACATTTTGTGTGTTTCTTGTTTTTCATTTTGTTTACGGAAAAGCTTCCAGCAATGAACTTGTCGAAGTTGGAGCACTTGTATGTGGAATAGTATGGCCGACATTGTTTGAAAACAATCAGGTCGATAAAATTCACGGATTTTTGAAAGGATGGCTTTTGGTTTCATTCTTTATTTTCGCTATAAATTATATAGTAGTGTACCGTAGTGCATTTATTGGTGTTCCATTGTCAGATAGAGAGGAAACCTCATGTGCTTTTTTGCTTCTTGCATTTGGGATATTATCCTGGATTTTATGTGCGGCAGTTTCGATTTATAAGGAGGTGCGCTCCGTATGTTGATTGAAAAAGTTATTACAAACTTTTCTGATGTAAGCCTCTGGGCAATAGCACTTGTAGTTGGGTATGTCCTAATTGGTGCGATTTTGCTATTAAGATTGGCATGGAAAAGAAAACATACCAAGATGGAGAATGTCACTCAAAACACACCCATTGAACAAAGTAAAGAAATATACAGAGAGAGTCAAAATGACACAAAATCTGAAAATTCAGACGCCACAAAATATCTACCTGTCCCACAAGAACACGTTAGCATAATTGAGCAAAAAGATTTCTCACATTTTTATATCACTCTCGAGCATCATCTTAAAGCTCCGTCAAAATTTCTAGATACCCTAAAAGAATTTGTGTGAAGAGCCGAATATTTCTACCGGTATGGTTGCTACACCTGAAATGTTTTTCTCCAGTCAAGAATTTTATGGAAGTTGTTATGACAATCTTGCACATGTCGAAAAGAAGCAAAATAGCGTTGTTAAACTCCGTCAGGGCACACTTATAAATTTAAACGGAAAAATCTACCGAGTTCGAAAAATTGAGATTCAAAATAAGGCCACGTCATCAAGCGTTCGCTTAGATTTAGAAAAACTATCGGTTAGCAACTATTCGCTAGAGAAAAGAGATAACCATTATGCAAGACTTAGAAGGTTAAATAGTTGATTGCTATTAAGGAGAATCATATGAAACAACTTAACGAAGAAGAAGTAAAAATCTATCAGCTTGGCATTTTAAATACCGTTGCTGATTTTTGCGAGAAAAACCAAATTCGGTATTGGCTCGATTCTGGAACATTACTTGGCGCAATTCGCCACAAAGGGTATATTCCTTGGGATGATGATATTGATATTGGAATGTTGCGGCCAGATTTTGACCGATTTATGAATATTTTTAATCAAGCGAATGGTCGCTATAAATTTATTTGTCGGGAGCTTGGCAATAGTTTCTATTACCCCTATGGAAAAGTGCTGGACACGGAAACTGTTTTGTATGAACCAGATGAAAACGGCATGAAGATCAGTGTGAATATTGACGTTTTTGTCTATGACAATGCTCCTGAAAGCAACCAAAAAGTTGCAGAAATGTACAAACTAAGAGATTGGTATACAAAATTAAATGCTGTTCAAAATGGTGTTGTTGGAACGCATGGAATAATAAAAGACATTGTGAAAACGATTGGCTTTAAAGTTCTGAAAATTTTTCCGAATGGATACTTTTCCAAAAAGATTGTTGATAATTCGAAAAAATACGCTGATACGAATGCATCGGCAGTCGGAAACTTTACTTCTGTTTCCAGAATCGTTTGCGAAAAGGATATTTTTTCTTCTTTCATAAAGGTTTCTTTTGAGGGAAGAGAGTACAATGCACCGGTTGGATATGATAAGTGGCTGACCGCATTTTACGGCGACTATATGCAGCTTCCTCCCGAAGAGAAAAGAGTATCCCATCATATGTATAAAGCATACCAGAAGTAAAAGTGCAGTGGGTGTAAGAGAATGTCAGACTATATATTCCTATTCGATATGGATTCAACTATTACACGCAAGGAAGTTTTACCGGAGGTCTCTAAGAGAATTGGAAAACTAGATGAGATGCGCCGGTTAACAGAGGCAACCATGCGTGGCGAAATTCCATTTCGGACAAGCTTTTTAAACCGTGTAAAAATACTGAGTGATATTTCCGTGAGCGAAGTCAATCAGGTCGTTTCAGAAATTCCGCTGAATCCATATATCGCTGATTTATTGAGAATAATCGAGATCGTTGTTATGTTGTTACCGGAAATTTGGATGTTTGGATCAGCGGCTTAATGAAAAAGTTGAAAATGGAAAACCATTGTTACTGCTCAAAAGCGGATGTCGAAAATGACCGAATTTCTAAAGTTGTAAGCGTGGCTGATAAAGAACTGATGGTACGACAATTTGTTCAGCCAATGGTTGTTGTGGGCGATGGTGACAACGATTCCGGTATGGCGCGCATGGCCGATATTGCGGTTGGTTTCGGTGGCGTAAGACCCATTGCGCAGTCGCTTCTCAGAAACTCTGATTTCGCATTTTACGATGATAAAAGATGTGCAGATTTTCTGTGGCAACTGTTGTAAAGGGGGATGACCATGATTAAAAAGACGGATGTTACCGTTATCATCTGCTGTGCGGGAATGGTACAAGACTTGGCATTGGAACAACAAAGGCTCTTGTTGACATTGGCGGTGAGCCGCTTATTATCCGTCAGCTCAAACTTCTGGATGCGTTTGATGATATAAGAGTTGTTGTTGGTTTTGATGCAGAGCGCGTCATCAGCGTAGTAAAAGAATATCGCAAGGATATTATGTTTGTCTGCAATTACGAGTATGAGCATAATGGTCCCGCTGATAGCTTGAAAAAGGCCGTATTAGGGTCTCGTGAATATGTTATCACCTTAGATGGTGATACGATTATGAATCCGGGAGACTTTAAGCGGTTCGTGGAATTTCCAAATGAATGTATTGCGGTGACAGAAAACGCGTCCGGTGAAACAATCAGTGCACTGGTACAAAACGGAATGGTTGAAGTTTTGTCTAAAAAGCCGGGAAATATGCAGTGGTCGGGTATTACAAAAGTGCAGGCGGATAAATTGAGAGGAACTTCTTCCCATGTGTATGAGGTACTTACACCATATCTTCCAATGACTGCTTTCCATTGCGCTTGAAAGAAATCAACACGCCGAAAGACTATGAAAATGCGATGGAATGGTTGTTGACGGAATGAGTGAGGAGTAAAACGATGAAAGATTTGGTAATTGGTGTTTTAGGCGGTATGGGAACATATGACACTATCAACCTTTTCAAGCAGTATGCAGAGGTTTTTCCAGCGGAGAAAGAATGGGAGAGGCCGCGTATTATCATTGATAACAGATGCACTATGCCAAGCCGTGTGCGGGCATTTCTTTATCATGAAAATGTCGAAAGATTGATTGACGAAATGGCTGACTCGATTGATGGGCTTTTGAAAATCGGGGGGTCAGCAAGGATCATTCTTGCTTGCAATACATCGCATCTTTTCCTGCCTCAAATTTATAAAAAAGTTCCGGAAGCAAAATCCGCTGTTATAAATATTATTCATTCCTGTGTAGAGCAAATCAGCAAAGATAATATAAAACAGGTTTTCCTGCTTGGTTCTGAAGGGACGATTGAATCCAAAGTATATCAAGAGGCACTTTCCGAAAAGGGAATTATTTGTAAAGTTCCTCAGAAAGAACAATATGTCCTTTTGCGAAATTGCATTGAGGCTGTGAAGCAAAATAAGTATTCGGACGAGGTAAAAAAGTCATTCCAAGAGCTTATGGATGAATATGATGTCCCGATTATTTTGGGCTGCACAGAGCTGCCGATTCTTTATGAAAAATATAAAGATGGTATCGATGTAACAGTATACGACCCTTTGCTGATTGCATTAAAAAACTGAAAGAAGAATGTGAAAATGAGTAAAATTCTAACCTTTGGAGTATATGATTACTTCATTTAGGACATTTGAGACTGTTCAAGCAGTGTAAAGCATATGCAGATTATTTAATTGTGGCTGTTCAAGACGGAAATTATATCAAAAATTTAAGCCGGACGCAAAGGTGCTTTATACAACCGAAGAACGGGTCGAAATGCTAGAAGCATTACGAATTGTTGATAAGTTGTAGTGTACGAGTCTGTCGATCCTAATTTTTAGGGACAATTGATTTTGATATTCTTGCGCTTGGCGAAGATCACCGTGGTGGACGTTTTGATGCTGTGGAGCAGTGGTGTGAAGATCACAACAAAAGAGTTGTTCGTTTAAAAAGAACAGAGGGAATTTGTTCTTCTGATATAAAGAAAACGCTTGAAGCAAAGTAAGAGAGGAAAATTAAAATGTCTGCATTTGATAACGCAACCCTTATGATCACTGGTGGTACTGGTTCTTTTGGTTCTACCGTTCTGAAGCATTTCTTGGATTCCGATTTGAAGGAGATCCGCATCTTCTCCCGTGACGAGAAGAAGCAGGACGATATGCGCCATGAGCTTCAGGCCAAGCACCCGGAGAACGCCAAAAAGGTGAAGTTCTACATCGGTGATGTCCGCAACCCCCAGTCCATCCGTGACGCAATGCCCGGTGTTGACTACATCTTCCACGCTGCCGCTTTGAAGCAGGTTCCCTCCTGCGAGTTCTTCCCCATGCAGGCCGTTCAGACCAACATCATCGGCACGGATAACGTGCTGCACGCCGCTATTGATGCCGGTGTAAAGCGAGTGGTTTGCCTGTCCACCGATAAGGCAGCTTACCCCATCAACGCAATGGGCATCTCCAAGCTATGATGGAGCACGTCATCTACGCCAATGCCGTGTGGCTGCTGAACGTGGCGGCACGACCATCTGCTGCACCCGTTACGGCAACGTTATGTGCAGCCGTGGCTCTGTCATTCCGCTGTTCATTGACCAGATCAAGGCTGGTAACCCCATCACCATTACCGACCCCCAACATGACCCGCTTTCTGATGAACCTAGACGAGGCTGTGGATCTGGTCTTGTTCGCTTTCCAACATGCAAATCCCGGTGATTTGTTCATCCAGAAGTCTGATGCTTCCACCATCGGCGATCTGGCTAAGGCCGTCCAGCAGCTGTTCGGTGACACCGGCACGAATATCATCGGCACCCGTCACGGCGAGAAGCTGTTTGAGACCCTGATGACCCGTGAGGAGCGTCTGCGTAGTCAGGATATGGGGCACTACTTCCGTGTTGCTGCGGATAACCGCGATCTGAACTACGATAAGTTCGTGGTGAAGGGCGAAGTACATACCATGGCAGACGAGTCCTACACCAGCCACAACACCGAGCGTCTGGACGTGGAAGGCACTGTGAAGAAGATTCTGACCACCGAGTATGTTCAGAATGCACTGAAGGGCATCCCGAATGTCTAAAGAAAAGCTGTTGCTGGTTGGTGCCGGGGGATTCGGGCGCATGGTAGCAGAGCAGGCAATGCTCCAATACGACTGTGCCTTTGTGGATGATGGACAACTTGTGGGCGTTGAGATCTGTGGCATTTCGGTGGTTGGCGGTCTTGCCGATCTGCCGGAGCTGCGAAAGGAATATAGCTTGCTGGTGGTGGGCATCGGCAACAACCAGTTCCGGGCACAGGTGTATGAGAAAGCAAATGCACTTGGCTATGGGTTCCCCAATATCGTTGCCCCCAGTGCCTACATCAGTCCATACGCCAAGTTGGGATGTGGTTGTGTGGTGCTGCAAAACGCTGTGTCCAGAACGGTGCATCTGTTGGTAACGGCGTCTGTTGAACGCCGGAACAGAAGTCCACTGTGATGCAGCGGTAGGAGACTACGCCCTTATCTACACCAACAGTGTGATCCGCACCGGTGCGACTGTGGGCAGCCTTACCCGCATCGGCAGCAATGTTACCGTCTGCAACCATGCAGTCGTGCCGGACGTGCAGATATTCCGGACTGCACCGCAGTACATTCAGAGGTGAAACAATGAACATTCTAGTCACAGGTGCCAAGGGCATGGTGGGAACCGCCCTGTGCAACAACCTGAAAAACATCCGGGACGGCAAGAACAAGACCCGCCCGGCATTGCATATTGAAGAAATCTACGAATATGATTTGGATTCCACACCGGAAGAGCTGGACGAGTACTGCCAGAAGGCGGACTTTGTGTTCAATCTGGCAGGCGTGAATCGTCCGGAGAACCCGGAAGATTTCATGAAGGGCAACTTCGGTTTTGCTTCTGATCTGCTGAACTGCCTGAAAAAGCACAACAACAAGGCAACCATCATGCTGTCCTCTTCCATTCAAGCCACGCTGGCTGGTCGCTTCGGCAACAGCGAGTACGGACGCAGCAAAAAGGCTGGCGAGGAACTGTTCTTCCAGTATGCTCAGGAGACCGGGGCAAAGGTGGCCGTCTACCGCTTCGTGAATCTAATGGGACATAGCCGCCCCAAGTACAACAGTGCCGTCAGCACCTTCTGCTGGGCGGTTGCCAATGACGAGCCTTTCACCGTCAACGACCGCAGTACCGAGTTAGAACTGCTGTACATCGATGATCTGGTAGAAGGAATGTTCGACCTGCTGGAGGGCAAGGAGCAACACTGTGAATTTGACGGTGTGGAGACCGTTCTGAAAGCAGATGGTCGCTACTGCTGCGTCCCCGTGACCCACAAGGTCACGCTGGGCGAGATTGTAGACTTGCTGCAGGAGTTCAAAGCACAGCCCACCACCTGATGATGCCGAAAATGCCGGACGGCTCTTTTGCCAAGAAGCTGTACTCCCTGTATCTGACTATCTGCCACCGACAAGTTTAAGTATGCCCTGAAGATGAATGTGGACAACCGTGGCTCTTTCACCGAGCTGGTGCACACCGCCGACTGCGGACAGGTGAGCATCAACATCTCGAAGCCCGGTATTACCAAAGGCCAGCACTGGCACAACTCCAAGTGGGAGCTGTTCATTGTGGTGGCTGGGCACGGTTTGATTCAGGAACGGAACATCAACACTGGAGAAACAGTGGAGTTTGAGGTTTCCGGGGACAAAATTGAGGCTGTCCACATGATTCCCGGCTGGACGCACAACATCATCAACCTGTCGGAAACGGAGAATCTGGTGACGGTGATGACCTGTAACGAGATTTTCAACCCGAACCGTCCGGACACCTTCTTCGAGCCGGTGTAAGAGTAGCTACTGGTTGACGTTAGGAGAATTTTATGGAACACAATTTTACATGGAAAAATGATGGGCGCACCAAGGTCATGATTGGCTGCGGCACCCGTCCGGAGATTATTCGTCTTGCAGCTGTTATCAAGCGCTGCCGGGAATATTTTGACTGCTGCGTAGTGTACTACAACCAGAACTGGGACAGAAACCTCTCCACCGTGTTCTGGGAGGATTTCGAACTGAAGAACACCTTCGGGGAATATGGCCCGGACATTCTTGTGCCTGTGGTTGGCGAGAATCTAGGCGTGACCTGCGGTAACATTCTGGGACGTAGCTATGAGCTGCTCAGCAAATTGCAGCCGGAGGGCTATCTGGTGCTGGGCGATACCAACTCCTGCCTGTCTGCCATCTCTGCGAAGCGGCTACACATTCCTCTGTTTCACATGGAGCCGGCAACCGCTGCAAGGATGAGTGCCTGCCTGAGGAGACTAATCGCCGCATCGTGGATGTGATTTCTGACGTGAATATGTGCTATTCCGAGTTTGCCCGGAAGTATCTGGCGGACACCGGACTGCCCAAGGAACGCACCTACCAGACCGGCTCTCCCATGGCGGAAGTCCTGCACATGAATCTGGAGAAGATCCAGAAAAGCGACGTGCTGGAGCGTCTGGGACTGGAGAAGGACAAGTACATTCTGCTGTCTGCCCACCGTGAGGAGAACATCGACTCTGAAAAGAACTTCCTGAGTCTGTTCACTGCCATCAATGCGCTGGCAGAGAAGTATGATATGCCCATTCTCTACTCCTGCCATCCCCGCAGCAAGCACCGTCTGGAACAGAGCGGCTTCCAGCTTGACCCTCGTGTCCGGGTCAACGAGCCGCTGGGCTTCAACGACTACAACAAGCTGCAGATGAACGCGCTGGCAATCGTCTCCGACTCCGGCACTCTGCCAGAGGAGAGCAGCTTCTATCTGTCCATCGGTCACCCCATCGCCGCCGTGTGCATCCGTACCAGTACGGAACGTCCCGAGGCACTGGAAGCCGGCGACTTCATTCTGGCTGGTATTACCACCCGGGAGCTGCTCAACGCCACCGATATGGCCATTGAGATGAAGCAGAAGGGTGTTCTGGGAAAGCCCTGCCCCGACTATGTGGACGAAACCGTGTCTATGAAGGTGGTTCGCATCATTCAGGCTATGTGAATGTGGTCAATAAGATGGTGTGGAGAAAATACTAATTATCCGCACAACAGTCATGTGAAAGCATGGCTGTGCTGCTCAAATATGCTACCTCTCCGTGGTGAGCAGCAGGCAACGGATTATAATCCGGCTAAAGCATATATTCGTTAAATCGCTCTTTGGATGAGGAAACAATTACATAATGGGAAAGTATTTTGGAACCGATGGCTTCCGTGGTGAAGCTGGTATTGATCTGACTGCGACCACGCCTACAAGGTTGGCCGTTTTCTGGGCTGGTATTATAACGCTCTGCGTGAGCGTAACGGCAACAACGAGCCCGCCCGTATCGTTATCGGCAAGGACACCCGCCGCAGCTCCTATATGTTCGAGTACAGTCTGGTTGCAGGTCTGACCGCCTCTGGCGCAGATGCCTACCTGCTGCACGTTACCACTACGCCCTCCGTGGCTTATATTGCCCGCGTGGACGACTTTGACTGCGGCATCATGATCTCTGCCAGTCACAACCCGTATTATGATAACGGCATCAAGCTGATCGACTGCTACGGTGAGAAGATGCCCGAGGAGACCCTGCTTCTGGTGGAAGATTACATCGACGGCAAACTCCATGTATTCGATAAGGACTGGCCGGAGCTGCCCTTTGCGCACCGTGAACACATCGGCTGCACGGTGGACTATGTGGCAGGCCGTAACCGTTATATGGGCTATCTGATCTCTCTGGGCATCTATTCCTTCAAGGGCGTGAAGGTTGGTCTGGATTGCGCCAACGGTGCAAGCTGGAATATCGCTAAGTCTGTTTTTGATGCTCTGGGCGCAGATACCTACGTCATTAACAACAAGCCGAACGGCCTGAACATCAACAACAACGCTGGCTCTACTCATATTGAGGGCCTGCAGAAGTTCGTGGTGGAGAACGGTCTGGATGTTGGCTTTGCCTTTGATGGTGATGCCGACCGCTGCCTGTGCGTGGACGAGAAGGGCAATGTCGTCACCGGTGACATATCCTGTACATCTACGGCTGCTACATGAAGGAGCACGGCGAACTGATGAACAACACCGTGGTCACCACGGTCATGTCCAACTTTGGCCTGTATAAGGCCTTTGACGAGCAGGGCATTGGTTACGCTAAGACCGCCGTGGGCGATAAGTACGTTTACGAGTACATGGCAAAGAACGGTTGCCGTATCGGTGGTGAACAGAGCGGCCATATCATCTTCTCCAAGTACGCTAGTACCGGTGACGGCATCCTGACCAGCCTGAAGATGATGGAAGTTATGCTGGCGAAGAAGATGCCTATGAGCAAGCTGGCTGAGCCCCTGAAGATCTACCCGCAGGTTCTGGAGAACGTCCGTGTGACTGATAAGAAAGCTGCACAGGATGACGAAGCAGTGCAGGCAGCAGTCAAGGCCGTAGCTGAGGCACTGGGCGATACTGGCCGTATCCTTGTCCGTGAATCTGGCACGGAACCTGTCGTGCGTGTGATGGTGGAGACTCCCGACCACGACACTTGCCAGAAGTATGTGTCTCAGGTCGTGGAAGTTATTAAAAATCAGGGCTATTGCAGCTAAATCATGCTCTGAAATATGCAGTGGGAGGAACGCTTATGCCTAATGTGTTTTTTGACAACCGTTTTCTTGATGGAAAATCACATAAAGAATATGTAGCTTTTGTAGATATAATGGGAACTCGCACACACATGAAAGCCGGTGTGGATGAGGCGGCTAACTTCATATTCAAACTCCATGCGGCAATTATTTCAGCATGGCGTGAAAAGAATTATGGTGGAGTATTTGTTTACCCTGTTATGGATGGTGCATATATTGCGACGAAAAGCAAAGGGGATATGATTAATATCTTGCTTCGTATTTATCGTGAACTTGCACAGCTTTTTATAAATGAACCAAATTCTTTACATAGATATATGATTCGAGGTTCTGTTGCATATGGGAGTGTGATTCATGGACATAACATTCCATACGAGGCATCAAAAGCATTTGAGAGTTATCTCGGCTATAAAGACCAGATCATGCTGGGTAGTGCAATGATTTTGGCATACGATGGAGAATCTAAAGCGGCACCATTTGGAATTCATATCGATGATTCTGCAATTAGACATATAAATACGGTCAATAGAGGTGAGTACGGTTCGTTTGAAGAAGAATGGAAATGGTATAAAGATACTCAGCTCGATTTGAGTGGAATTGATTTTAATTCACTTAAGGAAAAACTTGAAAACACATTGGAGGAGATGAAAGATCCAGCGCACAGGTTCCACTATAAAGAAGAAGTATCGATAATCATATTAGATTGGTTCAAGAATATTTCACTGATATATAAATTGCTTGCCATTCAATATTTGCAATGGTATACTTACCTTATAGATACTGAATGGAGGTGTCCCCTATGCCCCGTCCCAAAGGAAGCAAGAACAAGCCCAAGACCGCAAAAGCAACCGTTGACTTTGCTGCACAGATTGCCGAAAAGCAGGCCGCAAAGGAAGCCGCTGCCGCCGAAATTGCATCCATCACTGCGAATATCGATGCGCTGAAAGCCGACCTGAAAACCAAGAAGGCAGAGCTGAAATCTATCGACAAGGAAATCGCCAGAATCGAGGCTAAAAAGGTCAAAGCTGAAACCAAAGCAGCGGAATCGGCAAAGAAAGCCGAAGCAGAGGACGTGCTGAAAAAGCTGTTGGCCAGTGGTGTGAGCGCAGATGATATCCTCGCAAAGTTGAAGTGATCTGAAAATTTCTGACGCAGTAGTTGACGGGAATATCTACGTCGCAAGCAGGGCGTTCGTATATACAAACGCCATTGCGTTGCAAAATGCTTGTTGGGATAGTCCCAAACCCTTTGTGTACTGCATCCGCCGGATGCAGGCTGCGCATTTGTGCCAAATGCTTCTATAACGAAAAAGAACACCGAGGACTCTCCCCCAAATGGAAAGAATCCTCGGTGTTTTCTGTTTAACGAGTCTGCAATTTTTCCTTGGTGTCTTTTCCCTCGGTGAAGAACAGCTCCACATTCTTCTGTGCTTTTTTCAATTCCTGCATTTTATCCCGTGCCTTACGGTAGGCTGGATATGCTGCTTTCTTCTGCGAAAGCAGTGCAGCGTATTCGGCATCCAGTTCTTTTACCTTTGGCAACTTTTTCAAACTCGCTTCATCAAAAGCGGCTTTTGCAGCCTTGTGCAGTGTAATCTGCTCCCGGTGGGCTTCCAAAAATTTTTACTGTACCCTGACTTTCGGTAGGCATCATAGACTGGTCGCGTCTTGGCATAGTTGATGATGTGTGCTTTCAGCACTGCAATTTCTGCCAACCGCTTCTCAGAGGCTTTAATGGAATCGCCCAGTTCGTGATAGTGAGCAGTAGCGGCATCCACACGCTCCTGCATTTCTTCGATGCTGCCGATTTTATTTTCCTGCAAAAAAATCAGGGTCTTGGACATCTCTTTCAAATTGTAGCGTTTCGCCCACCGTGCATAGCCTTCGCTTTTGCCCTCGGAGAGCTTTGACTGAATGTCCACCAACAGGTGGAACGGCTGCTCTTTCGGTGGCTGCTTCTGATGCGGGCGGTGTTCGGCTTCTCCGGCAATGACCGCCTTGATCTCATCTTCGCTGTATCCTGCGCCCAGTGTCCGAAAACGGATAAAGCGTTTCTGCCGTGCGCCTTTGACCGAAGTATGCTTTCCTCGTTTGATTTCATAGCCCTGCTGTTCCAGCTTTTGAAGAAAGGCTTCAAAATTTGCAGTTTTTTTCGTCCAGAAGGATGCCGTCGATTACAGAACACAGCTTGTCACGATTGCTTTCTTTGGGTGGATAAAGGGTGCGCTTCTGCCGCTCCGGTACGCTTGATTTCAATAACAGACAGCTGATGT